>Ga0213824_1000531_pt1 | contig 27854 bp, 30 predicted proteins | sample MC6MC0906MG_FD_179892 | JGI IMG/M metagenome (GOLD analysis project Ga0213824, IMG submission 179892) | Enriched soil aggregate microbial communities from Iowa State University, Ames, United States - MC6-MC0906-MG | ecosystem: Environmental > Terrestrial > Soil > Unclassified | place: USA: Iowa...
CTGGTTTTCTTCACATTCCACCAACGCTCGGCAACTAACAAGAAGGTGTTGGTTTTGGCCTCTTGAGAATTCCTCACCTGTTCTTTCTGGTGTTCCTGAGGATCAATATCTTTTGCCAATAAAACTCGAGATTCGGCTCTGAGTTTACGCGCATCAGAAAGTGAGACAGCAGGGTAGGCACCGAAGCTCTGCTTGGTTCGCTGCTTTGTCAGAGGTCGATAGTAACGGAACTGCCAGAGCTTACTACCACTGGACTTGATTAACAGAGTAAGCCCGTCACCATCATACAGCTGGTAATCGGCATCTTTAGGTTTGGCGGCTTTGATTTCCGTATCGGTTAGCGGCTTGGTTTTTCTTGCCATGGGAGTCTCCATGCGTTTAGGCCCAACGAAAACAATAGAGCTTTTCGTTGGGCCTATCAATGGGCCTAAAAGGTTCGGATTTAATTAGTTCTCTTTGGACTTCGCGGGACAAATTGAAGGCACAAAAAAGCCCGCAGGGCTTGCGCCGTGCGGGCTCTTAGGACTTCATCGGATGACTCTGGTAATCACCGATGGAGAATTTTGGTGGAGCTGGCGGGAGTTGAACCCGCGTCCGAAATTTCTACATCCTCGGTACTACATGCTTAGTTTGTCTTTACATTCGCACGCCAGCTGCGGACAGACACGCCACTAACGAACTAGCCTGATTAGTTTTAACGCTTCAACCCCAGGCAGGGCTTCCACGCGATCTCTTTTGGGTTTGACCTCTCTTTGATCCCCGTCTTAAGAGCGGAAGCTAGGGAGAGAGGGCTCTTAGCAGGTTATTAAGCTGCTAAAGCGTAGTTTTCGTCGTTTGCGACTATTTTTTTGCGGCTTTTTACGAGGCAAACCGCCCCTCGGCATGCACCTTGGGTTTCGCAAATCCCGTCGAATCCAGAATCAGCCCCAATAGTGTTGAACTGAGTATACCAGATTTCACTTCCTGGATACCAGCCCGAAACGCTAACTTATTGAATAGTACAATAAGTGTGCAGAATCAACGTCCTGCGTTTTTCATGATACGCGCTTTATCCAACTGCCATTCGCGCTCTTTCAGGTCAGTACGTTTGTCGTGCTGTTTTTTACCTTTCGCGACGCCAATTTTCACTTTGCACCAGGCATTTTTCCAGTACATAGAGAGCGCAACAACGGTAAAGCCTTCACGGTTGATACGCCCGTAAAGAGATTCAAGCTCACGCTTGTTCAGCAGAAGTTTACGCGTGCGCGTTGGGTCGCATACGTAGTGTGAAGAGGCGACGGTCAGCGGCGTGAAGTTCGCACCGAACAGGAAAGCCTCGCCGTCTTTCAGGATCACGTAGCTGTCGCCAATGTTCGCTTTACCCGCGCGCAGCGATTTTACTTCCCAGCCCTGCAGCGCAAGGCCTGCTTCGAATTCTTCTTCAATGAAATACTCGTGGCGAGCACGCTTGTTTTGCGCAATGGTCGCCGATCCTGGTTTATGTGCTTTTTTCTTCGTCATAAGTGTCGTAAAGCCGTCGGTAATCTGATTTCAAAAAGTCACCTCATTGCGTCCCGTGAGGTCTAACGCGCTATATTAGCACGAGATGAGGCTTAGCGTTTTTTTAACAGGTGATAAATGTTATTATTTGTCCGTTGTGTGACCATGGAAAATGCTATGCCTCAGATTAGCCGTACTGCGCTCGTGCCTTACAGCGCGGAACAAATGTATCAGTTAGTGAACGACGTTCAGTCTTATCCTGAATTCATCCCTGGGTGTACCGGGAGTCGTGTTCTGGAGTCCGGCCCAACGCAGATGACGGCGGCGGTGGATGTCTCCAAAGCGGGGATCAGCAAGACGTTCACCACCCGCAATACGCTGACCGATAATCAGAGTATTTTGATGCATCTGGTGGATGGTCCGTTTAAGACCCTGATGGGCGGCTGGAAGTTTACGCCGCTGAGCGCAGATGCCTGTCGTATCGAATTCCAGCTGGATTTCGAGTTTACCAACAAGCTTATTGAGCTGGCGTTTGGCCGCATCTTCAAAGAGCTGGCATCTAACATGGTTCAGGCGTTCACGACCCGCGCCAAAGAGGTTTACAGTGTCGCATAAGATTGCGGTGGAAGTGGTGTATGCGCTGCCGGAAAAGCAGTATCTGCAGCGCGTGACGCTGGAAGAGGGGGCCACCGTCGAGGCGGCTATTCGCGCTTCCGGCATCCTTGAGCTTCGCAGCGATATCGACCTGGCGAAGAATAAGGTCGGGATTTACAGCCGTCCGGTGAAACTTGGCGATGTATTGAAAGAGGGCGACCGGGTTGAGATTTATCGCCCGCTGATTGCCGACCCGAAAGAACTGCGTCGTCAACGTGCGGAGAAAGCGGGTAAGTAGCGCTTTCTTATCCCTCACCCTGACCCTGACCCTCTCCCCAAAGGGGCGAGGGAATCAACGGAAAACAAAAAAGGTGCTCATTGAGCACCTTTTTGCATTTCTGACACCTGATTACTTGGTCAGGGCAGGCTTGTTGTCGATGTTGGTTAAGACACCGGCGCTGCTGAAGGTCAACGTCAGGGTCTGCTGGGTCACGTCTTCGTGGCCTGGCTGCTGACGGAATACATAGAACCATGTATTTGTACCGAACGGATCGGACATCATCGGGGTTCCCAGTGCATAAGCGACCTGCTGTTGTGTCATTCCCACACGGATTTTGGACACATCGTTAGGGGTAAGGTAGTTCCCCTGGTTGATGTCAGGACGGTAAACCACTTTCTCCAGAGTGGAACAGCCTGCGGTCAACATCAGAAGAACCGCTGCGGCAGCGGTCAGCATTTTACAACGCATAGTGATTTGATTCCTTTTCGGGCCCGAGCAGAACGCGGCTCATATGTAATATGCCGATGATAATAGACCTTGCCCCACTTTGAAACCGGTCTGGCGGCGTTTTTGTTGTTCTCTATGACTCTGAGATCCCGAAAAAGTTTATGCCGCCAGCAGTTCTTTCGCATTCGCGAGCGTATTGCGGGTGACTTCGCTACCACCGAGCAGGCGCGCCAGCTCCTGCAGACGCGCGCGTTTATCCAGCGGTTTCATGTGCGTTTCGGTCATTTCACCATCCGTCTCTTTGCTAACGATAAAGTGATGATGACCACAGCCAGCCACCTGCGGAAGATGGGTGACACACATCACCTGAGTCGATTCGCCCAACTGGCGCAACAGTTTGCCTACAACGGCCGCTGTCGGACCACTGATCCCTACATCCACTTCATCGAAAATCAGCGCCGGGGTTTCCATTTTACGCGCGGTAATCACCTGAATCGCCAGTGCAATACGCGACAGTTCGCCACCGGAGGCGACCTTAGAGATGGCCTGCAAAGGCTGACCTGGGTTCGTGGTGACGCGGAATTCGATGCGATCCGCGCCTTCCGCAGTCAGGTGGCTCTCTTCGAAGCGAACATCAATACTGAACACGCCGTGCGGCATCGCCAGGGTGTGCATGCTGTCGGTGATGTGCTGGCTTAACTCCTGCGCATAGTGCTGACGGATATCGTGCAGCTGTTTCGCTGTTGCCAGCGCCTGCTGATGGTGCAGGTTTACCGCCAGAGACAGCGTTTCCAGCGAATCAGCCTGATCGTCGAGCTGGTGTTGTTCATCAAGGAGAGACTGATAAAAGGCTGGCAACTCCTCCGGCGTGACGTGGTGCTTACGCGCCAGTGAGATCTGACGGGATATACGCTGCTCAAGCTCAAACAAACGGTTCGGGTCAAGATCCAGACGTTCACAGTAGTGGCGCAGTTCGTCACCCGCTTCGGAGATCTGAATGGCCGCTTCTTCCAGCATATCCAGGACGCCAGAGAGTTTACTGTCCATCCCGACCAGTTCGGTAACCAGTTGACGGACGTTATACAACTGGCTCTGTAGATTTACGTCTTCGCCATCTGCCAGCATGTTGAGCGCATTTTGGCTGGTTGAAAGTAAATGACCGCTGTTAGCCAGACGTTTGTACTCTTCGTCGATTTGCTCAAACTCTCCCGCCTGCGGGTTGAATTCGTTCAGCTCTTTAAGCTGATACGCCAGCAGTTCCGCACGGGCTGCTCGCTCCTGACTTTGCTGCTGATGTTGAGCGAGTTCACGGCAGCTCTGATGCCACTGGCGATAGTGTTCCGCCATAAGCTGAGTAAGCGCGTACTCACCTGCGTAGCCATCAAGAAGGGCCTTCTGCTGCTCGGGTTTAATCAACTGTTGATGCGCGTGCTGACCGTGGATCTGGATAAGCAACTGGCCAAGCTCGCGAAGCTGGGAAAGGGGGACCGCTGTACCGTTGATAAAACCGCGGGAACGACCGTCGCTGCTGATGACGCGGCGGAGTAAACACTCACGTCCGTCTTCGAGCTGATTCGCTTCCAGCCAGCGCAGGGCTGCAGGGGTGTCTTTCAGGGAAAAACGGGCGCACAGGTCGGCACGGGTTGCGCCCCGGCGCACCATATCGCCCTCTGCGCGGCCGCCAAGGCACAAGCCGAGGGCATCAATGGCAATAGATTTACCCGCACCGGTTTCACCGGTGATTGCCGTCATGCCGCTGTGGAAGTCGATCTCAAGCTCACGAACAATGGCAAAGTTGCTGATGGTCAGTTGTGCCAGCATAATTGTTTTCCTGTATGAAAAACCATGACTGTGTTTTCATACAGTATAAACTGGTTTTTTATACAGTAAAGTGCTGGGTGCAAAATCAGAACAATTTTTTTGACCAGCCGAGTTTTGAGCTCAATGTATTGAAATAACTGTAATCTTTCGGATGAATCAGATTCAGATGGTAATCACATCGACGAATGAGGACATCTTCACCTTCCTGGATCGGCAGCGCTATCTGGCTGTCGCAGCTGATCTCCAGGTCATTACGGCGGTGTGAGAAGCGCAGACGAATCGTGCTGTCGCCGTTGATAACCAGCGGGCGGGCGGAGAGCGTGTGCGGGAACATCGGCACCAGGGTAATGGCGTCCAGTGATGGCGTCAGGATTGGGCCACCAGCGGAAAGCGAGTAGGCGGTAGAGCCCGTCGGCGTTGAGATAATCAGCCCGTCAGAGCGCTGCGAAAAGGCAAAGATTTCGTCGATATACACTTCGAACTCAATCATGTGCGCCACTTTACCGGGGTGAAGAACCACCTCGTTGATCGCGGTGCTGATGCGCTTCTGGCAGTCCTGTTGGCACACCTGCGCTTCCAGTAAAAAACGTTTTTCGCTGATGTAGTGCCCTTCCAGCACGTCAGCAAGCTGTTGCTGGGCATTATCCGGGTCGAGATCGGTTAAAAAACCGAGATTGCCACGGTTGATGCCGATGACCTTAATATCATAACGCGCCAGCGTGCGGGCTGCGCCAAGCATGTTGCCGTCGCCGCCCACCACCACGGCGAGATCCGCCTGCTGACCTATTTCTGCCAGCGTGCCGGTTTTAACGCCCTTCAGCTGCAGCTCCTGAGCAATCTGCTGTTCGACCATCACTTCATAGCCTTTGCCACACAGCCAGCGATACAACATTTCATGTGTCGTCAATGCGGTAGGGTGACGCGGATGCCCGACGATCCCAATACACCTGAAATGATTATTCATTTTCTGGAGGTCCTTGTGCCTGATGAATGATGACAATCTGTCTTGTTCCCTTGAATCCCGGAAACTGATCCCCATAATAAGCGAAGTTAGCGAGATGAATGCAGAAAAACGCGGAGAAATTCATGAGTAGTAAAGAACAGAAAACGCCTGAGGGGCAAGCCCCTGAAGAAATTATCACGGAACAGCACGATGAAGTTGAGGCTGTAGAGCCAGAAGCGTCTGCTGAGCAGGTGGACCCGCGCGATGAAAAAATTGCCAACCTGGAAGCCCAGCTGGTAGAAGCGCAAAATCGCGAACGCGATGGCGTGCTGCGTATCAAAGCGGAAATGGAAAACCTGCGTCGTCGTACCGAGCTGGACGTTGAGAAAGCGCACAAATTTGCGCTGGAAAAATTCGTCAATGAACTGCTGCCGGTCATCGATAGCCTGGATCGTGCGCTGGAAGTGGCAGACAAAGCGAATCCGGATAACGCGGCAATGATCGAAGGTATCGAGCTGACGTTGAAGTCGATGCTGGACGTGGTACGTAAGTTTGGCGTAGAGGTGATTGCCGATACCAATGTACCGCTGGATCCGAACGTACACCAGGCGATCGCCATGGTGGAATCTGAAGAGATTGAAGCCGGTAAGGTGCTGGGTGTGATGCAGAAAGGTTATACCCTGAACGGTCGTACCATTCGCGCGGCAATGGTGACCGTGGCGAAAGCGAAAGCGTAATGTGCTGCCTGTAGTGCCGGGTGGCGGCGTTCGCCTTACCCGGCCTACATTTTATTCGGCAATACTTTCGCGTAGAGGCTTAACGGGCAGGACTTTCACCTGCTTAATCATATTGTCCTGCACGTCCAGGATATCAATATCATACTGTTCAATACGCACACGCGTTCCTGCCGCCGGGATCTCTTCCAGCGCTTCCAGAATCATTCCATTTACGGTACGCGCTTCATCTTCCGGTAAATGCCAGTTGAACGCTTTATTGAGTTCACGGATGTTCGCACTGCCGTCGATCAGCACCGAGCCGTCATTTTGTGGGGTGACTTCTTCGGCAAGGGAAGGTGACATGGATGTGGTAAAGTCGCCGACAATCTCTTCCAGAATATCTTCGACCGTCACTAATCCCTGAATATCGCCGTACTCATCAACCACCAGACCGACTTTCTTCTTGTTACGCTGGAACTTCACCAGCTGTATGCTGAGCGGTGTCCCTTCTGGCACGTAGTAAATTTCATCTGCGGCGCGCAGCATCACCTCTTTAGTGAACTCTTTTTTCTCGGTCATCAGACGATACGCCTCACGCACGCGCAGCATGCTGATGGCATCATCCAGAGAATCGCGATACAGCACGATGCGCCCGTGTGGGGAGTGCGTCAGCTGTCGGACGATGGCTTTCCAGTCGTCGTTGATATCAATCCCAACGATCTCGTTACGCGGCACCATGATGTCGTCCACGCTGACTTTTTCCAGATCCAGTACCGACAACAGCATGTCCTGATTGCGCCGGGAGATCTGCGAGCGGGATTCGTTCACGATGGTGCGCAACTCGTCTTTGCTGAGCGCGCTGCTGATGGTGACGTCTGCTTTGATGCCGACCATGCGCATCAGCAGGCGAGTCACCATATTCAGCAGCCAGACCAGCGGCATCATCAGGATCAACAGCGGTGCCAGCAGGAAGCTGCTCGGGTAGGCAACCTTCTCCGGGTAAAGCGCGGCAATGGTTTTGGGCAGTACTTCAGCAAACACCAGCACGACAAACGTCAGTACGCCGGTGGCAATCGCGACGCCAGCGTTGCCATACAGGCGCATCCCGACGATGGTGCCCAGTGCCGAGGCGAGAATGTTGACGAGGTTGTTACCGATAAGCACAAGGCTAATCAGACGATCCGGTTTACGCAGCAGCTTTTCGACACGGCGGGCGGCACGGTTACCCTGTTTGGCGCGATGGCGTAACCGGTAGCGGTTGAGCGTCATCATGCCGGTTTCCGAGCCTGAGAAATAGGCGGAGATGACCACCATGATGATCAGGGTGACGATCAGCGTGGTGGTGGAGATGTGTTCCAGGGGGAACTCCTTTGTTACTTAGCCAGCAAATTGCTGTATGAAGCGACTTCCAAAATAGGCAAGGGTAAGAATGCCCGCGCCCGCGACGTTGAACCAGACTACGCGACGACCGCGCCAGCCTTCGTGATAATGGCCCCATAACAGGACAATATAGACAAACCACGCGATGATGGAGAGCACCGCTTTATCGATATTCTCCACGCTGAACAGGTTCTTCATGTAAAACAGACCGGTGCAGAGCGTGAGCGTCAGCAGCACCACGCCGACCTGGGTGATGTGGAACATCTTACGCTCAATGACCATCAGCGGCGGCATTTCGTGATTGAAGGCCAGCTTTTTGTTCTTCAACTGGTAATCAATCCAGGCAAGTTGCATGGCGTAAAGCGCCGCAATAATCAGCGTCGCGTAGGCAAACAGCGACAGGCCGATATGCACCAACATCCCCGGCGTCGCTTCCAGATGGGTAATGAACTCATTGGGCATAAACGTGGCCAATGCCAGATTGATCAGCGCGAAGGCATAAACAATCGGCAGCAGAAGCCAGCCACGGTTTTTGGACGCAACAATGGTCATCACCGTACAAATCATCAGGCTGACCAGTGAGCCGACATTCAATACGCTCAGGTTTTGCACGCTGCCGTCGCCAGGAATAATGCGAGATTCCAGTGCAAAAGCATGGCTTATCAGTGCTATTACCGCCGAAAGAACAGCCATGCGCCGCCAGCCGCTGTTTTTTTGCAGCAGGCCGGGAATGATCAGCGCGAGGCTGACAGAGTAGGCAACAAGGGCGATCAGTGCGAAAACAGGCATATAGGCGTCGACAGTTGTCTTAATAAGAAAGATAAGCAGTATAACGTTACGTGACGCGTGCTCCAACCGTTGCATAACAACAAAGCTGCCTTCATGTTATACTCCGGCAAAATTCTGTGTATGTGTCGCTTACGCGACCCAACGTTTCTACCCCAGGCGAGAGACAATGTTTGATAATTTAACCGATCGTTTGTCGCGCACGCTGCGCAACATCAGCGGCCGCGGACGCCTCACCGAAGAGAATATCAAGGAAACGCTGCGCGAAGTGCGCATGGCGCTGCTCGAAGCAGACGTTGCGTTACCGGTCGTGCGTGATTTTATCAACCGCGTAAAAGAAAAAGCGGTTGGACATGAAGTTAACAAGAGCCTGACTCCGGGTCAGGAGTTCGTCAAAATCGTACGTAACGAGCTGGTTTCGGCGATGGGCGAAGAGAACCAGGTGCTTAACCTGGCCGCTCAGCCTCCGGCCGTGGTGCTGATGGCGGGCCTGCAGGGTGCGGGTAAAACGACCAGCGTTGGTAAGCTGGGTAAATTCCTGCGCGAAAAGCACAAGAAAAAAGTGCTGGTGGTGTCTGCGGACGTCTATCGCCCGGCGGCGATCAAACAGCTGGAAACGCTGGCAGAGCAGGTTGGCGTGGATTTCTTCCCGTCAGACGTGGCGCAGAAGCCTGTCGACATCGTTAACGCGGCGCTGAAAGAAGCGAAGCTGAAATTCTACGACGTGCTGCTGGTGGATACCGCCGGTCGTCTGCACGTCGACGAAGCGATGATGGACGAGATCAAGCAGGTGCATGCCTCTATCAACCCGGTAGAGACCCTGTTTGTTGTTGACGCCATGACCGGTCAGGATGCGGCGAATACCGCGAAAGCGTTTAACGAAGCGCTGCCGTTAACCGGCGTGGTGCTGACCAAAGTGGACGGCGACGCCCGCGGCGGTGCGGCGCTCTCCATTCGTCATATCACCGGTAAGCCAATCAAGTTCCTCGGCGTCGGTGAGAAAACCGAAGCGCTGGAGCCGTTCCATCCGGACCGCATTGCTTCCCGAATTCTCGGCATGGGCGACGTGCTGTCGCTGATCGAAGATATCGAGAGCAAGGTTGACCGCGCGCAGGCCGAGAAGCTGGCCAGCAAGCTGAAAAAAGGTGACGGTTTCGATCTCACCGACTTCCTTGAGCAACTGCGTCAGATGAAAAACATGGGCGGCATGGCCAGCCTGATGGGCAAGCTGCCGGGCATGGGCCAGATCCCTGACAACGTAAAATCCCAGATGGATGACAAAGTGCTGGTGCGTATGGAGGCGATCATCAACTCGATGACGCTGAAAGAGCGTGCGAAGCCAGAAATCATCAAAGGTTCCCGTAAACGCCGTATCGCGGCCGGTTGCGGCATGCAGGTGCAGGACGTAAACCGCCTTCTGAAACAGTTCGACGACATGCAGCGCATGATGAAGAAAATGAAGAAAGGCGGCATGGCGAAGATGATGCGCGGCATGAAAGGCATGATGCCACCCGGTTTTCCAGGGCGTTAATCGCTTTTGAGATTGCTTTTTGCCCGAAAATGAGTAAAATTTTCGGGCTTTTAATATGACACCCGGGCTCCGTTCCTCGATGGGGCCCGGTTGTTTTATTCACACAAGAGGATGTTATGGTTACTATTCGTTTAGCTCGTCACGGCGCTAAAAAGCGTCCGTTCTACCAGGTTGTTGTGACTGACAGCCGTAATGCACGCAACGGTCGCTTCATCGAGCGCGTTGGTTTCTTCAACCCACTGGCCGCTGGCGCAGAAGAAGAAACTCGTCTGGATCTGGATCGTATCGCTCACTGGGTTGGCCAGGGCGCTACTGTTTCCGATCGCGTTGCTACGCTGATCAAAGCAGCAAACAAAGCAGCTTAATCTGTCACGGTGGTCATGATGAGCAATAAAGCACCTGTTGAACCGATCGTATTGGGAAAAATGGGTTCTTGCTACGGTATCCGTGGTTGGCTCAGAGTGTTTTCCTCCACTGAAGACGCTGATAGCATTTTTAATTACCAGCCCTGGTTTATCCAGAAAGGCGGTAAGTGGGAAGAGGTCGAGCTGGAAAGCTGGCGTCACCACAATCAGGACATCATCATCAAGCTGAAAGGCGTTGACGATCGTGATGCCGCGAATGCCCTGACTAATTGTGAAATTGTCGTGGATTCGTCGCAGTTGCCACAGCTGGAAGAGGGTGACTACTACTGGAAAGACCTTATGGGTTGCCAGGTAGTCACTACCGAAGGCTACAGCCTGGGGAAAGTCATCGATATGATGGAAACCGGGTCAAATGACGTTCTCGTCATTAAGGCAAACCTGAAAGATGCATTTGGCATCAAGGAGCGGTTGGTTCCGTTCCTCGATGGACAGGTTATCAAGAAAGTCGATCTCACTACTCAAACCATTGAAGTAGATTGGGATCCTGGTTTTTAAATTCTCCGGATAAACGGTAAAAGACGGCGCTATGTGGATTGGCATAATTAGCCTGTTTCCTGAAATGTTCCGCGCGATTACCGATTACGGGGTAACTGGCCGGGCAGTAAAGAATGGCCTGCTGAGCATCCAGAGCTGGAGTCCTCGTGACTTCACTTATGACCGGCACCGTACCGTGGACGATCGTCCTTACGGCGGCGGACCGGGGATGTTAATGATGGTGCAACCCTTACGGGACGCCATTCACACAGCAAAAGCCGCGGCAGGTGAAGGCGCAAAGGTGATTTATCTGTCACCTCAGGGACGCAAGCTTGATCAAGCGGGCGTGAGCGAACTGGCGACGAATCAAAAACTGATTCTGGTCTGTGGTCGCTACGAAGGGATAGATGAGCGCGTAATTCAAACCGAGATTGACGAAGAATGGTCTATCGGCGATTACGTTCTCAGCGGTGGTGAGTTACCCGCAATGACGCTGATTGACTCCGTCGCCCGGTTTATTCCGGGGGTTCTGGGCCATGAAGCTTCGGCAACGGAAGATTCCTTTGCCGATGGATTGCTGGACTGTCCACACTATACTCGTCCTGAAGTGTTAGAAGGGATGGACGTCCCGGCAGTGTTACTGTCTGGAAACCATGCCGAGATACGTCGCTGGCGTTTGAAGCAGTCGCTGGGCCGAACCTGGCTTAGAAGACCTGAACTTCTGGAAAACCTGGCTCTGACTGAAGAGCAAGCAAAGTTGCTGGCCGAGTTCAAAACTGAACACGCGCACCAGCAGCATGAACATGATGGGAATGCGTAATACGCTCCCGAATATCAGTTTACCCAGGATAAGAGATTAAATTATGAGCAACATTATTAAGCAACTTGAACAAGAGCAGATGAAGCAGGACGTACCTTCCTTCCGTCCAGGTGACACCGTGGAAGTGAAAGTATGGGTTGTTGAAGGTTCCAAAAAACGTCTGCAGGCATTCGAGGGCGTGGTTATCGCTATTCGTAACCGCGGTCTGCACTCTGCATTCACTGTTCGTAAAATTTCCAACGGCGAAGGCGTTGAGCGTGTCTTCCAGACTCACTCTCCGGTAGTTGACAGCATTGCTGTTAAACGTCGTGGTGCTGTACGTAAAGCTAAACTGTACTACCTGCGTGAGCGTACTGGTAAGTCTGCTCGTATTAAAGAGCGTCTGAACTAAGATTCGCTTAAGCGACATCCTGTTAGAAGGGGCTGGCCGAAAGGCTGGCCCTTTTTTTTGTAATCGCATCTCACGCATTAACTCTTTCGACATAAATCATTTACAATGCTTGCCTCTTCACCGGAGGGTAAGTGGATAACGTACTGCATCAGCATAATGGGAAACGCGCAGCGGCATTGACCGCGCTGTTTGCGATCCTGCTGATCGTGGTCGCGCCGCTTATCTCTGTCTCGCTGCAAAAAGATCCCATGAGCTCCATGCCGGGCATGCATCATGATATGAGCATGATGCCGATGGATGACCATCACGGCGATATGCAGCATTCCATGCCTGTTGACCATGCGGAGGCCTGCGGCTACTGCGTGCTGTTAGCGCATGTACCTGGCGTGATGATGGCGCTGATCGTCCTGCTAAGCGCGGTGCTGCAAAGGCTGCGCGTTAAGCCGCAGCGCCAGGCGGTTAGCCACTGGCACTTTTTCCCCTGGCTTTACCCTGATACCCGCGCGCCGCCGCGGCAGTCTGCTTTTTCCCTTTAAAAATAAATCGATAACTTACTGACTTAAAAAGGAAAAGTATGACTACCTGCACTCCGCGCGCGGCATGGGGAAACCTGCTGCGTCGCCTTCATTTCTACGTCGGGCTGTTTGTCGGCCCGTTTATCTTCTTCGCTGCGCTGACCGGTACGCTGTATGTGGCAACCCCGCAGCTGGAGAATGCGCTCTACCGGCACGCGCTCCACACAAATTCTGTGGGTGAGTTGCAGCCGCTGGCGGAACAAATTGCCGTGGCGGAAAAAACCGTTGGAACAGATCTGCGTTTGCACGCCGTTCGTCCGGGGCTGGCTGAGGGTGAAACCACCCGCGTGATGTTTGCTGACCCGTCGCTTGGTCCGTCGGAACATCGGGCTATCTTTGTCGATCCGATAAGCCTGGCGGTGCTGGGGGATATGACGGTATACGGCACCAGCGGGATTTTACCGCTGCGTCAGACTATTGATTATCTGCATACGTCGCTGATGCTGGGCGATGTTGGGCGGCTCTACAGCGAGCTGGCGGCCTCGTGGATGTGGGTCGCTGCGCTCGGCGGCATTGCGCTGTGGTTTTATACCCGACCCAAACGGCGCATTAACAACTCCTTTCAGAACCGGCGTCGAGTGCATGTGGCGTTAGGCTGGACGCTGCTGGGTGGAATGTTGTTATTCTCAGCAACCGGCCTGACCTGGTCCCAGTGGGCGGGGGGGAACGTTGATAAGCTGCGTGCTGAGATGAACTGGCTGACGCCGCAGGTCAATACGATGCTCTCCGGTACGCCCATGGTCGTGGACGAACACGCCGAACATCGCGGCCATCACGGGGGAATGATCGTGCCGGAGATGGCGATGGATCTGACGCAGTTTGATGGCGTGCTGAGTGCTGCGCGAAAGGCAGGAATTGATGCTAACAAGCTTGAGATCCGCCCCGCCAGTACGTCCGATCGAGCCTGGACGGTAACGGAAATCGATCGCAGCTGGCCAACGCAGGTTGATGCCGTTGCGGTTGATCCCAATACGATGCAGGTCATCGACAGAACCCGCTTTGAGGATTTCCCGTTAATGGCAAAACTGACCCGCTGGGGCGTGGATTTCCATATGGGGATCTTATTCGGACTGGTGAATCAGCTGCTGCTCGTTGCGTTCGGACTTGCCCTTTGCGTGCTGATTATCTGGGGATACCGAATGTGGTGGATGCGTCGTCCGGCGAGGTCAGCTGCGAACCCGGTGCAGACGCTTTGTCAGAGCTGGCTGGCGCTGTCATTCTGGGGGAGGGCGGTCACGATAGTGGTTAGTGCTCTGCTGGGACTGGCGTTGCCGGTGATGGGCGTTAGTCTGGTCTTGTTTATCTTTGTCGACTGGCTACGCTGGCGAGCGGCGTCAGGCGTGTCGCTCGCCGGATCCTCCGTTAAATAACCTTATGGCGTGCTGATGACTACCGCGACCCGGCGGTTTTCAGCGCGCCCTTGCGAGGTGCTGTTGCTGGCAACAGGATATTTTTTGCCTAATCCCCGCGTGGTGAGGTTACTGCGTGGGATATTCGCACCCTTTGCCCAGGTGTCTGCAACGGCATTGGCGCGTTTTAACGAGAGCGCTTCGTTATAGCTATCCTCACCATAATTATCCGTGTGACCGTCCATCCGGGCGTGGTTCAGGCCGGTTGCCGCCAGACGCGAGGCCATGGTCTGGATCTGTGTTTCACTCTCCGGGCGCAGTCTTGCATCATTTTTATCAAATAAGATTTTATCCGACAGCCCCAGGGACCAATCGCCATTCAGTTCGTTAAAGCCGTAAGACTTCATCGCCGCAACTTGTTCTGGTGTAAATTTATCTGGCGGTGTCTGGCAGCCTGCCAGGGCCAGCGATCCGAGTAACAAGGGTGCGATATATCGCTTTAACATAGTACATTCCTTTCTAAGTTATTGTTTTTGTACGCTGATTCTTGACCAGGTACATATTGCGGTCGGCTTGCTCCAGTAATGCTTCCACGGAGGCATTTTCCCACGCCAGAGCGAAGCCAATGCTGAGTGACAATGATGCAGTTAGCCCGTTATGCAGATCAAACGGACGGATAAACTGCTGCGACAGCGCAGCACAAATATGTTGAACTTCACGCTCAGAATGGACGCCGTACAGCACCATGGCGAACTCGTCGCCGCCGAGGCGGTATGACTGATGACGTTTATCACCAAACTCAACCATCCTGCTGGCGACTTCTATCAGCACGCCGTCACCTGCCGCATGTCCCCAGGTATCGTTGATAAACTTGAAGTTATCCCCATCGAGAAAAAGCAGGGCCGAGTTTGCCTTTGCCGATGAATCGTTCATCAGTGCCGCAATGCTATTACGAAACGCAGCGCGGTTAGCCAGCCCGGTTAAGGGGTCGTGCATGGCAGTACGTAGTAACTGGGCATTCTTTGCCTGAAGCTTTAGCTGCCACTCTTCCATCTCATCCAGCAGGCTGTTGAAGTCTTCGCCAAACTGGTGGAATTCTTCAATACGGCCTTCCGTCACCCGACGGGAGAAATTACGGTTGGCGCGCACGTCATGGACGACGTCGGTAATATTCTGCATCTCCGTAACCATGCCGTGATGCAGGGAACGTGTAATGGTGAGCGCAACGGCAGAAGCTAACAGAATGCAGCCGGTCAGGACAGCAAACGACAGCCAGATAAAGTGGCTGATAAGGCTGTCTCGTGCGGTAAGTCGAATTTCGCCAATCACCGTGCCGTTATGCTCGATCGGTTGTGCAACAGGGACAGGAAACAGCCAGCGACTGACCAGCGCACCCAGGGTGTCGGTGTTATCTTCCGGATCCCATGACCAGTAAGCGAAACGTTTTTGGTGGGCATTGAGAACTTCCGCCACGGCAAATTGCCCTTGTTTCCCAAGGGCTGCAAGTGTTTCATTGGCCGCGAGTGAATCATTGAAAACCAATGAGGCTTCAAGGCTGTGACTCATGGTTGAGCCGGTGAGTTCGAGATTCTTTTGCGCGTATTGCTTTAATGTCACCACGGAAGCGAAGCACAGCAATAACCATATAAATGTCATTGTAATGATGACGCTTATCATGCTGATCCGGCGCAACGTTCTTTTAAACGTCGGACGCGGAGTAGAGGCGAAATCCTTATTCATGCTTTTTATTCCGTGCAAGCATTAATACATCTGGATTGACGCGCACGCCACTGCGCGTCAATGCATCCAGATTGACGGAAAATCTGACCTGGTTCTGTTCTGTTATCAGGCAAAATGCACTGCCAATAACACATTCAGGATTTTGCTCTGAGATTAATAGCAACGCTCGGCCCTGATATTGACTAATTAATTCAAGTTGTTTTGCAGGCGATTCAGCCCCGAAATAAATAGCATCGCACGTCGCGGAGAGTGCTTCCTGATCGTTACGTACAATGACAGGAGTATAAGGTAACTGGCTTTGCGCATCTTCACTGCTGAGTACTTGCGTATAGTGAGATGAAGCATAAATACAGAGCTTAGGCTGCCCTGAGAGTGAAGGCCATCGGGTATAGCTCACAATACCGGAAACAATCGAACGTACCGATTTATCGGTATCTGTGAACGGAGCTGCCGTCGCTGAACCTGCCGTAAAGAACAGCATTATCACCAGAGTGAATCGGAACAAAGAGATCAAGAATAAATTTCTCACCAGATTCCGCCACACTGCTCTGGAAATAGTTGTCCTTAAGAGTTGTTGGCAGAATACCATTGTTTATCAACGCCGTCATTATGTCAGAAAAATCGCAGGCCAGACTTAAGCTAAATCCTACAATTGCTTATATTTGGACATTAAAAGCCAGACTCAATTAAGTCTGCTGGTACTCATACTTTCATCCATCCCTTTTTGCCATGACTCATGCAGCTTTGCTGCATTTTCGGCAGTATCACAACTGGCAGGAAAAGATTTACCTGCTAATCCCCATGCGTGAATAAAACCCTCTTCACACACTTTCTTCTGACCGTCAGTATAACCCCGGAGATATTCACTCCGATCGACATGGGGGTCGTTAAAACTATCGGCCAGGGTTTGATTATCTTTAACCGGCAGGCCATTCATGGCGTCTTCTTTACCTGCATCAAACCAACTCGGGCTGGTCCAGTCAGGCTGGAAGGTGTAAGGATTGATCTGGCAACCTGATAAGAACAGAGACAACAGCGTGAGAGCAATTGAACGCATAGCCATTCTCCTTTTTCTTCAGCATAGCCTGGCTAATGAAAGTCCGTCTGTAATTTAAAGTTTACGTTTTTATCGGCTGATTTTTGCAATAAATTGGCTTGTGTAAACTAATATGTACGTATTTTGGATTGAAATGTTTACTTTTTATGGTATGGTGGTTTCACCTCTTTGAGGAAAACAACTATCGCAAACGAGCTTGACAGGATCGCCATCATGCAAAAAGACGCGCTGAATAACGTACATATCACTGACGAACAGGTTTTAATCACTCCGGATCAGCTTAAAGCGGAATTTCCGCTGAGCATTGCGCAGGAAGCTCAAATCGAGCACTCGCGCCAGACCATTTCTGACATCATCGCTGGCCGCGACCCGCGCCTGCTGGTGGTTTGCGGTCCTTGCTCCATTCACGATCCTGAAACCGCCATTGAGTACGCTCGTCGATTTAAAGCATTAGCGGAGGAGGTCAGCGATAGCCTCTATCTCGTGATGCGCGTCTATTTTGAGAAGCCACGTACTACCGTGGGCTGGAAAGGGTTGATTAACGATCCGCACATGGATGGCTCGTTTGATGTGGAAGCAGGACTGAAAATTGCGCGTCGCCTGCTGGTGGAACTGGTGAGCATGGGGCTGCCGCTGGCTACCGAAGCGCTGGATCCGAACAGCCCGCAGTACCTGGGCGATCTCTTCAGCTGGTCTGCGATTGGTGCGCGTACCACGGAATCACAAACCCACCGCGAGATGGCGTCTGGCCTGTCGATGCCGGTCGGTTTTAAAAACGGTACCGATGGCAGTCTGGCGACGGCGATTAACGCGATGCGCGCTGCCGCAATGCCGCACCGTTTTGTCGGTATCAACCAGGCGGGCCAGGTGTGCCTGCTGCAAACGCAGGGCAACCCCGATGGCCATGTGATCCTGCGCGGCGGTAAAGCACCAAACTACAGCCCGGCTGATGTCGCGCAGTGTGAAAAAGAGATGGAACAGGCAGGACTGCGCCCGGCGCTGATGGTAGATTGCAGTCATGGTAATTCGAATAAAGATTACCGTCGCCAGCCTGCAGTTGCGGAATCGGTGATCGCACAGATTAAAGATGGCAACCGTTCCATTATCGGCCTGATGATTGAGAGCAACATTCATGAAGGCAATCAGTCATCGGAACAACCGCGTAGCGCAATGAAGCATGGCGTCTCCGTAACGGATGCCTGCATCAGCTGGGAAACCACCGATGCGCTGCTGCGTGAGATCCACAAAGATTTGAACGGCCAGCTGGCGACGCGTCTGGCTTAAGAGGGTAGTTATGGTTGCTGAATTGACCGCATTACGCGATCAAATTGATGAAGTGGATAAGGCGCTGCTGGACCTGCTGGCGCGCCGCATGGCGCTGGTTGCTGAAGTCGGTGAGGTCAAAAGCAAATACGGCCTGCCGATTTACGTCCCGGAACGCGAAGCCACTATGCTCGCCTCCCGCCGTAAAGAGGCTCAGGCGCTGGGCGTTTCTCCGGATTTAATTGAAGATGTCCTGCGCCGCGTGATGCGCGAATCTTACTCCAGTGAAAATGACAAAGGCTTCAAAACCCTTTGTCCTTCGCTGCGCCCGGTAGTGATTGTCGGCGGCGGCGGTCAGATGGGCCGTCTGTTTGAAAAAATGCTGACGCTTTCTGGCTACCAGGTACGCATTCTGGAAAAAGAGGACTGGGAGCATGCCCCGGAACTCATGAAAGATGCCGGAATGGTTATTGTCAGCGTCCCGATCCACGTGACGGAGCAGATCATCGGGAAGCTTCCTCCTTTACCGGATGATTGCATTCTGGTGGATCTGGCTTCCGTCAAAAATGGTCCGCTGCAGGCAATGCTGGCTGCGCATACGGGCCCGGTACTGGGTCTGCACCCGATGTTTGGCCCGGACAGTGGCAGCCTGGCGAAGCAGGTAGTCGTCTACTGTGATGGACGTCAGCCGGAAGCATACCAGTGGTTCCTGGAACAAATTCAGGTGTGGGGGGCGCGACTGCACCGCATTAGCGCGGTTGAGCACGACCAGAACATGGCCTTCATTCAGGCGCTGCGCCACTTTGCAACCTTTGCCTATGGTCTGCATCTGGCGGAAGAGAACGTGCAGCTTGAACAACTGCTGGCGCTCTCTTCACCTATCTATCGTCTGGAACTGGCGATGGTCGGGCGCCTGTTTGCTCAGGATCCACAGCTTTACGCGGACATTATTATGTCCTCCGAAAACAACCTGGCGCTGATCAAGCGCTACTATCAGCGCTTTGGCGAAGCTATTACGCTGCTGGAACACGGAGACAAGCAGGCGTTTATCGACAGCTTCCGTAAGGTAGAGCACTGGTTCGGCGATTACGCCACGCGTTTCCAGAGTGAAAGCCGCACGCTGTTGCGTCAGGCAAATGACAGTCGCCAGTAATGCGATGATGTATATACTGAAAGCCAGCATTGCTGGCTTTTTTCATTTTGGGGACTTGTCATGGCTGAACCGCAGCTGCTGTTGAATTACACCGGACATTTGCCAGAGTGCCCGACGTGGAGTGCGGAAGAGAATGCACTCTACTGGGCGGATATTCTGGAAGGGGAGATCCATCGTTATCATCTGCCCACGGCAGAACACACCGTGCTCTCTTTTCACGAAGAGGTGGGCTGTTTCGCGCTGCGCGAGCGTGGCGGGTTTATTGTGGCGATGCGCACGGGGATCTGGCTGACCGATAAACACGGTCTGCTCCGGCGCAAGGTGTGCGATAACCCGTCCAACCCGCAGCTTGCGCGTTTTAACGACGGGGGTACCGACCATCTGGGACGGTTCTATGCAGGCACCTTCTGGGGGCCGGGAGATTATAACGGTGCCATGCTGATGCGTATCGATAACGACCTGACGCCGAAAGTGATCCAGTGTGATATCCACGGGCATAACGGCTTAGCGTTTAGTCCGGACAAGCAGTGGATGTTTACCTCAGACACGCCAAACGGCGTGATCTACCGTACGCCGCTTGATGAGCAGGGCGAACCCGGCAAGCGCGAGGCGTTTCGCCGGTTTAACGAGGGGGAAGGCATACCCGACGGTGCGGCTATGGATGAAGAAGGCTGCTACTGGAGCGCGCTGTTTGACGGCTGGCGTATTGCCCGTTTTTCACCGCAAGGGGAGCAACTTGAAGAATACCGCATGCCGGTACGTTGCCCGACGATGGTCTGTTTTGGCGGTGATGACATGAAAACGCTGTTTATTACCACCACGCGGGAAAATATGGATGCGGAAGAGGTAGCGAAGTACCCCCTCTCCGGTGCCATCTTCACCCTGCCCGTCAGCGTGGCAGGGATGAAGAAAAGTCGATTTATTGAACATTAAGCCGGGTCAACCGGGACTACGTTCTCGCTCGGATAGCAGCCCAGCACTTTCATGGAGCGCGTGATCTCGCCGAGTTCGCGCAGGGCTTTCTGCATGGATGCAGATTCCAGGTTGGCCTGGATATCGAGGTAGAACATCTCTTCCCACGGATTACCGTGGATCGGACGTGATTCCAGCTTTGTCATGATCAGATTGTGATTACGCAGTACCAACAGCGCTTCAACCAGTGCGCCTGCCTGCTGGCCGGTAGCCATAAGCAGGGTCGTTTTTGCCGGAACCTGATCCGAGACATCAATAGCTTTACGCGCCAGCACCACGAAACGGGTGATGTTTTGCGTCTGGTTTGCCAGATTGCGTTCAAGTACCTGCAGGCCATACAGCGCGCCACCCGCTTCGCTGCCGAGCGCGGCGACGGTTGGAGAGTTAGCCTGCGCCACTTTTTCCATCGCCGCCGAGGTGCTTTCGGTGTACTCAATTTTCCAGTTCGGATAGCGGTTCAGGAACTGGCTGCACTGTTGGAACGGTTGAGGATGGCTGTAAACCGTTTCGATCTTGCTCAGGTCGGTTGAGCCGGAGACCAGCACGCAGTGGTCGATTGGGATTGTCAGCTCGCCAACCAGCGACAGGCTGGTGTGCTGGAGCAGATCGTAGACATCATTAATGGCGCCGGAACTGGTGTTCTCAATAGGCACCACGGCGTAATCCGCCTGGCCGGTTTCTACCTGATTGAAAATATCAGCAAACTTCGCACAACCGCTCTCAATGAACTCTTCGAAATGGCGGGCTGCGTACTGGCGCGCAGCCAGGTGGGAGTAGGAGCCTTTTGGACCGAGGAACGCGACGCGTGCAGAGTGCGGGTTGGTTTTGTTCAGATGCTGCTGGAGCAACGCTTGCTGGGTCAGAACGGAATCTTCGATGATGAGCTGGAACAGACGGGTGATGTAGTGGGCATCAAGATGATGCGCTTTGCCGAGCTGAATCAACCGTTCCAGTAAATCGCGCTCGCGGTCGATATCGCGCACGGGGCGGTGAGAGTCCAGCTTGGCTTTACCCACCTCGACGGCGAGGGCACGGCGTTCGGCCAACAGCGCCAGTAATTTCTCGTCCAGCGCGCTGATTTTTACGCGCAGATCCAGTAACGGGTTTTCCGGTGTCATAGTGTTGCCTGTCTCGTTTTATCGTTATCAATAAAAAAGGCCTCCCGCTGTGGGAGGCCTTGTTGTTCGTCTTCGCATTCTTTATCACACGACGAAACGCCTCCCAGTCAGGGGAAGGTAAAAAAGAATGCGAAGAAGAACGGCGTAAGTTTCATAAAGTCATCCTGAAATTGATACCGTTAAAGTACCCGTACTGTTTTCACCCTGTCAATAAAAAACGCGCCCGAAGGCGCGTTGGCGGTACACTCAATTTAAAGGATTACTCTTCTTCAACTTCTTCCGCGAAGCTGGCGTCTTTCACCGATGTTGTGGCGCGACGGGCTTCACCTTTGTGTTGCACTTTATTGAGCTGCCGTTCCAGCTTGTTGATCAAATCGTTAATAGCGGTGTACATATCCTCATGTTTTGCGCTGGCGACCAGATGGCCGTTTGGAGTATTGATAGTTGCGTCAGCGATGAAACCCTGCGGTTCCTTGGACAGAATGATATGTGGGTTAATCAAATGTGTTTGCCATTTATCCAGTTTGGCGAGACGGTCTGCGACGTGCTGGCGAATTGCCGGAGTAATTTCCATTTGTTTACTGGTAATGTTCATTGTCATAAATTTTACCTCTTGTCTTTCCGTCTTGGTGATTCCAGCATACCCGACCTAATGTCAAAATGTGTGATTTAGATCACGTTATTTTGTCGCTTTTTGTCAGGGAATCTTTTTTGTGAGGCAGGGCAGGAAGAGGTGAGATTTACCTTGTCGAAGACAAAAATTGGGGCCATAGTTGACGGGATGTGTTGAGGCTAAAGCGCTTCAGCGGGTGACAGAAATGAATAAAAAATCGGCAGCCCTGAGGCTGCCGATTTGCATTGACGCTTCTGTCAGGTGTTGCTGCTGTTCGCGGCGATGATTTTCGCGACCTTTTCAGCCTGCGAAGTCATCTGCATCTGACGATAGGCATTTTCCATCAGCTTCAGGCCATCGCGTGTGGCCTGAGTGTCCGGGTAGTCACGCAGCATACCTTCAACACGGTTAACCACGGCAACCCAAGCGCCACGGCGGGTGTAGTACTCAGCCACGGAGTATTCATATTTCGCCAGACGATCTTTCAGGAACACCAGACGCTTGGTGGCATCGGTAATGTACTGACTGTTCGGGTAGCCGCGCACCAACTTGGAGAAGTCATTGAAGGCATCACGCGCGTGCTGCGGGTCACGGTCAGAACGATCCACGCCGAAGAAGCCCTGCAGCGCACTGTCATCCAACGCCATGTTGGTCAGTCCGCGCATATACATGACATAATCGATGTTAGGATGAGTTGGGTTCAGACGCATGAAGCGATCGATGGTGGCCTGAGCCAGCGGAAGATCGGCATTTTTATAGTACGCGTAGATAAGATCTAACTGTACCTGCTGTGAATAGGGACCAAATGGATAGCGATTATCCAACGCTTCCAGTTGCGTTATCGCCTGTTTCCAGTTACCGTCCTGCAACTTTTGTTGTGCAGTCGCATAGATTTCATTCGGCGGATTGTCAGGGACCTGTTCATTTGAACCGGAGCAGCCCACCAAAGCCAGGCTCAACGTGGCCGCTGCCACCAGATATTTCATGCGCGTCATGACGTTTTGACTTTCCTCAAATGTTTGTCCGGGAGAAACTCTGTTCCTGCTCCCGATTAAGACCAGCTACAATAGCACACTATATTAAACGGCAAAGCCGTAAAACCCAACGTTAAACGAAGAAGCAGTTTATGGCACAACGAGTAGAACTCACCGCAACAGTCTCCGAAAATCAGCTCGGTCAACGCTTAGATCAGGCTTTGGCCGAATTGTTCCCTGATTATTCGCGTTCACGCATAAAAGAATGGATCCTTGACCAGCGCGTGATGGTAAACGGCAAGATCTGGGACAAACCAAAAGAGAAAGTGTTAGGTGGGGAAGCTGTCGCCATCAATGCTGAAATCGAAGAGGAAATCCGCTTCGAGCCGCAGGATATCCCACTGGACATCGTCTATGAAGATGATGACATTCTGGTGATCAACAAGCCGCGCGACCTGGTTGTTCATCCGGGCGCGGGGAATCCTGACGGTACGGTACTTAACGCACTTCTCCATTATTATCCGCCAATCGTAGATGTACCGCGCGCCGGTATTGTGCACCGTCTGGATAAAGACACCACGGGTCTGATGGTAGTGGCAAAGACCGTTCCTGCTCAGACCCGTCTGGTGGAATCCCTGCAGCTGCGCGAAATCACCCGTGAGTATGAAGCAGTAGCCATTGGTCATATGACCTCTGGCGGCACGGTTGAAGAGCCTATCAGTCGCCACCCGACCAAACGTACCCATATGTCGGTGCACCCGATGGGTAAACCAGCGGTGACGCACTACCGCATCATGGAACATTTCCGCATACATACACGCCTGCGTCTGCGTCTGGAAACCGGCCGTACTCACCAGATCCGCGTGCATATGGCGCACATTACCCATCCGCTGGTGGGGGATCAGGTCTACGGTGGTCGTCCTCGTCCGCCAAAAGGCGCGTCTGATGAGTTCATTTCTGTACTGCGTAAGTTTGACCGTCAGGCACTGCACGCAACCATGCTGCGTCTTTACCACCCGATTACGGGGATTCAGATGGAATGGCATGCGCCGATCCCACAGGATATGGTGGAACTTATCGACGCCATGCGCGCTGACTTTGAAGAACATAAGGATCACGTGGACTGGTTATGACCAAACTGATTGTTCCGGAGTGGCCGCTGCCGGAAGGCGTGGCTGCCTGCAGTTCGACCCGAATCGGCGGTGTGAGCCAGGGTGCGTGGGAGTCGTTGAACCTCGGCGCGCACTGTGGTGACAACCTGGAACACGTTGAAGAAAATCGTAAACGTCTGTTTGCTGCGGGCAAGTTACCGTCTAAACCTGTCTGGCTTGAGCAGGTTCACGGCAAGGATGTGTTGACGCTGTCGGGGGAACCCTATGCGTCTAAACGTGCCGATGCCTCCTACAGCAACACGCCAGGAACGGTGTGCGCCGTGATGACCGCTGACTGCCTGCCGGTTCTGTTCTGTAACCGTGCGGGCACTGAAGTCGCGGCAGCTCATGCGGGCTGGCGTGGTCTGTGTGACGGTGTGCTGGAAGAAACAGTCGCCTGCTTTAACGATGAGCCAGACAATATCATCGCCTGGCTCGGCCCGGCCATTGGTCCTCGCGCATTTGAAGTGGGCCCAGAGGTCCGCGAAGCCTTTATGGCAAAAGATCCGCAAGCAGTGGAAGCCTTCCTGCCTTCAGGGGGTAAATATCTGGCCGATATCTACACGCTCGCTCGTCAGCGCCTGAATAACGTGGGCGTAACGCAGATCTTCGGCGGCGATCGCTGTACCTTCACTGAAAAGGGTGATTTTTTCTCTTATCGCCGCGACAAGACGACGGGTCGTATGGCAAGTTTCATTTGGCTGATATAACCTAAAGAATCAAGACGATCCGGTACGTGCCGTTTTCTTTTCACATAATTCAGGTCATTAACCTTGAATAATTGAGGGATGACCTCATTTAATCTCCAGTAGCAAATTTGACCTGTAATGGGAGGAGTTATGCGTCTGGATCGTCTTACTAATAAATTCCAGCTTGCTCTCGCCGATGCCCAGTCTCTCGCACTGGGGCACGACAACCAATTTATCGAACCTCTTCATTTAATGAGCGCCTTGCTGAATCAGGAAGGGGGATCGGTACGTCCTTTATTAACGTCCGCTGGCATTAATGCTGGCCAGTTACGCACCGCTATCGATCAGGCGCTGAGCCGTTTACCGCAGGTAGAAGGTACCGGTGGTGACGTTCAACCGTCTCAGGATCTGGTGCGCGTGCTGAACCTTTGCGACAAGCTGGCGCAAAAACGTGGTGACAACTTTATATCGTCAGAGCTTTTTGTTCTGGCGGCGCTTGAATCACGCGGTACCTTAACCGACCTGCTGAAATCTGCTGGTGCAACCACCGCCAATGTGACTCAGGCGATTGAGAAAATGCGCGGAGGTGAAAGCGTGAACGATCAGGGAGCCGAAGACCAACGTCAGGCTTTGAAGAAATTTACGGTCGATCTGACCGAGCGTGCTGAACAGGGCAAACTTGACCCGGTGATCGGCCGTGACGAAGAAATTCGCCGTACTATCCAGGTACTGCAACGTCGTACCAAGAACAATCCGGTGCTGATTGGTGAACCTGGTGTTGGTAAAACCGCCATTGTTGAAGGGCTGGCGCAGCGTATTGTCAACGGCGAAGTGCCGGAGGGCCTGAAAGGCCGCCGCGTGCTGGCGCTGGATATGGGCGCGCTGGTGGCCGGTGCGAAATACCGTGGCGAGTTTGAAGAGCGTCTTAAAGGCGTGCTTAACGACCTGGCGAAACAGGAAGGCAACGTCATTCTGTTTATCGACGAGTTGCACACCATGGTCGGTGCAGGTAAAGCAGACGGCGCAATGGATGCCGGGAACATGCTGAAACCTGCGCTGGCGCGTGGTGAACTTCACTGCGTTGGTGCAACTACTCTGGATGAGTACCGTCAGTACATTGAGAAAGATGCTGCTCTTGAACGTCGTTTCCAGAAAGTGTTTGTTGCTGAGCCAAGCGTTGAAGATACCATCGCGATCCTGCGTGGCCTGAAAGAGCGCTATGAGCTGCACCACCATGTGCAGATTACGGACCCGGCGATAGTGGCCGCAGCGACGCTTTCACATCGTTATATTGCTGACCGTCAGTTGCCGGACAAAGCGATTGACCTGATCGACGAAGCGGCATCAAGCATTCGTATGCAGATTGACTCGAAACCGGAAGAGCTGGACCGTCTCGACCGCCGTATTATTCAGCTCAAGCTGGAACAGCAGGCGTTGAAGAAAGAGTCTGATGAAGCCAGTAAGAAACGCCTGGATATGCTGAACGAAGAGCTGGACGATAAAGAACGTCAGTACTCTGAGTTAGAAGAAGAGTGGAAAGCGGAGAAAGCGTCCCTTTCTGGCACCCAGACGATCAAAGCAGAGCTGGAACAGGCAAAAATTGCCATTGAGCAGGCGCGTCGCGTCGGTGACCTGGCGCGTATGTCTGAACTACAGTACGGCAAAATCCCTGAGCTGGAGAAACAGCTTGAGATTGCGACGCAGTCCGAAGGCAAAACGATGCGCTTGTTACGTAATAAAGTGACGGATGCAGAAATTGCTGAAGTGCTGGCGCGCTGGACCGGTATTCCAGTGGCACGCATGCTGGAAGGCGAGCGTGAGAAACTGCTGCGCATGGAGCAGGATCTCCACAATCGCGTGATTGGGCAAAACGAGGCGGTTGAGGCTGTTTCCAACGCTATTCGTCGTAGCCGTGCAGGGCTTTCCGATCCTAATCGTCCAATCGGTTCGTTCCTGTTCCTGGGGCCAACCGGTGTCGGTAAAACCGAGCTGTGTAAAGCGCTGGCTAATTTTATGTTCGACAGCGACGACGCGATGGTGCGTATCGACATGTCCGAGTTTATGGAGAAACACTCCGTCTCGCGTCTGGTCGGTGCGCCTCCGGGATATGTCGGCTATGAAGAAGGGGGCTATCTGACAGAAGCGGTCCGTCGCCGCCCTTACTCCGTCATCCTGCTGGATGAAGTGGAAAAAGCACACCCGGATGTGTTCAACATTCTGCTGCAGGTGCTGGATGATGGTCGACTGACCGACGGGCAGGGGAGAACGGTCGATTTCCGTAATACGGTAGTGATTATGACGTCGAACCTGGGTTCCGATTTGATTCAGGAACGCTTCGGTGAGCTGGATTACGGCCATATGAAGGATCTGGTACTCGGTGTGGTCAGCCATAGCTTCCGTCCGGAGTTCATCAACCGTATTGATGAAGTCGTGGTCTTCCATCCTCTGGGTGAGAAACACATCGCGTCGATTGCGCAGATCCAGCTGCAGCGTCTGTATAAACGTCTGGAAGAGCGTGGATATGAAATCCACATCTCGGACGAGGCGCTGAAGCTGCTGAGCGAGAATGGTTACGACCCGGTGTACGGGGCTCGTCCATTGAAACGAGCTATCCAGCAGCAGATCGAAAACCCGCTGGCGCAGCAGATCCTTTCCGGGGAGCTGATTCCTGGCAAAGTTATCCGTCTCGAAGCCAACGACGATCGCATTGTGGCAGTGCAGTAAATCACAAAACGCAAAAACGAGCCGCTTGCGGCTCGTTTTTGTTTAAAAACCAGGCGAAAATTGAGGTTCTGGAGGTGCTTTGCCTGGAAAGTGAGCAGTCAGTAAATAATTTTCACTTTATCCTTGCAGCTTCGGAATTACTCCCTATAATGCGCCTCCACTGACACGGAACAACGGCACACACGCCGCCGGGTCAGCAGAGAAAAGCGAAAATAAACGCTTGACTCTGAAGCGGGAAAGCGTAATATGCACACCCCGCGCAGCTGCGAAAAGCGAAGCGGCACTGCTCTTTAACAATTTATCAGACAATCTGTGTGGGCACTCAAAGTGACATGGATTCTTAATGTCTTCGGACAATAAATGAATACCAAGTCTCTGAGTGAACATAC
>Ga0213824_1000533_pt1 | contig 27735 bp, 23 predicted proteins | sample MC6MC0906MG_FD_179892 | JGI IMG/M metagenome (GOLD analysis project Ga0213824, IMG submission 179892) | Enriched soil aggregate microbial communities from Iowa State University, Ames, United States - MC6-MC0906-MG | ecosystem: Environmental > Terrestrial > Soil > Unclassified | place: USA: Iowa...
CCCACTGACACTCATTTGGAAGGATCACTATGAAGCGCGAACAGGTTGAAGGTGTTGCAGAGAAAATCGCAGGTAAAGCGCAGAGTGCGGTAGGCCGCTTTATCGAGGACCCGGCACTGGAGGCCGAAGGCGACGGGCGCCAGGCAGCCGGCCAGCTCACCAAAAGCTATGGTGATACCCTGAACAACGTCTCCACTTTTGTCAGAGAAAAGCCGATCACCGCCCTGGCGATTGGTGCAGCCATCACGCTGGTTGTATCCCGCCTGCTGCGCCGCTGATTCATCAGGCTTGAGTGGCGCAGAAGGCTTCCTGCTGCGCCCTTCGGGCCGCTATACCGATCGTGGTCAGCCGGCCAGGACATGCTCAAGCCCCTGGCGATAACGCGTCACTTCAAAAGCCGCGAAGCGCTGCTTGAACTTCGAGGAATCGAACAAGTTGTCCTGCGCATAGCGCGGCAGAAGCTCCCGCAGCTCACGGACCTGTGGCGATACCAGGCCGGCAGCCATCAGTAGCCACTTGCCGAGCACCCGATAATCCGCCTCGCGACCGCCCACCTCGGCGGCCAGGGCCACGAATTGCCGGTAAGTGAGGCGGTCGTCGTCGCAGGGCAAATGCCACGTTTGCCCGAACGCATCCGGCGCGTTACCCAGCGCCGCCAGCGCACGGCTGGCATCGGGCGTCCAGATGAGCGTGCGCAGCGTGTCATCGCGTACCGGTACCTGCGGTGTCTGGCCAGCCTTGAGCTTGTCGATGACCAGGGTGTTGGTGATGCTCTGGGTTTTGTCCGGGCCGTAGAACTCAGGGGCACGTCCGATGAGCACAGGGATCTCGCCCCGGGCCATTTCCTCCAGCACCATGGTCGCCATGGCTGCACGTACCCTGGCTTTGCGGCCAACCGGCGCGAACTCGGTCGCTTCGGTCAGCAGGCGGTCGTCCTGCGGGTACATGTAGGTATTGTCGAAGTAGACGAATTTGGCCCCTGCCGCACGCGTTGCGTCCAGGGCGTTCTTCAGCATCACGGGGAACTGCGTTTCCCACAGCTGGGTGTCTGGCGGCAGGCCCGCCGTGAAGTAGACGATGCTGCTGCCCTCCACGGCCTTGGCGGCCTGCGCCGCATCGAGCAGGTCGGCGGGCATGAGGCTGTCGGCGTCATTGACCTTGCGTGGACGGCGGCTGACCAGCCGCAGCTCCTGGGTGAAAGAACGGTTCAGTTCACGCGCCAGTTCCACGGCAATTTGCCCGGTGGCGCCCAAGATGGTTTGCATGCGATTTCCTCGAAGCTGGACGGCGGGCCGGATGCCTCAGGCGGCGCCAGTGTTCATACCCTAGGCTTGAAGTAAGGTTCAAGGTCAAGCATTGCTAGGGCTTCTTCAGGCGCAAATCACGGTTTATAAGCGTGGTGAATGCCGCAAGGGGTGCTCATGGGCATCCTGGCAGTGGTTCTGCTGACGGTTGTTTTGTTGTCTGTGGCTCATTGTTCAATATCGCGGAAATCTCCGTCGCTTGACCGGGCCTCTTCGCTGGCAAGCCAGCTCCCACAGGTACAAGATAACCCACGGCACTGCGGGGTACCTGTGGGAGCCGGCTTGCCGGCGATGAGGCCCGATTTGCAAGCGCAGGTTTTGACCTTTAATACAGCGTGCGCGGCTCCGCCAGCATCCTCATCTGGCGGCTGAACCTGGCGCCGGGACTGGAGGCCTCGCAATGACAACAATCAATGTGAAATCCCGATTCGAAGCAAAGCTGCTTCGGCCGGCAAAACCTGAAACTGATGCGTCATGGGCATTCGTGGTGTTGCCAAAGGCCGTGAGTGCACAACTTCCAAGACGCGGAAGAACAACCGTTGAAGGGACAATCAATGGGCAGCCTTTCAAGGCAACCCTTGAGCCGGATGGTCAGCTGAGCCATTGGCTGCAGATCAGTCCTGCGTTACTCCAAGCCGCCAACGCGGCCATTGGCGACACCGTTGCGCTGGAGTTGGCCCCTGTGAAGAAGGAGCCCGAACCCGAGGTTCCAGCGGATTTGGAGAACGCATTGGCAAACGCCCCTGAAGCGCGTGTGGTCTGGAACAGTACGACAACCCTCGCGCGAGTGGACTGGATACACTGGATGACATCAGCCAAACAGCCCGCGACGCGCGCAAAACGCATTGCCAATGCATGCGACATGCTTGCATCCGGCAAGAAGCACGTGTGCTGTTTCGACCCGTCTGGCTACTACAGCAAGGCCTTCCGTGCGCCAGAGGCGCAATAGCGAGTGATGGTTTTCGTTCGATATGCCTTGGGAAGGCGTGCAAATTGTTCAACGAGAGCGGTTGCGGACATTCACTGAGGGCTACAATCCAGGCCTGATCCGCCCTCAAAAGCACATGAAAAGGAAGTCAGATAATGGATGTACGTTGCAACTCCCTGGACGAAGTCCGCCAACGCATCGATGAGATCGACCGCAGCATCGTTTCTCTTCTCGCCAAACGCGGAAGGCTCGTGACGCAAGCGGCGGGCTTCAAGAAAACCACCGATGATGTGCGTGCACCTGCGCGGGTCGAGCAAGTCATCAGCAAGGTTCGTCAAATGGCGGATGAAACCGGTGCCTCGGCCCAGGTGGTGGAGCAAGTCTACCGGGCGATGATCTCGGCCTTCATCGCTGAAGAGCTGAGCACCCATGCGCAGCTAGCCAGCGAGCACTCTGCATCCTGATGACAAAGCGCGGCTCATCGGGCCCGCTCAGGCTGCACCCTTGGCCTGCTGTTCCAGGTGCACCTGCAAGGTCGGGTCGATTTGCAGGGCGCTGGCCAGCTCGTCAAGGTAAGCCCGCTCTGCGGCCTGCTGGTCATCCACCAGCATCACGCTGGCCAGGTACATTTCTGCCGCCATTGCCGGGTCCCGGGCCGACTGCGCCACTTCGGCAGCATCGAGTGGTTTGTTGACCTCCTCATCCAGCCATTGCTGCAATTGCGGGTCGTCGGTGTGGCGTTTGATTTCGGTGTAGATCAATTGCTCTTCCTGGGCGTCGATGCGACCGTCAGCCTTGGCGGCCGCAATCAGCGCGCGCAAGATGGCATGGCTGTGGCCCTCGGCCTCGGCGCCGGACAGCTGGTCGACGGTACGCATGGCCGGTTGCGGCGCTGCCGTCTGGCTGCGCTGCCAGTTTTGATAGGCCTGGAACGCCATCATGCCCAACGACGCCAGGGCCGCGTAATTGACACCCCCCGCGGCGCGCCCCTGGGCGTCGCCGCCAGCGCTGCGACCGCCTCCCAGAATGCCGCCCAGTAAACCACCAAGGCCACCACCGCCACCCGTTGCACCACCGCCGCCAAGCAAACCGCCCAACCCGCCTTGCGATGACAGGCCACCGCTCCGTTGCTGCGCTTGCGCGCCCTGCCCGGCTCGAAGCAACTGTTCAAGCAGATCGCTAATGTTCATGGCACCGCCCTCGGTCGGTAGTGTTTGCCCCGACAAGCAACGATAGTCCCGTCAAGGTAATCCGCCATGACCGTTTGGCCGACGTAAGCCGGTAGGTGGGCGGACATCTGCAGGCCCTGGCCGCTTCGCCGCCCATCGCCGGCAAGCCCGGCTCCCACAGGTGCTGCGCAGGCCTTTAGACCGGTTAGGTTGGTGTGGGAGCTGGCTTGCCGGCGATGGGCCTGCACTGACAAGGCAAAGCCTTGGATCAATGTACAAGCTGGAAAGCGGCCGCTGGTGAACGGCAGCTACCGACCCGTTGCGCAGTTGCCACAATGGCTCAGCTGCAGCTCGTGGAGTTCAGGTCGTTGATCACATCGTCAAACGCGCTACCGAAGAACTTGGCATCACGCTCGATCGGATTGTTGTGCTTCCATGCCATCTGGCGTTGCTCATCGTATTTGTAGCCACCCGATCGGGCCGTATCGATAGCCTCGCGGCCCTTGCCGACAAACTGGTTCATGCGGCTGAGCACCACGCTGCAGCCTGGGCCGTTTGCCGTGTTCTGCTTGTGCCAGCCTTCGATCATCTGCGCGGTTTTGCCCAGGCTTTCTTCAAACGGCTTGACCGACGCCTCGGCCCCGGCCGACTGGAAGAAGTCGGTGGACAAGCGCATCGATTGCTTGGCGTATAGCACGATCCCGGCGCGGTAATACGCCAGCGAGTCCTTTTCGGCCTCGTCGAACGCCTGCCGGGTGTTGATTTCATCGCGCTTGGCCAGGCCGTCATAGAACTTGGCCTGCTCAATGGCAACGCCTTCGAGCGCTGCATCCAGGGCCGGCTCCATCTCCCTGGCCTTCTGGCCACCATCGCTCAGGTAGCCTTTGGAGGCAGCGTAGTTGGCGAGCTCGCTGTGGAGGGGCTGGAGCTTTTCCAGCGCCACCAGCATCGCTTTTGCTGGCGCGTCCAGCTCCGGCATGGGTGACGGCAAGGCCAGGGCCTTGTTCAGGTTGTCGCGCAGGAGGCTGATGTCATAGGCGCTGAACAGGTTGTACGTCGACAATTTGTTCTTGGACTGCAGGTCCTTGGAATACTCTGTACGGCGATGATCCAGAATGGCCGCAAAATTGCCACCGCGGTTGGCGGCATCGACATAGGCGTTGTACTTCTCGATCTCGATCTGTTCGGCGCTGGGTTGTTCAGCCGCAACCTGACCCTGCGGGGCCGTCGCACTGCGAGGTGCCTGCGCGTTATCACAACCGGCCAGCAGAACCCCTGCGGCGATCAGCAGTCCTAGCCATACCCTGCTTACTTGCATTGTCTTCATCCTTGTCTTGTCCTGGGGCGATCAGCTGCTGACACATTGCCATCAGCCGGGAGCGGTATCCTAGAGCCTCATTAGTCGATGAAGTTCAAGCAGGCCCTGCCTTTTTGCATTTTTGCGGTAGGTTTCGCATTCTGCCTCGGTGACAGCACCGTAAACTTGCATTCGCAACGAAAAGGAATTCGCCATGATTGTCGGGATTGACCTGGGTACGACCAACAGCCTGGTTGCGGTATGGAACGAACACACCAGTGAACTGGTGCCCAATGCCTTGGGGCAATTGCTGACCCCCTCTGTGGTTGGGCTCGACGACGAAGGCCGGATACTGGTCGGTCAGGCTGCCCGCGAACGCTTGTGCACGCACCCGTCGCTGACCGCAGCGCTATTCAAACGGCATATGGGCAGTGCCCGCACGCTGCAGCTGGGCGCAACGCCGTTTCGCCCCGAAGAGCTGTCGGCGATGCTGCTCAGAAGCCTCAAGGAAGATGTCGAGCGCACGTATGGCGAGGCAGTCACCGAAGCGGTGATCAGCGTGCCGGCCTACTTTAGCGATGCCCAGCGCAAGGCGACCCGCATCGCCGGTGAGCTGGCCGGGCTGAAAGTCGACAAGCTGGTCAATGAGCCGACCGCCGCGGCGCTCGCCTACGGCCTCCCCCAGCAGGGCAGTGAGTCGTCGTTTCTGGTGTTCGACCTGGGCGGTGGTACCTTCGACGTGTCGATCCTCGAGCTGTTCGACGGCGTGATGGAGGTACGTGCCAGCGCAGGCGACAACTACCTGGGTGGCGAGGACTTCGATCAGTTGCTGGCCAGGCAGTTTATCCAGGCCCACGCTGAAGATCCGCACTTCCCGGATAGCGCGTCGATCAGCCCGCTGCTGCACCGCGAGGCCGAGCGGGTACGCATCGCACTGGGCCACTCGCCCACCAGCGATTTCGTACTGCAGGTCGGTGCGCGACGCTGGCAGCACACCTTTACCCAGCAGGCCATGGCCACGCTGTTCGAGCCCCTGCTGGAGCGGCTGCGCAACCCTGTGGAACGCGCCCTGCGCGATGCCCGCATACGCAGCGACGAGCTGGACCAGGTGCTACTGGTGGGCGGCGCCACGCGCATGCCGCTGGTACGCAAGCTGGCTGCCAGCCTGTTCGGCCGCTTCCCTTCGGTGCAGCTGAACCCGGACGAAACCGTGGCGCTCGGCGCTGCGGTGCAGGCCGCCTTGAAGGCACGGCACGAGGCCCTGGAAGAAGTGGTGCTGACCGACGTCTGCCCCTATACCCTTGGCATCGCGACAGCGCGCCGTGTGGGCAACGAACATGAGAGCGGGCACTATTTGCCGATCATCGAGCGCAATTCCACCGTCCCGGTCAGCCGGGTAAAAACCGTGTGCACGGTGCATGAGGCGCAAGAAATCGTGCAGGTGCAAATCTACCAGGGCGAGAGCCGGCTGGTGCGTGACAACATCCCCCTCGGCGAACTGCAAATCCCGGTGCCACCGAACAAGAGCGTGGTTGACCTTGATGTGCGCTTTACCTACGACAGCAACGGCCTGCTCGAATGCCAGGTCAGCATCCCCATCACTGGCGAGCAGTTCGCGCTGGTCATCGAGAACAACCCCGGCGTGCTCAGCGCCGAGGACATTGCCGAACGCCTGCACAAGCTCGAAGCGCTGAAAGTGCACCCACGCGACCAGCAGGTCAACACCCTGCTGGTCGCGCGCCTGGAGCGCCTGTATCAAGAAAGCCTGGGCGAGCGTCGCGAGCTGGTAGACCATTGGGCCACGCGGTTCCAAGAGGCGCTTGCCAGCCAGGATGAACGTGTCATCGGCCAGGCGCGCCATGAGCTGGGCGCGCGCATGGCATCATTCGAAAGCAGCGACGGGCGCTGACCGATGAACTCAGTTTCCGATTGCTGGCGGGTGCTGGAGCTTGCATCCGCGTGCGACGAGCGAAGCCTCAAGCGCCAGTACGCCAAGCTGCTCAAGGTCACGCGACCCGACGAAGACCCGGCCGCGTTCCAGCAGCTGCGCGACGCTTATGAACAGGCGCTGCAGGCTCTGCAGGAGGAGCGGACGGATGCTCAAGTTACCGAGCGCGCGCCGCCGCCCGACACACCACCCGCCAGCCGTACGCTTCACGCGCGCTCAGCCCATGAGCAAGCCGTTGCATTGCTTGACGGGTTCGTCGACTCGGCCATCGAACAGGTTTGGCCCGAAGCGCAAGCAAAAGGCATCGAGGGCGTCTTCGAACGCCTGTTGTTCGAGCGTTGCCTGCGCGCAGCGTCAGCCCATTCCCATACCCTGCACTGGGGCATCGAACAGCGTCAGTGGCTCACCCCTTGGCAGCAGTTTCCCGCCTCGGCCGCCGAACAGCAGCGCCTGGCGCTCATACTCGCTGTCACCCTCTACAACGCGCTCGAACAATCACTGGCCGCCGGCGAGCATCAGCGCTTTAGCGGCATGCTCGAGCGGGCCAGTCGCCAAGGCTGGCTAGCGGACCTGGAGCGTCGCCAAGCGCTTCAAGTGCACGTGCTGACCCTGTTGCTGGACGATGAAGGCTGGCCGCCCGAGCTGTTCGAGCACCTGTGCCAGACATTCGCCTGGAACGCTTCAGGTGCCGAGCCACCGATTGCGGACGAGCACTGGCAAACCCTGCGCAGGCGTTACCAACAGCGAGCCTGGCTGAGTCACCTTCGCAGTCTGGCGGATCGACGCGAGGTGCAGGCCAGCCCCGATGCCAACGCCGCCGCGCTGTTTCTGTTGGCGCCCCAACCTGAGCGGCAAAAGGCATTGGTCGCCGCCTTCGTCGAGGCCGACTGGCAAGCCTGCGAGCGCCTGTCAGAGGCGTTCGCAGCGCGCTACCCAGACCTGTTGGGGATGTTCCCCAACCATGACGCCTGGTTCTGGAAAACGCTGGTCGAGCCCCGCGACCCGCCCCATGGCGTCAAGCGCGCCGCCGCTGTGATCACACTGGCACTGGCGCTCAATGGCCTGCCCAAACTGGACCCTGTCACCACGGTGCTCATGCTCCCGCTTTACGCGGCGGGCGGGCTGCTTGCAGCAAAGATGGGCCAGTGGCTGTTCGGCCACTGGGCGCAGATTGCAGCCAGCCTTCAGGACATCGATCAACGCGTCAGCGCCTGGTGCGTCAGCAAGCGCATCACGCGTGACCGCCGCCACCTGGTCATACGCAACGCAGGGCCGTTGCTGGGGCTGGCCCTGCTTTTATGGCACTGGCTGGGGCCGCTTGGCCTGGGCACCTACGTGCTAATTGGCATCATCGGCCTGCTGCAACCAGCCGATTGGGGGCCGCAGGCCAGCGACTATCGCTGGCGCAGGCCGCTGCAGGCGGTGTATCGGATTGCCGGGCTCAGTGGCGTGCAGTGGCTGCTTTGCAGCGTGATGGTGGTGGTGATCGGTTGGGTGCGATTGGTATCCTGATCGCCCTTTACACCCAAGCCTGCGCGCCCGAACGTCCTTTCCTGGCAAAGGTAAGACCGCGCTGCTCAAACTGCTGCGAAGGGCGATACTTTGCCGTGGCTGCACAGCGTAGTAACAGCGTTGCTTGTTGGCGAAACAACTCAAGGAAGCTAAAGATGCCCCAACCTCCGAATGGACTACCGATCTACCGCGTGCTGACGGGCCCCGATGACGCTGCCTTTTGCCGGCGGGTCAGTGAGGCGCTGGAACTCGGCTACCGACTGCATGGCGGACCTGCGCTCACGTTCAATGGCCAGGATGTGATCGTCGCGCAGGCCGTTGTTTGGCCTGGGCAGGCCGCTGATCACTGACGGCTACCGACCCATGGCGGACACCGCCCCAACGCTGTGTAGTCAGTACCGGCCTCATCGCCGGCAAGACGGCTCCTATAGAACAAACGCTAACTTACTGATTTGGCGGGGATCCTGTAGGAGCGGCTGCAGCCGCGAACCCCGGCGAAGCCAGTGCCATCCACCGCGACGCCTGCTTCGCGGCTGAAGCCGCTCCCACAGGGTATGCGGCGCGCTCGCGGGCTTTGTTCTCTGCGCGACAACGCAGTCCGAAGGCCTGGGCAATCTCCCACACAGATATAACCATTCTCCGGGCCTGCGCAGTACCTGTGGGAGCCGGCTTGCCGGCGATGGGCCGCGAAGCGGCCCCGGCCTTCGGGTCTGCGCCATGACATCGTCTGCGCCTAGGAGATCGAGCGCCGCGCGGGCGGCGCTCGATCTCATAGGCGCTGAAGATTTGAAGTGGACATTCGGATGTCGACTTATGCGCACGCCAATCCTGCGAGAGCCTGTAGGTCCATGCTGCTCACAGAGGGTTTGGCTCTCGACCGAATCGGCTCAGAACGTTCCGCGTAGCGTCAACATATAGTTGCGAGGCGCGCCGTACCAGTTGCCGCCAGCAGTGGAGTCGACCGTCTGGTAATAGGTTTTGTCGAACAGGTTGTTGCCATTGAGTTGCGCGGTCCAATGCTGATCGATCTTGTACTCGACCAAGCCATTCCACACCGCATAGCCTGACTGTTCGAACGCATAAGCCTCGGCGCTGCTCAGGCCACCGTCAGGCAAGCGCTGCTGCACGGTACCACTTTTGTAGCTATCGCTCTGGATCGTCGCGCCGACCCCCACCTTCCACCGCTCGAAATTCCCCGGTAGCTGGTACGTGGTGAAAAACTTGAACAGATGCTTGGGTGTCTGTGAGCTGGTCGGTTTGCCGTTATTGCTGGTTGTATTTCCCGAGCGCTGTTCGTTGAAGTTCAGCGTGTAGCCCACCATGGCCTGCCAGCCCGGCGCCAGTTCGCCGGAGATTTCACTGTCCAGGCCCTTGCTGATGGCTTCGCCAGAGGCCGTGTAGAAACCGTTACCTGTGCTGACAGCTTCGTTCATGCGCTTGGTGTAATACAGCGCAGACGAGACGTTCAACCGACCGCCGAACAGTTCGCCTTTGGTCCCTAATTCATAAGTCTCACCTTCGATCGGATCGAGCGGCGAACCGCTGAGGCTCTTGTAGGCTGTTTGGGGCTGATAGATCTCAGCGTAGCTGGTGTAAAGCGACCATTGCTCGCTTACATCCAGCACCAACGAACCGAATGGGGTAATGACCCCGCGGTTACTCTCCTTCACCGGGGTGTCCATGTTGAAGCTAGGCACCACCGTGCGCACATAGTCACGGTAGTCGGAATAGCGAGCGCCGAGGGTCAGGTGCAGTGGCTCTGCCAGCTGTGCTTTGAACGTGGTGTAGGCGCCGGATTTGCGCTGGTTCCAGTCCGGATTGTAGTAATAGATCCCAGGTTTGACCGGTTTGGGCATGGAGCCGGCGTCATCGGTGGCCGGGTCGAACGGCACATTGATGTCGCTGACCGTCCTCAAGTCAGTGTGGTCCGAATAGGTGCGTTTAACCTCCGAGTAGTCAGCTCCTATCAACCATTCGTGCTGCAGCCCGTATGCATTGAATTTGCCGGCCAGGTTGATATCGAACAGGTCCTGGTCGTTGGTGTAGCCGCGAATGAAGCGCGAGAACGTTCCTCCATTGGCAACACCCTGGGTGATCGAGGACTTCACCTCACCAATGTCCTGGGTGGAATCGAACCTGGTCTTGGTGTAGCTGCTGTTTAACTTCCAGTTTTCGTCGAATGCGTGCTCGACCTTGGCAAAATAGTCGGTGCGTTTGTAGTTGTTGGAGGACCAGTCGGCGGCCAGTGATGTGCTGCGCGACGCGTTCAACGGCGTACCGTCCTTGTAGCGGACCAGGCCTCTGTCCCAGTAACCGTCCATGTCTCGCCACTCGTAGGTACCGCCCACTGTCAGCAGGGTGTCTGCCGTCAGGTCCGCTTCCAGGGTGCCGAAGATCACGTGCTTTTCGCTGTCGGCATTGTCGTAGAAATACTGCTTGTCCTCATACGACATGGCCACTCGACCACGCAGAGCGCCCTCGAAGGCCAGCGGCCCGGTTAGGTCGATCTCGCTGCGGTAGTTGTTCCAGCTGCCGGCGGACTGGCTGATCTTCAACTGGTTGTACGGTAGCGCACGCTTGCGCACCAGGTTGATGCTGCCTCCCGGGTCACCCGTTCCGCCAAAAAGGCCATCGGACCCACGCAGCACTTCGACGTGATCGAAGGCCGTCATATCTGGCAGGCTGTCATACGCCTCGTTGCGCAGCATGGGCGCCCCACCATCAACCTGGATACTGCGGATGAGAAAGCCGCGGGAGTAAATCTCGTTCTTCGAGTCGTTCCCACCGACTACCGTGATGCCGGTGGTTTGGTCGAGCACCTGAGTCAGGCTGTTAAGGTTCTGATCTTCCATGCGTTGCTTGGTCATGATCGTGACCGATTGCGGCGTTTCACGCAGGGTTCTCTGGGTCTTGCCACCGACGCTGGCGGTGCCGGTGGTGTATGAGCCTGTACCCTCTGTGGTGGCCCCGAGCCCGATACCCACCACACTGGTCGGGTCCAGCGCCACGGTACCCGCCGCAAGGTTATCCGGGGCCATTATCAGGCGGTAGCCACCGTCCGGCTGCAACACGGCCTGCAGGCCGCTGCCGGTCAGTAATCGCTGAAGCGCCTGGGCGCTGCTGAAGCGGCCTTGCAGCCCAGGCGTGTACTTACCGGCCAGATCGCCAGGGGCGAACGCGATGTTCAGGCCTGTGCTGCGGCTTAATGCGGTGAGCGCGGCATCCAGCGAGCCGGCAGGCAGTGCCAGGTCATGTACCTGGTCGCTGTAACCGGCTGTGGCCGCCTGGGTCAGGCAGGGAATGCTACCAAGGCCAAGGCTGGCACAGATCAGGGCACGGTGGATGGTGATGCGAAGTGGCGACTGATGGGGCACGTGAAGGTCTCGTTGGCTAAATGAGTTGTTCTGATGTGTATGCCGGGCGAAAAACAAAACCCCTTCACAAACCGCTCATTTTTTCTCACCTGCCGAAGCCGAGGTGTAACGCGATCAAACGCCAAGGCGAACCCAATATTGAGTCATGGACCGCAGGCGCAGGCCATGCGTCTGGGCGATGAAAGCCAGCGTCCCGTAGGTGTCTTCGAGATTGAAATTGCCGCTGATCCTGCGCTGGGCAATCCGTGACTCGCACCCAAGGTAACCGTTGCGGTAGCGGCCTAGTTCAGCGAGCACGTCGGCCAGGGGCATCTCACGTGCAACCAACACGCCGTCGCGCCAAGCTGCCGCATCCTCGGCACTGCCAGGCATGCGCTGCACGCTGCTGGCCGTCATCGCCCAAGTCTCCCCGGCTTGGGCAACGGCGGCCTCACCGGCCAGCGGTTGCAACTTTACCGCGCCCTCGGTTACGCCCAACAGGCAGCTGTGCTGGAGCCTGCGTACGCTGAACCGGGTACCCAAGGCTTCAAACGCACCGAATGCTGTCGACACCTGCAGTGGCCGGTGCCGCGTGCTGGAGCCATCGGCACCGGTCGCCAGGTACAGCTCACCACGCAGCAGCTCCACCACACGTGCATCGACGTCGAAGCGCAGGCGCACAGCACTGTCAGTATTGAGCTCCAGCAGGCTGCCATCGCTCAGTGCCCATCTTCGATGCTCGCCAACGCCGGTGCTGTAATCAGCGACCAGGCGCTGCCAGGAAAACTCATCGCGACCGGCCCATGCAAACGTTGCCGATACCCCCCCTAGTGCGAGCAGATTGAGCACCTGACGGCGCTGCAGCCGCGCCTCTGGCAGCTTGCCCAGCGCCTGACGTGCCAGCCCCGCAGGCACGTGGCTGAAGTGACTGCTCAGGCTCTGCAAGCGCGCCCAAGCCATCCGATGCGACACATCACTGGCCAGCCAAGCCTCAAAGGCGTTGCGAGTGGCCGCGTCGGGTTCGTTATAGGTGATACGAATGGACCACTGGATGGCCTGCTCGAGCGCCTGTTCCGGCAGGCTTTGCAGCCCGGCGTCTTTCAAACCGGTGCCTCGAACATCAGGTGATAGCAATGGCGCAATGCCTTGGCCAGATCACGTTCGACGGTCGACAGCGAAATCCCCAAGTGTTCTGCAATGCGCGGGCAAGGCAATCCGTCGAGCTGGGCCATCAGGAAGATGCTGCGCATGCGCTCAGGCAATGTGTCCAGCATGCGGTCGATGCTGACCAATGCCTCAATGGCCAACGCACTGACTTCCGGTGACGGCACTTGCACCTCCGGCAGCCCGGCCAAGGTTTCCAGCCAGGCCTGTTCTATGTCCCGATGCCGCCAAAGGTCTATCACCAAGCCCCGTGCGATGGTACGTAGATAGGCGCGTGGCTCCAGCACAGCGGGAACCTGACGGCGCTGCAATATGCGCAGGAATGTGTCATGAGCCAGGTCTGCGGCATCAGCTGCATTGTTCAAGCGTGTGCGCAGCCAGCTTTGCAGCCAGCCGTGGTGCTCGACGTAGAGGTGTTGCAGGGAGTGCGGAGCGGACATGCCGAAAGATTCCATGTCGATGTTATTGCTAATCAGTCGCATTATTACCTGGGATGGGCGATGCTTGCCAGATGCGTTTTGAGGCTCGGAGGCAAATGGTAAGGGTCTGGTGGGCTGGAAACCTACGGACGGCAAAGTGCATTCTCGAAAACTACAGCGCCTTGAAGATCGAGCGACGCGCGCGCCGCCTGATATTCACAAGCGCCACGGATGCCAAGGCAAATACTTCAAGCTTGCTCACCGTCCGCTTTGGGTCGATAGCAACCCATTGTGAATGGCTGTTTTCGACCCGTTGCGGACGTTCGCCATGACATCGTCTGCGCCTATGAGATCGAGCGCCGCACGCGCGGCGCATCGCGGATAAATCCGCTCCTACGTTTGTTTTTGGCCAATTAAGTCGAAGGGGTGCGCGCGACCGCCTTGGTGCATGACGCAATATCGAGTCGTACAAACAAGGGTTCGCACGCGTCGTCACTGACGTTACTGGCCTGAAACAAACGTAGGAGCGGATTTATCCGCGATGCGCCGCGCGGGCGGCGCTCGATCTCATAGGCGCTGAAGGTTTCAAGGCGAACACATCCGAACACCGCACTAACCCCAGGGCATGTAGGGACCGCTTCGGGTCGTTTGCGACCGGCAGCTGTCGATCCATTACCGACACTGCTGCCCGCCTCAGCTCATTGAGCCTCAGCGCACTATGATTTCGTCAGGAAAATAAACACCCATAGAGCGGTTGGTGCGTATTCGTAACACCTGACCGGCCATGCTCTGGACCACTGTCTGGCCGCCCTCTATGGGCGCTCCTGTACGTCGATCCTGGGCTTGTGCGTCCGGTGGCAGACTGAACAGCATCTGGCCTTGATCAAGGCTGACCTGGATGTCGGCCGGATAGTGAATAGGGCCGAAGTCGAAGGGCTGGTTCGCGTGGCCTTGCCACCAGCGCCCCTCCCCATATGGGCGATCCAGGATCATGATCAGTGAGCGCATTTCGATCCCCATTACCTTGACCGGGCGCTCCTCTGACTCGGCCAGCCAACCAGGAGTGTTGGAGGATACCCTTACCGCCCCAGGCCAAACGATGCCGCCCAGCTCGGTACCGGGCGCCAGCGTGCATCGACTCACCTTCCATTCGGAAAACTTGAAATGAGCACCGAACGGAAAATCGAACTCGATCTCCCCAGGCTCACATTTCCATCCTGCCAGTTCATGGGCCGACAGGGTCTCGACCGTAGCGAAACCATGGCCCTGCGCCAGTTTCAGACGACGCACAGGCATGCCCATGATGTGACTTGGCGTGCGGTCGAAATCAGCATGATCCAGGCTCTGCATGCCGTAGGGCACGGGATCGCCGGACAGGTCGTTATAAGGCTCCAGGTCTTTCAGATGGACCCGCGTACCAGCCGGAAGCACCAAGTCACCGAGCACCTCCTCGTGTTCGAGGCGAGGATTGTGCGCACGCCAATCCTGCCAGAGCCTGTAGCTGGACTCGATGTAAGGCACACTCCCGACAGCCAGCAACATCAGCAACAAGCCGAACCTCCAGCGCCGAGCTACCATGAAACGACGGCTTCGCGGCACCAGCAAGGCGATCAGGCCGGCGATGAAAAGCCAGAGAAAAACCTCGGAAAAAATGTAGATCATGTAGCCGAGCAACATGACCGGCATATCGACGGGAATCATGGACGTCCTTGTTAACCCTTATGTGAACGCCGCAGAATAGACCCATTGGCAGTGATGCCCCAATCCCGATCAGAGAAGGAAATCCCCAGCATGACGCCCGACGAGGCTTTACTCCTTACCCGTACGGTCGCTGGCCTTTCGATCACAACAGTCATCCTGGGCCCGATCCTGGCGCTCTACGTGCTGCAATCGCCAACCACTTCACCCGTCAATATCTCGGGCGCCATTGCATTTGTCATCCTGGGGCTCACCAACCTGATTTCAATGATATTCAACGGGGTTTACTGGTTTATCCGGCGGGAGCCCAAATGGCTCTCGGTAATGCTCTTGGTTCAATCCGGTGCGGCAGTTGCCACATTAATTCCATTCTTCTAACCCGTTCATATCTTCGGTTGAGCAGTCTCGACAAGGAGCGAGCCCGCACCGCCACACTGCCAAGGAGGCAATCTGCATGAAACCGGCAAAGTGGGCGATCGCTGGCACTGAAAACCGACGACGCCAAATGCAGTGGTCTTGCGCAACTGCAATGGAGCCTGTCAGGTAAACACCTTTGGGGAAGATGCTCGAACGGCCGGATTGCCTGGGATGTGCCAGGAAGTTGGTGAGCCTGTTGGAATATCGCCTGGGCTGGAATGTCCGCTTCACGCCCTGAGGAAGTCAGTTAACCTCAATCCAGGCTCAGGTGCACTCAGCAGGGACGATGACCAAAGCTGGGACTCATAGCTTTCAGGCCTAGACCCGCTAGGTGTCTCACCTGCTCATCGGTATCCTCTGTTGCCAGGTGTAGCCCATCGATGGCTCGAAGCGCGTCACCGGGCAGCAGGCCACGGTTGTTCAATCCACTCACAGCATGACGACGAATGGCTGCCTGAGGTGAAACAAGCCCGCGTAACGCTTCGCTGACATCGGCAGTGGTGGTATCGATCTGGCCGTAGAGTTCTTCCAGGGCTGCTTCAACAGCAGTCTGAAGCTCAGGGCGCTGATCAAGCAAACGCTCAACGGGCGTGTAGTCCAGCACCGGTGGCTCCACGCCCCGCCAGCGGAAACCGTCGAAGTTGGCGCAAATACCCGCGACAGCGACATCGGGCGCTTGCTGCATCAGCCAGTCGAAATCCTTAAGGTAACCCAGGGCTTTTGTGCACCAGTTGCGGGTCGGCTGCTCACAGGCCTCAATCGCCTGCCGGCGCAGGGCCTGGATGACGGGCCCAGCAGCCAAGCCGGCCAGCCCGAGGATACGCGCGGCAGCGGTAGGCTCTCTATCCCCGTTGAGCTGATCGATAAGCGCTGCCTGTGCGCAACGGCCGTTGGCAATCAGCCAGCGCTCTGCGTCCTCCCTCGAAATGCCCTCCGAACAATGCAAGCTGCTGACGTAGAACGCGACCTGCTCGGTGAGCGGCAGGGCAGCGACATCGCGCAGGGTTTTTTCAATGGCCAGCTCGACAGGGAAATTATCCTCGAACTGCTGGCGGGTCATGCTGCGCTTGGCCAAGGGCATGTAGCCTGCAAAGTCATGAAAAATCACAACGAAACCAGGCGTCACACCAGGATGCTGACTGAAATGCCGGCCCAGCGACCTGGCGGCACGGCTTACGGTGACCAGCAAGCGTTGCTCAGCCGCGTGCCATTGGCGCGGGCCAAGCCGGTTGGCGTGCGCTTGCAGCTCATCATCGAGCCGCGTGAGCGGCTCACCAGAGCAGATTTCCCAATCCCAGCGCCAGTCCACCGGATTCCACTTGACCGAACTGAAGCTTTCGTCTTCCTCGTCGGGGAAGTCTTCGCTGAGTGCTTCAAGGCTGTTGGCGGCAAAGTTGGGCAGCGATAAAACCGCCTCTTCTTCCCGGTAGCTGGCATGAAACGCTGCGGCATATAAAGGGCTACCGCCCTCATCGAGCAGCGTTTGCAGCGGCTTTCTAGCAGCCTCGAACAGCGCTTGCTCCAGAGCTTTCCAATTCATCGATTCAGGTCCTTGCTGACAAACAAGCTCAGTCGAGCAGATCGAGTATCCCCTAAAGGGTGCTTTCCAGGCGAGCCAGTTCAATTTGCGTTTCGGGTATCTATGATTTGCGGCGGGAACAGCCAATGCGAGTTGCCTGCTTCCCAGGGAGTCGCCTGAACTTGGTAGCGACCGCCTGGAGACAGGGACAGTACTTCAATGTCGCTCATGAGTGTACCTGCGCAAAGGGTCGACAATAGTCACTGCAAAGTATTGGATTTTGCCATTTTCGTCGTTCCAGCCCAACCGCTTTGCTCATAACGGTTCGCCCTTCTCGGTAGCGTGCAGAACAGCGAAAGCTCCCTCGGCGGGCGCACTTGGCGTACTGATTTGGCGGGGATCCTGTGGGCGCGGCTTCAGCCACGAAAACCGGCGAAGCCGGTGCCATCCACCGCGGCGCCTGCTTCGCGGCTGAAGCCGCTCATACAGGGTATGCGGCGCGCTCGCGGGCGTTTCTCTGCGCGACAGCGCAGCCCGAAGGGCTGGGTAATCTCCCACTGAGATATCACCAGTCTCCGGGCCTGTGCAGTACTTGTGGGAGCCGCGCTTGCCGGCGATGGGCCGCGAAGCGGCCCCGGCCTTCGGATGTCCGCCACGGCCGTTAGCTGCTCTTTTTTCTCAGTCGTGGCGGGGCTTTCTGCCCACCGATTTCCCTTTGTTCCAAGGCTGACGGCTATGGTTTGCGACGATGTTCATGACAAGTCAAGTCTTTGTGCAGACGCGTCTTGATGATGCGGTTTGGCTCATGGGTGACTCGATCCGATATGAGAGGCTCAGCGCATCTGCTCAGCCCAGCACTTTTCAATCCAGTCACCCAATGCCCTGACACGAGGGGCTTCGTAGCGATTGTTCAAGCGCAGCAGGTGCACAGGCAGCCCCACCAGCCCCCAGTCCGGCAGCAGCTCGACCAACTCACCGGCACGAATGCCTTCCTCGAACAGCCAGCGCGGCCCAGGATGAATGCCGGCGCCCTGCCGCACCGCCTGGAGGATTGCCCCGGCATTGTTGAGGTAGAACACCCCACGCAGCTCGACTGACATTTCCTTGCCGTTGCGACACAAGCGCAAGCGGGTTCGGTGCCGCTCTTGGCCCAGGGAATAGAGGATCGCCCGGTGGCCAACCAGGTCCTGTGGCTTGTTAGGCAGCCCGTGCGCCTGCACATAGCTGCGACTGGCACACAGCACGTTGGGCATGTGGCCTATCTTGCGGGCGACCATGTCGGAGACGGGCAAGTCGCCCACCCGCAGCGCCAAGTCGATGGCCTCGCCACTCAGGTCCAGCCTGGAATCGGACAGCACCAGGTCTACGACCACCTGGGGATGCAGTTGCTGGAACGCGGTCAGCCACGGAACCAGGTGCCGTTCACCGAAGTTGACCGGCGCCGTCATGCGGATAGCCCCGGCGATCTGCGGCGCTGTGCCGTCGAGGTCGGCGATTACCCGTTCCATCTCCTCAATCAGGGGCCTCATCTGCTCATACGCCCTGGCCCCCGCCTCTGAAAGCGTGACCTGCCTTGTGGTGCGGTTGAGCAGCCGAACATTCAGGCGCTTTTCCAGTGAAGCGATCCGTCGGCTCACCGACGAGGGTTCCAAGCCCAGGTCATCAGCAGCCTTGGTCAGGCTGCCGCGTTCGACAATGCGGAAAAACAAGCGCCATAGCGAAATGTCATCATTCATGCACGAACCGCAATTCTCTTTTGGATATTGTCCTCTTCAAGTGCATTTATCCCTCGAATAGCATCGTCAAGTCCAGGAATCAGACAAGGTAAGGAACCAAGGAATGGCGGCCCGGAACGAATCCAAGCGGCGTGCACCGGTGTTACTGGCAGTGTGTATGGCCGGTTTGATATTGCCCCTCGAATACACGGGCCCGGCAATGGCCCTTTCAGCGATCGGCAGCGACCTGGGCGGCAGCGCGATCGCCCTGGCCTGGGTAGTCAATGCGTTCGCCCTGAGCTTCGGCAGCTCGATCATGGCGGCCGGCACGCTGGCCGACCTCTACGGGCGCAAACGCATGTTCTGCTGGGGCATCGGCAGTTTCACGATCCTTTCGGTCATCGTCAGTTGCGCCCTGGATGTGGTTTTCCTCGACGTGATGCGAGGCCTTCAAGGCATCGCAGCGGCACTGACCATGGCCGGGGGGGCGGCAACCCTGGCGCAAGAGTTCGAGGGCCATGCCAGGACCAAGGCATTCGGCCTGCTGGGCACCGCGTTCGGCCTCGGCCTGGCATTCGGGCCGGTTATCTCGGGGGCCCTGGTCGAATTCCTCAACTGGCGTGCGATTTTTCTGCTGGGTGCTCTGTTCGGGGCGCTGGCCTGGCTGCTGGCAGCGGCGCGGATGCACGAAACCCGCGATCCCGGCGCCCGTCAACTGGACTGGGCCGGCGTGCTGGCCTTCAGTGCCATGCTGGTGCTGCTAACCTTCGCCATCATGCAGATTCCCGCCCATGGCTGGCGCAGCGTCAGCGTCCTTGCCCTGCTCGGCGCCAGCGTCTTGCTGTTTGCGCTGTTCATCCGCATCGAGCAGCACCAGCAACGCCCCATGCTCGATCTCTCGCTGTTCGGCGACCGACGCTTCATCGGCGTTCAGTTGCTGCCCATCGCCACGGCGTTGAGCTTCATCGTATTGCTGATTCTGCTGCCGCTGCGTTTCGTCGGGGTCGAGACCCTAGGCACCGGCCAGGCCGGTTTGCTGATGATGTCGCTGTCACTGCCAATGCTCATGGTGCCCTTCCTCTCGGCGATGCTCGCCCGCCATCTCGCCGCCGCCAATCTCTGCTTTACCGGTTTGCTGCTGGCCGGTCTGGGGCTGATCTGGCTTGCGTCTGTAGAGGTGGGCAGTGACTGGCTCGCGTTCTGCTGGCCGATGTTGCTCATTGGCGTCGGTTCGGCAATCCCCTGGGGACTGATGGACGACCTGTCGATCAAGGTCGTATCGGTCGAGCGAGCGGGCATGGCTACCGGCATCTTCACTACCATGCGCGCCTGCGGTGAGGCGATCTGCGTTGCCGCAGCGCTGTCTGTGCTCAACAGCCTGATGCAAGGCCAGCTGGCGGGTGCGCTGCCTGGGGAAAACGCCGCCAGGGTCGCAGCCGAGTTGGTCACCGGTAACTTTGCCGCAGCCCAGTCGAGTGCCCAGCCCCTCAGCCCCGCAGGCCTGATGAGCCTGTACTCCCAAGCTTTCAAGGCCCTGTGCTACGGGCTGGCCGCGCTGACATTGAGCGCAGCGCTGATCAGCCGCTGGGCGCTGCGCGACCGCGCACCCTCGTCGACACCCCATGCTGCCCCACGCACTGGCCGGTAATGGCCCCTTGCCGGCCTAGCAGCCAGCTTTCTTTTGCCCCTAATTGTTCATCGAAACAAGCGACCATGCCCATGGCTGATCATGCTACTCAACAGGCCCAGCGCGCTGCACCAGGTGTCAAGCCGCTTCCTGAGCCTTCGCACGCGTCAGCGTCCAGCCGAAGTTCATGCCTGCCGCAGCGAGCAGGATGGCGGCAGCACCGGCCATTTGCAGCACGCCGAGGGGATGGCTGAAGGCAAGCCAATCGACCGAACTGGCCAAGCGCGCCAGCGTTGCCAAGTCGACCTTGTCACAGCTCGAATCGGGTATCGGCAACCCCAGCATCGAGACCCTGTGGTCGCTGGCCGTAGCCATGGGCTTGCAGGTGACGAAGTTTTTCGAACAGCCCCAGCAGCATCTGCGCGTGATCCGCGCCAACGAGGGCATAACGGCCTACGCCGAAGCCTCCAACTACGCTGCGACCCTGCTGGCCGACTGCCCTGCCGGCGCGCAACGCGATATATACCGATTGAAGGTGCAGCCCGGCGAGGCGCGTTGTTCGCAACCCCCCCCCCTGGCACGGTCGAAAGACAGGTTGCAGGTTACAGAATGACCAGGCCATTCGGTGTATTGATATAAGCTTTCAATGCATATCGCTCGCTGCGTAATACACTCACCGGGCCAGTAAAACCGATAGACTCCAGTTGGCGTTCCACCAAACGGGGATCCGGTGAAGCAATTTCCAAGCGTTCCAATTCGCAGCCTTGATCACCGAGTCTCTGAGCTGGATGCTCCGATTCGCCCCAATCGATCAAGCTCGGGACTGCCCCATTCAGAGGTAAATGCCCATCAGGCTGAATGGTGATTTTCCACGAAAGCGCTCCCCTGCTCATCGGTTCAATCTCGCCAAAAACATTACGGAGTCCTCCGTCTGCGGTATCCAGATGCTCTGTACGCGCGACCCAGTGGGCTAGATATGGCGACGCTTGCGCGCTCAGTCCATCCAGACCAAACCACCTAGGCCTGGTGGGTAAGGGCGCCTTACTGTCCGGAGCTATCACTTCAAGATAGAAAGACTCCCCTAACCGCAGCAGCAGGTTGTGAGTGCTCATGCGCGGATGCTCACCCCCTGGCTGCAACCGTACTCCAAGCTGACGCTCAATAAATTGCGCCCCCAACGGAAGGGTCGGTGAAACAATGACCAGATGATCCAAGGTTGAACGCCTCATGGTCTTTTATCTCCCTGATCAGAAAATCTCGTTTCTTGCCTGCTCTATCCAGCACTCTCGATCTTAATTCCACTTACCTACGCTTGATCAGTTCACGCGATAACGGCGAATACAGAGTCTCCGGGCCTGTGCAGTACTTGTGGGAGCCGCGCTTGCCGGCGATGGGCCGCGAAGCGGCCCCGGCCTTCGGATGGCCGCCATGGCCGTTAGCTGCCCTTTTTTGAACGTCCCTATGGGTCGAAAGCAGTCTATCGCGACTGACCGCTATCAACCCACGGATGCTGCTCACTAAAGGCGGATTTTGGAGGGTAGCCAACCTATATCCGTTGTGACTCGAACCTCGGCAGATTCACTGAGACCACTATGTGCAACGACTTCTATTTTTTTCGCCAATGCCCGCTAGTGCCTCAGTGACTTCGCCTCCACAAGCAACGCAATCGGGCTCTTCATCAATTTGCGCCATGCTCAACCGCGATGTCTCACGCAGTTTCAATGAGCACATCGCGACCAACGCCAGCGCTCCTGCCCCATACAGCGCCACGCCCAGGGGGTTGTGTTCGGTGAGGATGAGGATCGCCGTGGCGATGCTCGAGGCTGTCCCACCGCCCAGCGCGGCACCGATCTGATAGCTCGCCGAGATCCCGGTGTAGCGCATGCTGCGGGGGAACTGCTCGCCTAGGAACGCCGGGATCGGCCCTTGGGTAGCGCCCATCAAAAGGCCCGTGAGGCTGTAGGCGAAAAGGGCGATACCAAAGCTCTTCATGCCGACCAGTTCGAAGAAGGCGAACAGCCCGAGTGCCATGACCACCGCACCGAACACCATCACCGTCCGCCGGCCCAGTCGGTCCGACAGGTAGCCGAACAGCGGCGCGGAGAACACGATGGCGATCGACAAGGTCAGGTCGAACATCAACGCCTGGGTGCTGCCGAAGCCCACTTGAGTAGCGTAGGTCAGGAAGAAGGTGCTTCCGATGTAGGCGATGGTGCAGTAGCCGAAGGCAATCCCGGTGCACAGCAGTAGCTGACGCGGACGCTGACGCAGGGCCTCAGCCAGCGGCGCTCGGACCGGCTTGACTGCCGGGGCAGCGACCGATGTCGGTGCCTTCAGCCGTGCATACAGGCCGATCAGCACCAGCGTGCCACCGAGCCAGAACGGGATGCGCCAGGCAAAGTCCACCAGGTTGTCGTTGAAGGCGGCACTGACGATGGCGAACACCGCAGCGCCGAGGATGCCGCCGACGCCGATGCCCATGCTCGTGAAGCTGCCCCACAACCCTCGCCTGCCCGGCGGCGCCGACTCGATGCCGAACAGCGCGGCACCGCCCCATTCACCACCGGCGGCAAAGCCTTGGATCAGGCGCAACAGCACCAGCAGTATCGGCGCGGCGACGCCGATACTGGCATGGCTTGGCAAGCAACCGATGAGGAAGGTGCTCAGGCCCATGAGCAGCAAGGTCGCGACCAGCACCTTCTGGCGCCCGATGCGGTCACCGTAGTGGCCGAACACCAAACCGCCCAGCGGACGGGCGAAGAAGCCGGCGCCAAAGGCGCTGAACGCCACCAAGGTCGCGGTCAGGTGGTCCATCTGGGGGAAGAACACCTGGGGAAACACCAGCGCAGCCGCGGTGCCGTAGATGATGAAGTCATAGAACTCCAGCGCAGTGCCCATGCCGGAGACGCAGAAGGTCCGCAGCGCAGACCGGGACGACGCAGGGTTGGAATGTTCCGCATGCATTGTTGTTGTTCTCGTTGTCAGCAGGTGCCGCCCTGTTCAGGCGGCACCGGGTGGGCTCAGAAACGTTCGAAGCCAGCCTTGGCCAGTTGCAGCGGCGTGCCCGCTACGTATTCCAGCGCGCAGCGCTCGGTATCGATCCCCACGCTCAGCAGGGTTTCCCAACGCTCGGTATCGGGCATGGCCATGTCCGGATGGAAGCAGATCGGTGCGCTGTCGCCTTGCGCGCCGCACATGGCTTCGGCACGGGCGCGCAGATCGGCGTTGCCCATCTGGCCGATCATCTGCTCCAGGTGCCCCAGGCGGCACTGGGTGTCGGCGCGGTCGGCGACCTGCTCGCCCAGGCTCAGCTGCGGGTCGAGGAAGTGGTTGGTGTGTAGCAACCAGCCGTCTTCACGCGGCAGCACCAACGCCGTGCGCTCAGGGCTCAGCTCGATGCTGACGGCGCGCGGGCTGCTGTCCTCGCGGGAGAACACGGTGAGCACGGTGGAAGCGCTCACCCGCGCCGAACGGGCCAGTTCGATGGCTTCCTCGACACTGCAGGCGTCTTCGAGCAGGCGGCGGGCAATCGCATGCACTGGTACACCCCCGCTGCCGTTGTCGCTGGTGTGATGGAGGATGTTGAAATGCAGGCCCAGACCTGCGCTGTTCACACCGAGCTTGGCGAGCATGCCGAATTCGCAGAACAGCTTGACGTTCATGCCACGCTCGGTGTGCATCGCCAGCATCAGGCCGTGGGGGCAGAGGCTGTCGTGCCAGTCCCAGGTCTGCAGGGTCTGCGGCGCACGCGGGCCGCGCGGCGCATGCACAGTGGTGGAACACTCGCTGTGACGGGTGCGCGTCGCCAGCACCTCGGTACGGGCGTTCAGGCTTGCCAGCTGCCACAACGGCAGGTCGGCGCCGCCGGCCATACCGTTCACCTCGGCCGCCAGGTTCGGGCTCCAGGCCTCCAGGGCGGCCAGGCTGTTTTCGCCGATGCGCTGCGCCTCACGCAGGGACACGCCCACCCGCGGGAAGAAGCCCAAGTACAGCCGGGTGGTATGGCGGATCTGCTCGGCAAAGCGCTCGCCGATCTGGCGACCACGATCGGAGGGCGTGCGGATATCGGTGACTAGGGTGTGGATCTTCACTGCGGGGGAACTCCTGGTACAGCAGGCTCGAGGCATCGTTGCTGTTCTGGAAAGAGTGAGGCCGCCTCGCCCCCTGGCGCATGTACCTGCCCTGAGAGTGATAGGGCAATGGACCGGGCACGAAGTGGCCGCTGTGTTCAAGCAACCACCGCTAGCCTAGCGAGCCACCCCTGGTCGATCATCGCCACAACCCGCACAACTTTTGTGCCTGAGCGGAACAATTGAGCGCCGCTGCCTGGTTACAGCCCCTGGCTGCGCAGTTGCTCGTGCAGCAATGCGATGAAGGCCTGCACCTTGCGCGTGTTGCGCCGATGGGGCAGGTACAGCACGTGCACCCAGGGCCCGAAGGCACTCAACGCCCGCCAGTAGTCGGGCAGCACCTCCACCAGTTGCCCCTTGGCCAGATAAGGCGCGGCGCACCAGGTGGGCACGAACTGTAGGCCATGACCATCGAGCAGGCAGGCAAGCAGGAAGTCGAAGTTGTCGCTCACCAGGCGAGGCGTAGGCTGGCGCACGCGCAAGGTCTGGCCCTCGTGCTCGACCCACCAGAAGCTGCGATTGAGCAGAGGATGGCGCAGCAGCAACCAGTCGTGCTGGGCGTAGTTCTCCAGGGTGATGGCCTCGCCACGCCGGGCCAGGTAGTCGGGGCTGGCGCAGAGGATCACGCGGTTCTCGATCAGCGGCTGGGCGATCAGCTCGGGCTGGTCGGTGGGGCCGTCGCGCAGCGACAGGTCATAGCCGCCGTCGATCAGGTCTTCGTTGGCATCGTTGAGGTTGAACTCCAGGCGCACCTGCGGGTATTCGCGCATGAAGCGAAAGCACACTTGGTTGAGAAACGCCGGGCCGAACGACGGCGGCGCGGTGATGCGCAAGGTGCCACGCAGTTCGTGCTGCAACTGCTCCACCTCCTCGGTCACCAGTTGCAGGTGCATCAAGGCCTGACGCGCGCCTTCCAGGTACAGGCTGCCGGCCTCGGTGAGCGCTATGCGCCGGGTGGTGCGCTCGAACAGGCGCACCCCAAGCTCGGCCTCCAGGTGGGCGACGGCCTTGGTGATGGCCGAGGGCGTCTTGCCCAACTGCTCGGCCGCACGGCTGAAACTGCCGTGCTCGGCGGCGGCGACGAAGATGGTCAGGGCCGTCATTTTGTCCATGGTTTCTTCCTGTTCGGCACAAGCCAGGCGATGGGAGGCAACGCGCGAGTATCCGCGCCTTTTCATCAAACCCGCAAATGGCGCGGATTTGAATAGGCGTACGGCGGCCTGTGGCTTGCAGCAAGGCAATCATAGGCCAGGAATTATTTCCTAATCGCGAAAAGAATTGTGCCTGTCGTCGCATTTAACTGGCCTTGCGCGTTGGCTAGGCTGCGGCTCCGTTACAACAAGAACGAGGTATCGAATGAAGCACCTACTGAAGATAGCGATCAGCGCGGGCGTGGCCTGCACCTCCCTGCACAGTTTCGCGGCAGTGGACGTGATTTTTCACAACGCCAAGGTCTACACCGCCGAACCAGGCCAGCCGCTGCAGCAGGCGGTGGCGGTCGAGGGCGAGAAGATTGTCGCCGTGGGCTCGGACCAGGCCGTGCTGGGCCTGAAGGCTGACGGCACCCGGGTCATCGACCTGGGCGGCAAGGTGCTGATGCCGGGCATGCTTGACTCCCATTCCCATGCCATCAAAGGCGGCCTGCAACTGGAGCTGGCCAACCTGATGGGCGAGCAGCCCCCCCTCGATGAACTGGAACAGCGCCTGCGCGAGTGGCGTAAAGATGGCAAGGCCGTGCGTGGCGAGTTCTTGGCCGTCGGTGGCGTGCCGGGCACTTACTGGGATGACATCCCGGCCCTGGAGCAACGTTTCAACCACGGCGAGTGGACCGACCAGCCGATCCTGCTGGCCGCCAACGACATGCACACCGGCTGGGCCAACCAGGCCCTGCTCAAGCGCGCCAAGATCGACGCCAAGACCATCGCGGCGTTGCCCGCCGAAGCGCGCAGCACCATTGGCCAGCACCAGGACGGCACGCCCAACGGTTTTTTGGCCGACGCCAGCTACTACCCGGTGACCGGCCTACTGCCACCGCTGTCCCACGACACCCTGATGACCGCCGGACGCATGGCCCTGGACTACTCCAAGCAGCTGGGTATCACCGGCTGGATGGACCCACTGGCCAACGAACTGCCCGGCGCGGATGTGAAGAACGACTCGCTGGGCGTGCTGCCGGTCTACAAGGACCTCTCCGAACGAGGCGAACTGACGGCGCACATCGCCGCACTGCTGATGGCTGACTCCAATGCCCGCACAGCCGATCTGGATGAACTGGACAAGGTGCGCCAGCAGTTCCTCGGCGTACGCAATCTCACCCTGCCCGGTATCAAGGTCTTCGCCGACGGCGTGGCCGAGATGCCGGCGCAGAGCGCGGCGATGCTCGAGCCCTACAAGAACTCCGGCCAACGCGGTGAACTGCTGCTGGATCCGAAGCACTTCGGTGAACTGGTCGATGCCGCCGATGCTCGTGGTTGGCTGGTGCATGTGCATGCCATCGGCGATCGCGCCGTGCGCGAGGCACTCAACGGCATGGAACAGGCCCGACGCGCGCGACACAGTGGTGTCCCACACTCGATCACCCACTTGCAGATGGTCAGCGCTCAGGACTATCCGCGCTTCAAACAACTCGATGTGATCGCCTCTATGCAGTTGTACTGGGCCAGTGCCGACGAAACCAACGTCGACCTAGTCAAGCCCTATGTCGATGAGCATGCCTTCGCCCACAGCTATCCGGCCCACTCGCTATACAAGGCCGGAGCGACCATCGCCGGCGCAAGCGACTGGCCGATCACCACCCCGGAGCCGTGGAAGGCGATCTACCAAGCCGTCAGCCGCAAGGGCCCCAAGGGCGTGCTCAATGCCGACGAAGCCATCGACCGCGAAACCATGTTCCAGGCCTACACCCTCAATGCCGCCCGCGCCATGTGCCTGGAGCAGCAGGTCGGCTCACTGAAGGTGGGCAAACAGGCCGACATGATCGTCCTCGACCGCGACGTGCTCAACGTCGATCCCGAGGCACTGCGTGACACCCAGGTGCTGCAGACCTGGTTCGCCGGCAAGCAAATCTACCAGCGCTGATCGGATCGCGGAGAAACCCACTTCCACAGACTCGACACGAGTCCCGGTCGATATCAGCGATCCCCTTCCTCATGCCCATGCTCAATCAAACACCGGTCTCAAGAGCGCCTGCGCCTCATAAAGCGGTGCCAGGTAGCGCAGCCGTATCTCATCAACGCTCAACCTCGACGCATGGGTCGTGATCGTCAGCGTCGCCTTCAACCGCCCTGCCCGGTCCAGCAACGGCACCCCAACCACGCGCATGCCAATTTCATACTCCTGATCGACGATGCAGTAGCCCTGCTCGCTCACCCGTTCGAGCTCTTCCTCCAGCGCCGCCCGGTCGGTCAGCGTGTAGGGCGTCAGCGGGCGTAACGGGTTGCGCGCGAAATAGTCATCGCGCTGTGCCTGGCCGAGCGCTGCCAGCCACACCCGCCCGCCGGCGGTGCAGTACATCGGCACCCGCGAACCGGGGCGG
>Ga0213824_1000535_pt1 | contig 27620 bp, 25 predicted proteins | sample MC6MC0906MG_FD_179892 | JGI IMG/M metagenome (GOLD analysis project Ga0213824, IMG submission 179892) | Enriched soil aggregate microbial communities from Iowa State University, Ames, United States - MC6-MC0906-MG | ecosystem: Environmental > Terrestrial > Soil > Unclassified | place: USA: Iowa...
CGCTACCTTGAATAAGCTGCAAATAGTCAATTAAAACCATACCAAGACCTTGTTCTTGCTTTAACCTACGACATTTTGCTCGAATCTCATTTACTTTAATCCCTGGTGTATCATCAATATATATACCAGCATTAGAAAGGCTACCCATCGCCATTGTTAATTTTGCCCAATCATCAGAAGTTAATGAACCGGTACGAAGTCTTTGTGCATCAATATTTCCTTCTGCACAAAGCATACGCATAACAAGCTGATCAGAGCCCATCTCTAGACTGAAGATCGCTACATTTTCATCCGTTTTTGTCGCTACGTTTTGTGCGATATTTAATGAAAATGCAGTTTTCCCTACCGATGGACGTGCTGCCACGATGATTAAATCATTTCGCTGGAAACCTGCGGTCATCTTATCTAATTCAGTAAATCCAGTTGGTATTCCCGTAACCTCACCTTTTTGATTATGCAAAAGTTCAATTTTATCATAAGCATCTACAAGAACATCTTTAATGTTTTGAAATGCTTTTGCATTTGTTTGATGAGATACTTCTAATATTTTTTTCTCAGCCTCATTTAAAAGGCCGTCCACATCATCTTCTCTCTCGTATCCATCCGATACAATATGAGTTGCCGTTCGAATTAAACGACGTAAAAGCGCTTTTTCAGCGATGATGCGTGCATAATATTCTACGTTAGCAGCTGTTGGAACAACTTCTGCTAACTCTGCTAGATAAGAAACCCCACCAACTTCTTCTAGTAATCCTTGATCAGCCATCGCTGATGTCATTATTACTAAGTCAATTGGTTCTCCCTTATCAGACAACCCAAGCATGACTTCAAAAATCTTTTGATGTTTCGTTCGATAAAATGAGTCAGGTACCAATAGTTCCGATGCTGACGTTAACGCATCTTGATCAATTAATATGGCACCTAAGACTGCCTGCTCAGCTTCTATATTATGCGGAGGGGTACGATCAGCCATTACATCACTCATGCGCAATCCTCCTTATTTAATTTATTTTTATTGTTCACTAACATGAACTTTTACTTTTGCTGTTACTTGCGGATGCAATTTCACAGTCACATTTGTATAACCTAATGCACGGATTGCATCATCCATTTCAAATTTACGTTTATCAAGTTTGATTTTGTGTGATTTTTGCATTGCGTCCACGATTTGTTTGCTTGTGATAGAACCAAATAAACGGCCACCTTCTCCAGATTTCGCCTTCAGTTCCACAGTTAATTTCTCTAAAGTTTCTTTCAGCTCTTTTGCATTCTCAAGCTCTGCTGCTGCATCTTTTTCTTCTTTACGCTTTTGAGCTTCTAAAGTTTTCATACTGCTGTTTGTTGCTTCGGCAGCTAATCCTTGTTTTAATAAGAAATTATTTGCATAACCGTCTGGTACATTTTTTATTTCTCCTTTTTTCCCTTTACCTTTTACGTCTTTTAGAAAAATTACTTTCATGATTGTGTGCCTCCCTGTAAATAGTCATCAATTACAAATTGAAGCTTCTCCTCAGCTTCATCTACTGTAACATTTTTCATTTGTGTGGCTGCATTTGTCAAATGCCCGCCACCTCCTAAATTCTCCATGATTAGCTGTACATTCAATTCACCTAAAGACCTACCGCTAATTCCAATGAAATTCTCTCCACGTTTCGCAATAACAAATGATGCAATGATACCCGTCATCGTCAATAACGTATCCGCTGATTGCGCAATAAGCACCTGATCATAATAATCATCACTATCAACTTTAGCAATCGCAATTCCATTTTTATAAATGTACGCATTTTTAATGGCTTTTGCAACTCGTAAATACTGATTCATGTCTTCTTTTAAAAGCTCTTGTACAAGTACAGTGTCTGCACCATGCGAGCGCAAATAAGAAGCTGCATCAAATGTGCGAGCGCCTGTACGGAATGTAAAACTTTTCGTATCAACAATAATACCAGCTAACAACGCCGTTGCTTCTAACATTGTCATCTTTAAATTTTTCGGTTGATACTCAAGTAATTCTGTAACAAGCTCTGCTGTTGAAGAAGCATATGGTTCCATATAAACAAGCAATGGATCTTCAATGAAATCTTCCCCGCGGCGATGATGGTCAATAACCACTACATTTTCAATCTTATGTAACAGTTTTTCCTCCATCACCATCGAAGGTTTATGCGTGTCAACAACAACAAGTAATGAATCATCATTTGCAAATTCCATCGCTTGCCCTGGTGTAATAAAGTGTGACCATAACTCTTCATTTTGTTTCACTTTATCCATCAAACGTTTGATTCCTTTATCCGAATCATTTTCGTCTAATACAATATATCCTTTGCGCTCATTTAATTGCGCTACCTTTAAAATACCAATCGCTGCACCAATCGCATCCATATCAGGAGCTCTATGCCCCATTATAATGACATTACTGCTTTCTAATACTAAATCCTTTAAAGCATGCGAAATAACTCTAGCACGTACACGAGTACGCTTTTCGACCGGATTCGTCTTACCACCGTAAAACTTAACTTTACCCGTTGCTTGTTTAATAGCTACTTGGTCTCCTCCTCGTCCTAACGCAAGGTCTAAACCAGATTGAGCCATTGCTCCAAGTTCCGATAAAGGCATATCACCTGATCCGACACCTACACTTAATGTAAGTGGTATATTCCTTTTGGATGTTTCTTCACGCACTTGATCTAAAATGCTAAACTTACCTTTCTCCATTTGCGCTAAAATACTTTCATTTAGTACAACGAAGAACCTCTCTGAAGATGCACGTTTTAAATAAGCACCATACTTAACAGCCCATTCATTTAGACGTGACGTTACAAGACTTGTTATATTCGTGCGTAATTGGTCATCTAATCCTTGTGTAACTTCATCATAATTATCTAAATAAATAACAGCTAAAACTGTACGCTGATCCTCATACATTTTTTCAATCTCTGTTTGCTCAGTTACATCAAAAAAATAAATTAGTTTTTCTTCTTTCCTTACAAACACACGAAACTTTCGATTATTTAGTGATACTATATCATCAGAAGTCTCTCCTTTAATAAAAAGGAGTAATGTTTCTGATACATCGTACAGGTGCCACCCAGCTAATGCGTGTTGCCCCAAACATGAAGACAAGTAAGGATTTGCCCAATCAATCCCATAATCCTTATTGTATAACAATATACCAATTGGCATCTGATTGAACGCTTCGTTACTCACCTTTTTTACCCTAGTAATCATATCTGTCGTATATTTTTCAAAGTTCCTTTGAAAAGTAAGTTCAAATCGTATAACTAAAAGGAAAACGATGCTAAAAATAAAAAAAGCGGCTATCCCCATAATTAAGTGAAAATAACAAAGAATCGAGATTAGCACCAAAACAAAAAATGCCAATACGTAAACAGGATATAAAAACCACTGTTTCTTATAAAATTCAGGCATGTATACAACTCCTATAACGTAAAACCAACTCAATTTCTAGTTAGTTAAACAGATTAAACACCTTAAAATAGCATAAAAATGCTATTTTATCCCTTTGTTTTTCATTGCATTTTAGAACGCAATGAAATCCCTAAATCAATTATACCTAAGATTGTCACAAGAGGAAACAGCATTGGAATAAACATACATACAATAAAACTAATAATAGGAACGCCTTTCGTAAAACCTTTTTTGTGTGCTAAAAAAGTGATAAACGTTAATCCTTGCAATACAAGTAGCAAAGCAAAGATTACATATAGATTAGAAAATACCATATGTAAATATGATGTTGGTTCAACTTTCATGAAAGTTGATAGCAAAATAAATATGACGTAGTACCAGACAATACTCTTTGGTAATTGTATATCTTTAAATTTAGGCCAAGGTATAACGTCATGCTTTAGTTTTCTCAAAACACCACCTGATATTATCACTGTAACCCAAGAAAGACATACAGAAGCCATTACAAGTATACTCGGGAATATTATTTGTAATATATCATTCATTTGTGAAAGTAACTCTTTTTGTTCTTTACTAACTGGCATACCGACAGCACTTGCCATCTTTTCACTTTGCACTACACTTTCATTAAACATATTTTGTATTTGCTTTATGAAATCTATGTTAAAAAACTTTATACTTGCAACATAAATGAGCATAATACTGATTAAGTATGCAAGTGAACCTGTTATCAAAATTTCCAACGGCTTTCTTTGTTTTTTATACATGTATCCCAAAACAATACCCATCAACCCAAACACGACCGTCTTTACTAGACCTATTGGCTGACCTACAATAACAGCAATTAAAAATGCTGCTGTAAAAATTACAAAAGCATTAGGTAAAGCATATCTTATCATTAACAATATAAATGGCAATGGCAACGCAAACGTTACAACTGTACCCAAAATCGGAATATATATAGATATAAGCAATAACATTGCATATATTGCTAACAGTGCTGCACCCTCAGTAATGAATTTCGAATTTTTCATCATTTATCCTCTCTTTCAAAAAAAGAAAAGCATAGCAAAATGCACAGTAGAGTCCGACTCTACTGTGCATTTCATACGCTATTATTCACCAACATATGGTAAAAGTGCCATTTGACGAGCACGTTTAATTGCAACTGTAAGTTTGCGTTGGTATTTTGCGCTTGTTCCTGTTACACGACGAGGTAAAATTTTACCACGCTCAGAAACGAAACGTTTTAATAAATCAACATCTTTATAGTCAATGCGAGTGATGCCGTTAGATGTGAAGAAACACACCTTACGACGCTTCGCACGTCCACCTTTGCGTCCTGCCATGTCTATTCCCTCCATTCTTTGTTAAAAATAGCCGATTCATACCATTAAAATGGTAAATCGTCGTCCGAAATGTCAATCGGTTGACCAACATTCGAAAATGGATCGTCATTCTTCGTAAATCCAGAGTTACCTTGATTACCTTGGTTACCTGAATTACTAGATTGACCAAATGGGTTAGAGCTTTGGTTACCGAAACCAGCTCCTGATGGTTGCTGATTGAACGAACCACGTTGCTCCCCACCGCCATTACGCGGCTCTAAAAATTGTACGCTCTCCGCAAGAACTTCTGTTACATATACACGTTTACCATCTTGTCCATCGTAATTACGAGTTTGAAGACGTCCGTCTACGCCTGCTAAGCTACCTTTTTTCAAATAATTTGCCACGTTTTCTGCTTGTTTACGCCATATTACACAATTAATAAAGTCAGCTTCACGCTCACCTTGTTGATTCGCAAATGCGCGATTCACAGCTAACGTAAAAGTAGCTACTGCAACACCATTGGGCGTGTAACGTAAGTCAGGGTCCTTAGTTAAACGACCAACGAGGATAACACGATTCATCAATCGAACCACTCTCCCTTATATATCAATTATTTTTCTTCTTCTTTAACAACGATATGACGAAGGATATCTTCGTTGATCTTAGCTAAACGGTCGAATTCGTTAATCGCCTCTGAGTTAGAGTTCACGTTTAAGATCATGTAGAAACCTTCACGTAAGTCGTTGATTTCGTAAGCTAAACGACGCTTACCCCACTCTTTCGTGTTAATGATTTCTGCACCATTGTTTGTTAAAACACCTGCAAAACGTTCAACTAAAGCTTTTTGAGCTTCTTCTTCAACGCCAGGACGAATGATGTACATAATTTCGTACTTTCTCATTACACTTTCACCTCCTTTTGGTCTAAACGGCCCATAATGGGCAAGGAGCAATTAATTTATAGTAATTACTCACGAGTTTAGATTATATCATAGTAAGTTATATGAATCAACTCACCAAAACGTAAAAAACTTGGCAAACACATAATATATTTGCCAAGTTCATATCTTTATTTTTCCTAGGAAATATTAAATTAAACGTTAAAGCGGAAGTGCATAACATCCCCGTCTTTTACGATATACTCTTTTCCTTCTAAACGTACTTTTCCAGCTTCTTTTGCAGCTGTCATAGAACCGTTTATCATTAAGTCTTCGTAAGAAACTGTTTCTGCACGAATAAATCCACGCTCAAAGTCTGTATGAATTACGCCAGCACATTGTGGTGCTTTCATACCTTGTTTAAACGTCCATGCACGCACTTCTTGCACACCAGCTGTGAAGTAAGTAGCAAGTCCTAATAAGTCATATGCAGCACGAATTAACTGATCTAAACCAGATTCTTCAATGCCTAGTTCTTCAAGGAATACTTTTTTCTCTTCCTCGTCTAGCTCAGCGATTTCTTCTTCGATTTTTGCACATACAACGATTACTTGAGAATTTTCATTTGCAGCAAATTCTTTTACCATTTGTACGTATTTGTTTTCAGAAGGATCGATAATATCGTCCTCACTTACGTTTGCTACGTATAACATTTCTTTCGTTGTAAGTAAATGAAGGCCTTTAACAATCTTCATTTGCTCTTCTGTGAATTCAACAGTACGAGCTGGTTTTCCCTCTTCGAAAGCTTCTTTTAAACGCACTAAAATTTCATGCTCATATACTGCTTCTTTATCTTTTTGTCTTGCTAATTTCGCAACACGCTCGATACGTTTATCAACTGATTCTAAATCCGCTAAGATTAGTTCTAAGTTGATTGTTTCAATATCATCAATTGGATCTACTTTCCCTGAAACGTGTGTAATATTTTCATCTTCAAAACAACGAACAACTTGGCAAATTGCATCTACTTGGCGAATGTGAGATAAGAATTTATTTCCTAATCCTTCACCTTTACTCGCACCTTTTACGATACCTGCGATATCAGTAAATTCGAATACAGTCGGAACAGTTTTTTTCGGTTCTACTAATTCCGTTAATTTATTTAAGCGCTCATCTGGTACTTCTACAATCCCTACGTTTGGATCGATTGTACAGAATGGATAGTTCGCAGATTCTGCTCCTGCTTGTGTAATTGCATTAAATAAAGTGGACTTCCCTACGTTAGGTAATCCAACAATCCCAGCCGTTAATCCCATATTTTTCACTCCTATGTCTCAATCTTTCATCATTATAGATAGTAACGAAAAAAATGACAAGTTTCCACCAAATGAAAAAAAGCAACGGCTGTCTACTGCAGCTGTTGCTTTTTCACTATTCTTCATGCTTCACAAGTATTTTTTTTACCTTACGATCAAACTCTCTTCGAGGAATCATTACCGAATGGTCACACCCCTCGCACTTAACGCGGATATCCATTCCCATACGAATAATCTTCCAGCGATTTTCACCACATGGATGGGCTTTCTTCATTTCCACAACATCGTACAAGTTATATTGCTTTTGCTCCACTCTCCAAACCCCTCTCCATACTAAATTGCTTTTCCACTAACCAATTCTTCACGATTATATAAAACCATACGTGGATATGGAATTTCAATTCCATGTAAATCCAGACGAGTTTTAATCTCTTTACGAAGAGCTCTTGCAATAACTGCATGTTGCATCGGCTCCACTTCAGCAATAACACGTAATATAACTTCTGATGCAGCTAATGTTTGTACACCTAACAATTGAGGCGTTGTTACCATCTTCTCGTACTTTGCAGGTAATTCTACTAATAACTCTTCAATTACTTGCTCTGCTTTTGCTATATCGGCCTCATACGAAATAGATACATCAACGAATGCTACACTATTACTAACCGAAAAATTAGTAACTTGAATAATACTTCCGTTTGGTAAAGTATGAATTTCCCCTGTCCAGCTCTTTAGTTTCGTTGTACGAAGTCCAATTTCTAAAACAACTCCCTCAAACTGACCAATTCTTACATAGTCACCAACTGAAAACTGATCTTCTAGCAAAATAAATAGTCCTGTAATGACATCTTTCACTAAACTTTGTGCACCAAATCCGACTGCTAAACCAATAACCCCGGCACCAGCTAATAGACCTGATGCATTAATATTGAACACGCCTAAAATCGCAATCAACATAATAAATATAACAACGTATGCCACAATATTTTCAAGTAACTTCGCTACTGTAACTGTACGACGTTCTGAAATTTGAATTGGCGAACGACTTCCCATGCGAAACGCATTTCGTACAACTGCCCTTGCAACTCGCACAATGATTGCACCAAGTATTAAAATAACGACTATTTTTAGTGTTTTTACACCTATATTCGTCCAATCAATGGACTCAAACCATTTCAACGCTAAATCCATGTACCTCTACCTCTCCAGCTAAAATTTCTTTTTAGTTATCCTTCTCATTGTATCAGAAGTCTCTCTGATTTCTGAAAAAATTTTATGACTTTAATTCCATTTGTTAACTTCTATCCAGGTATAAAATGGAGCGAATATATATATACTAGTACTATTATTTCCGTTTTCACTCACATTTTGCAAAAAGTACGCACTTATAGTTTTCCATTTTACTCAACGTATAACATATTTTGAAAATTTATTAAAAGGATGGGTGCTTCATGAATATTGGAAGTTTTCGCTTACCTTTTTTCGAAAAAGAAACTCAAAATGTTATGCACCAAGACTTAGAAGCCTCCGAGACAATCAGTAACTTTTTACTTTCCCATATTCCCATTAAAACTAACATACCACTCATTCTCGTTTGCATCGGAACAGATCGTTCCACCGGTGATGCACTCGGCCCATTAGTTGGCACTAAACTAGAACAAGTAGAAATTAAAAACTTCCAAGTATTCGGCACACTAGATGAACCAATACATGCGTTAAATTTAGAAGAGAAAATTCAGAATATACAGAAAGAAAATCCTACTTCTTTTATAATTGCTGTTGATGCATGCTTAGGAAAATCTCAAAGTATTGGTTCAATCACTACTGGAAAGGGACCTAGTAAACCTGGAGCTGCGATGAATAAGAAATTACCTGCAGTTGGTGATTTGCATATACACGGCATCGTCAATCTAAATGGTTTTATGGAGTTTTTTGTTCTTCAAAATACAAGATTAAGTTTAGTCATGAAAATGGCTGATGTAATTGCACAAAGTATAAAAGAAACAGATCAAAAATTATCTGCGTTAAAAAAAGCAAACCATCTCTAAATAATAAGATGGTTTGCTTTTTAGTTTTTCTGTGATAATAATTCTAAAATACGATTTAAATCTTCTTTATTGAAAAATTCAATTTCAATTTTACCTTTTTCTTTTTTTGTTTCTTTAATTTTCACATCTGTACCAAACTTTTCTCTTAAGAACGTTTCACGCTCTACGAAGAATATATTTCGATCTTTTTTTATCTGTTTTGTTTCACGTGAAACGCTTTGATTAATCTCCTGGACAATTTTTTCTAATTGGCGAACATTTAATCCTTCTTTTTCGATTCGTTTTAATAAAGACTTCAGTTGTTCTTCATCTTTTATCGTAAGTAAGGTTCTACCGTGAGCCATTGAAAGTTGACCATTTGCAATCATATCTTGTACGAACGAAGGGAGGCTTAATAACCGAGTATAATTTGCAATGTAAGGTCTGCTTTTACCAAGACGTTTCGCTAATTGTTCTTGCGTTACATTTAGCTCACTCATTAACATCTGATATGCCATTGCCTCTTCCATAGGATTTAAATCTTCTCGTTGTAAGTTTTCAAGCAAAGCAAATTCCATCATTTGCTGCTCGTTTAATTGCCTTACAACAGCAGGAACCTTTTCAAGTCCAGCCTCTTTAGCAGCACGATATCTTCTTTCACCTGCAACAATTTCATATCCCTTAATACTCTTTCTAGCGATTAATGGTTGCAATATGCCATGTTCTTTAATAGAAGCCGCTAATTCCTGAATTGCTTCTTTATTGAAATGCTTACGTGGTTGATATGGATTCGGCCTTAACTCAGTTACTATAATCTCCTGAATTGTTTCTTCTTCCTTCACATCCAAATCAGGAAAAAACACATTAATTCCTCTTCCTAATCCTTTAGCCACCTGCAATCACTTCCTCTGCTAAATCTATATATACTTCTGCTCCTCTTGATTTAGCGTCATACTGCATAATCGGTTTCCCATGACTTGGCGCCTCACTTAAGCGCACATTTCGAGGAATAATCGAACGGTATACTTTATCCCTAAAGTATTTTTTCACTTCATCTATAACTTGAATCCCTAAATTTGTACGGGCATCCAACATCGTTAACAATACACCTTGGATTGCTAAATTTTTATTTAAATGTTTTTGCACAAGTCGAACCGTATTTAATAGCTGACTTAATCCTTCTAGTGCGTAATATTCACACTGAACAGGAATAATAACTGAATCCGCTGCTGTTAATGCATTAATCGTTAATAACCCTAAGGATGGGGGACAGTCGATAATAATATAATCATATTCATCACGAACTGGCTGTAATGCCCTTTGCAAACGTACTTCCCGGGAAATAGTCGGTACCAATTCAATTTCAGCACCGGCCAATTGAATTGTAGCGGGTAGAACATCTAAGTTTTCAGTTGCGGTTTTCCGTATAACTCCTTGAACATCTGCATCTTCCACCAGAACATTATAAATACATTGATCTAATTCGGATTTTTCAATTTCCACACCAGTCGTGGCATTTCCTTGAGCATCAATGTCTACGAGAAGGACTTTTTTACCTACTTGCGCCAATCCAGCCCCTAAATTAACAGATGTTGTTGTTTTTCCAACACCGCCTTTTTGATTAGCAATAGCAATGATTTTTCCCATGATGTCACCTACTTTCAACCTTTCTATCTTATTCTAGTAACAATTACGTTTATTGTAACATGAAATAAAAGCTTTTCTTTTACGTCCTTATTAAACTTCAAAATTTATTTCTAAACTCCTTCTTCATTAACAAGAAAATATAGTAAAAGAGACCTCTCCACTAGGATAAGGTCTCTAACACGCCATTATTATTTTTTCTTCGGAATTTTAATCGTAATTTGATAGTACTCATCAAATTCTTCTTCCTCAGAATTAACATTTAAACCACTATTAGCAACCATTTCTAATGACTGCCTAATTGTATTCATAGCAATTCTCGTATCTCTACTTACTGCTTTTTGCTTTGCTTTACGCTTCGGTTTTGCTTCCTCTAGTAATTTTGCAATTCGTTCTTCTGTTTGCTTTACATTCAGTTGTTTTTCCACAATTTCTTGTAAAACCTTCAGTTGTAATTCCTCATTTTTTAAAGGAATGAGAGCACGAGCGTGACGCTCTGTAATACTTTTTTCTAATAACGCACTTTTTATTTCTTCAGGCAACTTTAACAATCGCAACTTATTTGCGATTGTGGATTGCCCTTTTCCAAGTCGTTGTGCCAGTGCTTCTTGTGTTAAATTATGTAACTCAATCAGCTTTTGATATGCCACAGCTTCCTCGATTGCTGTTAATTCCTCACGTTGCAAATTTTCAATTAGCGCTACAGAAGCTGTCTCTGTATCATTTAAGTTTTTTATAATCGCAGGAACCTTTTCCCACCCTAGCTTCGTTGCTGCGCGGAAACGTCTTTCTCCAGCAATAATCTCATACTTATCATCCTCATATTGCCTCACGACAATCGGCTGGATAAGCCCATGAGTACGAATCGTTAATGCTAGTTCATCGATTCTTGCATCATCGAAAACTGTTCGTGGTTGATAACGGTTAGGGGTAATATTTACTATCGGGATTTCTTGTATTTCCTCATATACCTTTTTATCTATTTCTTCATGGCTTTCCTCTTGTAATTCGAATTCGCTCTCTTTATCTCCAAAGCCAAATAAACGAGAAAACGTATTTTTCATACATATTCCACCACCTTTTAGGCCTATTGACTATTCTCCATAAAATGTTTCCTATGAAACATTTACGTTTTCATTTATATAATTCAATCTTACGTCTAATAAGATTTATTTTTCAATAGGTAATTTATTGGGTGTTCCCGGTTTGCGTGGATATTTCTTTGGTGTCTTGCGCTTTTTCTCGATTAATAAAATATTACGTTCACTTTCCTCAAATGGTAATTGGAACGTAGACATTTCTTTTAATTCCCCGCCTAGTACCTCTAAAGCATACTTGCCATTTTCAATTTCTTCGTTTGCTGCAGCACCTTTCATTGCAATAAATGTTCCTCCAACTTTTACAAGTGGTAAACATAGCTCACTTAATACAGAAAGACGCGCAACTGCACGTGCCATTACAATATCGTATGATTCACGTACACCTTCTTTTTTCCCAAATGTTTCAGCGCGATCATGACAAAATGCAACATCACTTAACTCTAATTTTTGCGCTAAGTGATTTAAGAAATTAATACGTTTTTGTAATGAATCTACAATTGTTACTTTTAAATGTGGGAAACAGATTTTCAGCGGGATACTTGGGAATCCAGCTCCTGCGCCAACATCACAAATAGAAAATGGTTTCGAAAAATCATAATAAAAGGCAGCTGTAATAGAATCAAAAAAGTGCTTTAAGTATACTTCTTCCTTCTCCGTAATAGCTGTTAAATTCATTTTTTCATTCCACTCTACTAACGTTTCAAAGTAGATTTTGAACTGCTCTAATTGTCTAGAAGAGAGGGTGATACCCTTCTCTTCTAGCATAGATTGAAATTGTTCTATGTTCATCTAGCAATATCTCCTTACTATTTATTGGTTCGATACTCGTGCAATTTTTCCTTGTTCAATATACACAAGCAAAATGGAAACATCAGCTGGATTTACGCCAGAAATACGTGAAGCCTGCCCCATTGAAAGTGGACGAACATCTTTCAATTTCTGTCTCGCTTCTGAGGCAAGGCTAGAAATCGCATCATAATCAATATCCACAGGGATTTTTTTGTTTTCCATTTTCTTCATACGATCTACTTGCTGTAAAGATTTTTCAATGTATCCTTCGTACTTAGTCTGAATCTCAACTTGTTCCGTAATTTCATCACTTAATGCTACTTCACTTGGTACTAAAAGATGAATATGCTCATATGTCACCTCTGGACGACGTAATAAGTCACTTGCACGTATTCCATCTTTCAATTCACTTCCGCCAATACTACGAATTAATTCTTGAACTTCAGGACGTGGTTTAATAATAATGCTCGCTAAACGTTCCTTTTCCTGTTCAATTTGTAATTTTTTATTTGTAAATCTCTCATAGCGATCTTCTTTAATTAAGCCAATTTCACGACCAACTTCAGTTAAACGAAGATCAGCATTATCGTGGCGTAATAATAGGCGATATTCTGCACGAGACGTTAATAAACGATATGGTTCATTTGTTCCTTTCGTTACAAGGTCATCAATTAAAACACCAATATAAGCATCAGCACGACCTAAAATAACTTCTTTTTTACCTAAAGAGCGACACGCTGCATTAATCCCAGCCATAAGCCCTTGTCCTGCTGCTTCTTCGTAACCAGAAGTTCCGTTAATTTGTCCTGCTGTATATAAATTTTTAATTTTTTTCGTTTCAAGTGTCGGCCATAATTGAGTTGGTACAATTGCATCATATTCAATTGCATAACCTGTACGCATCATTTCAACATTTTCTAGACCAGGGATTGTTCTAAGCATGTCACGTTGCACATCTTCTGGTAAACTTGTCGATAACCCTTGAACATATACCTCTTGTGTATTACGTCCTTCTGGCTCTAAGAAAATTTGATGACGTGGCTTATCATTAAATCTAACTACCTTGTCTTCAATTGAAGGACAATATCTAGGTCCTGTTCCTTTAATCATACCAGAATACATAGCTGAGCGATGTAAGTTTTCATCTATTAAACGATGTGTTTCTGTACTTGTATACGTCAACCAACATGGAATTTGATCCATAATAAATTTTGTCGTTTCAAAAGAGAAAGCTCGTGGCTTGTCATCACCTGGCTGAATTTCTGTTTTACTGTAATCAATCGTATTACTATTTACACGCGGAGGCGTACCTGTTTTAAATCTAACAAGATCAAAACCAAGTTCCTCTAAATGTTCGGATAAAGTAATAGATGGTTGCTGATTATTTGGACCGCTTGAATATTTTAAATCACCCATAATAATCTCACCGCGTAAAAATGTTCCAGTTGTAATTACAACTGTTTTTGCTGTGTATTCAGCACCAGCTTGTGTAATTACCCCTTTACATACACCATCTTCAACGATTAAACGCTCTACCATTCCCTGGAACAACGTTAAGTTTTGTGTTTCTTCAATTGTTTTCTTTAATTCATGTTGGTAAGAGAATTTATCAGCTTGTGCACGAAGCGCACGTACAGCTGGTCCTTTACCCGTATTTAACATACGCATTTGAATATGTGTCTTATCAATATTGCGTCCCATTTCTCCGCCTAATGCATCAATTTCACGAACAACAATCCCTTTTGCTGGTCCACCAACAGAAGGGTTACATGGCATGAATGCTACCATATCTAAGTTAATTGTTAACATTAAGGTTTTTGAGCCCATTCGTGCTGCCGCAAGACCAGCTTCACATCCTGCATGACCTGCACCGATTACTATGACATCGTATGAACCGGCATTGTATCCCATTGTTTATTCCTCCTAATAATCTCTATCTTTCTAAAACGTTACTTCGCTTTATTATTTTCCTAAACAAAACTGAGAGAATAACTGGTCAATTAAGCTTTCATGGACGGTATCACCAGTAATTTCACCAAGTATTTCCCACGTTCTTGTTAAATCAATTTGCACCATATCGATTGGAACGCCATTCTCTATCGCTTCAATTGCATCTCCAATTGTCGTTCCTGCTTGTGTTAATAATCCAATATGTCTCGTGTTAGAAACATATGTCATATCTGCAGAATCAATTGCTCCTTCAAAGAATAAATCAGCTATCGCCTTTTCAAGCTCATCAATTCCCTGCTCCTCAATTAAAGACGTCGTAATAACACGATTTCCTGCAGCTAGCTCTGTAACACGTTCCATATCAATTTCTTGCGGTAAATCTGTCTTATTGACAATAATAATGAAGTCTTTTCCTTGTACGGCACGGAATAGTTCTTCATCTTCATTCGTTAAAGCTTCACTATAATTGACTACAACTAACACTAAATCGGCTTGGCTCATCATTTCTTTTGAACGCTCTACACCAATTCGTTCAACAACATCTTCCGTTTCGCGAATACCAGCTGTATCTATAAGTTTAAGTGGTACACCACGCACATTAACGTACTCTTCAATAACATCTCTCGTTGTTCCTGCAATATCAGTTACGATTGCCTTTTTCTCTTGAACGAGACTATTTAGTAGCGATGATTTTCCAACGTTAGGTCTACCAATAATCGCAGTAGCAATACCTTCACGTAAAATCTTTCCTTGCTTCGATGTCTCTAATATTTTTGCAATTTCAGCACGAACATGTGTAGCTTTCTCAATTAAAATATTATGCGTCATCTCTTCTACATCATCATATTCTGGGTAATCTATATTTACCTCAACATGGGCTAACGTTTCCAATATGTCTTGACGCAGACGTCCAATTAATTTAGATAATCGCCCTTCCATTTGGTTGATTGCCACGTTCATAGCACGATCTGTTTTTGCACGAATTAAATCCATAACAGCTTCCGCTTGTGATAAATCAATACGTCCATTTAAAAAAGCACGTTTCGTAAATTCACCAGGCTCTGCCAAACGTACTCCTTGTGCTAAAATAAGCTGTAATACTTTATTTACCGAAACAAGTCCACCATGACAGTTAATTTCTACTATATTTTCACGCGTAAAAGTCCTAGGTGCACGCATAATCGATACCATAACTTCTTCAATTACTTGATTTGTATCTAAATCGACAATATGACCATAATGAATTGTATGAGAATCAACCTGTGTTAAATCTTTCCCTTTAAAAATGCGATCGACTTTCTCAATCGCATCATCCCCACTTACTCGAACAATGGCAATTGCACCTTCCCCAAGAGCTGTGGAAATTGCGGCAATTGTATCAAATTCCATGTCCTTTCACCTCACTTGCTTATTTATCTCTATTTCAACATGATTTTTTTACGTCACTAAATTATTAGGATACCATAACGAACCTATCTGCAAAAGAATAATAACTCATTTTATTATGTCCTCATGTAAAAAACACTAAACTTATTAACAGTGGATAAGTTTAGTGTTTTTTTAGTTATCCACATTTATTTTCGCCTCAAAAAAACCGGCACTCAATTGAGTAACCGGTCACTTGGAAGATATTACAACATATCGATGTGGTTCTTTTCCTTCAGAAGTTGTAATGATATTTTGATGATTAGATAATGCTTGATGAATAATCTTTCGTTCAAAAGATGGCATAGGTTCCAACATAACTCTTTTTTTCGTACTTACTGCTTGTTTTGCTAATCGATAAGAAAGCAATTCTAACGTAATTTTTCTTTTACTACGATAGTTTTCAGCATCTAGTGTGATGCCAATATATTGCTTCGTATTACGATTTGCTACAAGTTTTGTTAAATACTGCAAAGAATTCAAGGTGTTTCCTCTTTTTCCAATCAAAGCACCTACGTTTTCACCAGAAATTGTAAATTCCACTTCACGGCCTTTTACAACTTTTCTAATCTCAACTTCCACACCCATATTGCGAATAACATTTTTTAAATATTCTTCACACTCTTGGATGGGATCTTTCTTCACTACAACTTCTACTATAGCGGGGCGATTCCCAAATAAACCTAGGAATCCCCTCTTACCCTCATCAATAATCTTTATATCTACTCGATCTTTCGAAACATTTAATTGTCTTAAAGCATCTTGTACTGCCAGCTCGACTGTTTGTCCTTTAGCAGTAATTATACTCACTTGCTTGATCCTCCTGCCTTACTAGCCTTAATTTCAGGCCCTTTGATCAAATACATTTGAGCAATACCAAAGATGTTACCAACTACCCAGTACAGTGATAGTGCTGCTGGGAAGTTAATTGCAAAGACTAAAATCATGATCGGCATAAGCCAAATCATCATTGCCATTTGCGGGTTTTGTCCAGCCGTTCCTGCCATTGCAAGTTTTTGCTGAATAAAAGTCGTAATAGCCGCAACAATTGGAAGGATATAGTAAGGATCTGCCTGTCCTAAATCGAACCATAAAAATGTATGCTTACTAATTTCTGATGTTCTCATAATCGCATGATAAAACGCGAATAAAATAGGCATCTGAACAAAAATTGGTAAACATCCTGCTAATGGATTTACACCATTTTTTTGATATAACTGCATCATTTCTTGTTGTAATTTTTGCTGTGTTGCTTGATCTTTCGAGCTATATTTCTCTTTTAATTTCACCATTTCTGGTTGTAACGCTTGCATTGCCTTCGTACTCTTCGTTTGTTTGATCATTAATGGTAATAATGCAAAACGAATAATAAGAGTTGTAACCACGATTGCTAAGCCGTAATTACTACCAAATAAGTTTGCAAAATACGTGATTAACTGAGAAAGCGGGTATACGAAATATTCATTCCAAATCCCAGTACTTTTCGGTGTAATCGGCTGATTTGTTTCACTACAACCAGTAGCAATTGCCATTAACACAACAACCATGGCTATTAAACCTATTTTCTTTTTCAAAGCCTGCTCCTCCTTGTTTCGGTATGTATATAGTGTAATTCATTTCCTTACGCTACTTTTTTATTCTTTTCATACCAGAGCGTTTAAAGACATGAATTAAGCTTTTCTTTAACTCTTCATATGTCATCTCTGCACAAGGCTTCCTTGCTATTATAACAAAATCTTTTCCAGAATCTATCTCATCTTTTAATTCCATAATCGCTTGGCGAATCATACGCTTGATTCGATTACGAACTACTGCATTTCCTATTTTCTTACTAACAGAAAGGCCGATGCGAAAGTATGGCTGTTTTTCTTTATTTAACTGGTATACAACAAACTGACGATTAGCATTCGACTGTCCTTTTTGGAAAACAGCCTGAAATTCATCATTCTTTTTTATACGATTTTTTTTCTTCATATCAATTGACACTCCTGTATTTCATCAGCGGAAATTCATTATTATTAGAAAAAAAGACCACTGAACGATCAGTGGTCTACGCAGATAATACTTTTCTTCCTTTACGACGACGAGCTGCTAGCACTTTACGTCCGTTCGCTGTGCTCATACGGCTGCGGAAACCATGTACTTTGCTGCGCTTACGTTTATTTGGTTGGTAAGTTCTTTTCATTATATGACACCTCCCTGAGGAATATCTGTTAAAGACAGTCTAATAAATTATAGTTAATCAACTAGGAAAATGTCAATGGTTCTTGAAATTTTCATCAAATATTCATTTTGAACCTATTCACAGACTTTTTCACAGCCCCTATATTTCCTTGTGGATAAATATATTTTCTCTTTTTTTGTATCCACAAACTCTTTTTTTACTTTTACACAGTATATCGTGTTGTGGACAAGTTTATTCCACAAGGTATTGATTTTGTGGATAACTTTCTTAAATTCATTGCTATAGCTACTTTTTTTTGATATTATAGTTGTGTTTTCACTTTGAATAAGTTTTCCACATCTTTATTTTATCCACAATTTGTGTATAACATGTGGACAGTTTAAATCACATGTGGGTAAATAGTTGTCCACATTTGTTTTTTTTGTCGAAAACTCTATCTCGGATACAAACAACGTTTTTATATTTTAAAATACGTTTCGTATAAATATGCATTTAAAATATTTACGGGTTGTACAATTGTTGCGCAACCTTATTCTTTTACCATCTTTGTAAAGGAGGGACACCTTTGGAAAATATCTCTGATTTATGGAATAGTGCCTTGAAAGACTTAGAAAAAAAGGTAAGTAAGCCAAGTTATGAAACATGGTTAAAATCAACAACCGCTCATAACTTGAAAAAAGATGTATTAACTATTACAGCTCCAAATGAATTTGCTCGTGACTGGCTAGAATCCCATTATTCAGAACTCATTTCGGAAACACTTTATGATTTAACAGGGGCAAAACTAGCTATTCGTTTTATTATTCCCCAAAGTCAGGCGGAAGAGGATATAGATCTTCCTCCTATTAAAAAAAATCGAGTACAAGATGATTCTACTCATTTACCACAGAGCATGCTAAATCCAAAATATACATTTGATACATTTGTTATTGGCTCTGGTAATCGTTTTGCACACGCTGCTTCTTTAGCTGTAGCTGAAGCTCCCGCTAAAGCTTATAATCCGCTCTTTATTTATGGGGGCGTTGGACTTGGAAAAACACATTTAATGCACGCAATTGGGCATTATGTAATTGAACACAACCCGAATGCAAAAGTTGTATATTTATCATCTGAAAAATTCACAAATGAATTCATTAACTCAATTCGTGATAATAAAGCTGTCGATTTTCGTAATAAATATCGTAATGTAGATGTCTTATTGATAGATGATATTCAATTTCTTGCTGGAAAAGAACAAACACAGGAAGAGTTCTTCCATACATTTAATGCGTTACATGAAGAAAGTAAACAAATTGTGATTTCAAGTGATAGACCACCAAAAGAAATCCCAACTTTAGAAGATCGCCTTCGTTCTCGCTTTGAATGGGGTTTAATTACGGATATTACGCCACCAGATTTAGAAACTAGAATTGCAATTTTACGTAAAAAAGCAAAAGCAGAAGGCCTTGATATACCAAATGAGGTTATGCTTTATATTGCAAATCAAATTGATTCTAACATTCGTGAGTTAGAAGGTGCACTTATTCGCGTTGTAGCTTATTCATCTTTAATTAATAAAGATATTAATGCTGATTTAGCAGCTGAAGCACTTAAAGGTATTATTCCAAACTCTATACCTAGAATTATTTCTATCTCTGATATTCAAAAGGCCGTTGGGGGCGTCTATCAAGTAAAATTAGAAGATTTCAAAGCAAAAAAACGTACAAAATCCGTTGCATTCCCTCGTCAAATTGCAATGTATTTATCACGCGAACTTACGGACTCATCTTTACCAAAAATAGGTGAAGAATTTGGTGGCCGCGATCATACAACAGTAATCCATGCTCACGAAAAAATTTCGAAGCTATTAAAAACGGATACTCAATTACAAAAACATGTCGAAGAAATTAATGATATTTTAAAGTAGTAGTAGCTGAATAGTGTGAATAACTTACCTTGTTTTACGCACAGTCTATCCACATGTAGATAGACTGTTTTTACATCTTTAAACGGGGTTATCCACATATCCACAAGCCCTATTACTATTACTACTACTTTTTTATCTTTATTAAATAAATAAAATCTTATACTTACCGGAGGTTTTTCGTTATGCGTTTTACAATACAAAAAGACTATCTTGTAAGAGGTGTACAAGATGTAATGAAGGCAGTTTCTTCTCGTACAACAATTCCAATTCTTACAGGAATTAAAGTTGTAGCAACTGAAGAAGGAGTTACTTTAACAGGTAGCGATGCAGATATCTCTATCGAATCATTTATCCCAGTCGAAGATGCTGGGAAAGAGGTTGTTGAAATTGAACAATCAGGAAGTATTGTTTTACAAGCAAAATATTTTAGTGAGATCGTAAAAAAATTACCTAAAGAAATTGTTGAAATTTCTGTGGAAAATCATTTTATGACAAAAATAAAATCTGGAAAATCAGAGTTTAATTTAAATGGTTTAGATTCAGCTGAATATCCGTTACTACCTCAGATTGAAGAACATCATGTATTTAAGATTCCAACAGATTTACTTAAACATATGATTAGGCAAACGGTATTTGCAGTTTCAACTTCTGAAACAAGACCGATCTTGACAGGTGTAAACTGGAAAGTATATAACAGCGAGTTAACTTGTATTGCAACAGATAGTCACAGACTAGCACTTCGTAAAGCAAAAATTGAAGGGTATAATATTGCTGATGAATTTCAAGCCAATGTCGTTATTCCTGGTAAGAGCTTAAATGAATTAAGTAAAATCCTAGATGAATCTGAAGAAATGGTAGATATCGTTATTACGGAGTATCAAGTATTATTCCGTACAAAACATTTATTATTCTTCTCGAGATTGTTAGAAGGTAACTATCCAGATACAACACGTTTAATTCCAGCCGAGAGTAAGACAGATATTTTTGTGAATACAAAAGAATTTTTACAAGCAATTGATCGTGCTTCGCTATTAGCAAGAGATGGTCGTAACAACGTTGTTAAATTATCGACATTAGAACAACAAATGCTTGAGATTTCTTCAAATTCACCAGAAATCGGAAAAGTAGTAGAAGAAGTTCAATGTGAAAACGTAGATGGAGAAGAATTAAAAATATCTTTTAGTGCAAAATATATGATGGACGCATTAAAAGCTTTAGATAGTACAGAAATTAAAATTAGCTTTACTGGGGCGATGAGGCCGTTTTTGATTCGTACAGTAAATGATGATTCCATCATCCAATTAATTTTACCGGTACGTACTTACTAAGTAAGGGTTGAGGGTTGCTAGTTTAAAGGTACTAGTGACCCTTATTTGATTTTAGGGTATTGCTTTCCTAATGCTAGTTTATTTAGTACAATGAAAGAATGAACACTTTCAGAAAGTGAGAGATTTTTATGAAAAGTATTAAAATTTCAACAGAATACATTACACTAGGACAATTTTTAAAGCTAGCCGATGTAATTGATACGGGCGGGGCTGTGAAATGGTTCTTACAAGAATATGAAGTGTACGTGAATCAAGAGCTTGAGAATAGAAGAGGTCGCAAGTTATATGCGAATGATATTATTGAAATTCCGGGAAGTGGAACTTTCCAAGTTCAGGCATAAAGGGGGATCCCTTTGTTTATTACAGAAATACAATTAAAAAACTATCGTAATTATGAAAAGTTAGAGCTTTCCTTTGAGGACAAGGTCAATGTAATTATTGGTGAAAATGCACAAGGGAAAACAAATTTGATGGAGGCCATTTACGTATTAGCGATGGCGAAATCTCATAGAACCTCTAATGATCGTGAACTTATTCGATGGGATGAGGATTACGGTCAAATCAAAGGTAGATTACAAAAAAGAAATAGTTCTTTGTCTTTAGAATTAAATATTTCCAAAAAAGGTAAAAAGGCAAAGCTAAATCAACTTGAACAACAAAAGTTAAGCCAATATATTGGTGAAATGAACGTTGTGATGTTTGCCCCAGAAGATTTAAATCTTGTAAAAGGAAGCCCTCAAGTAAGAAGACGCTTTTTAGATATGGAACTAGGACAAATAGCGCCCGTTTATTTGTACGAACTAAGCCAATATCAAAAAGTGCTCACGCAACGAAATCACTTGCTTAAAAAGATGCAAGGGAATAGTAAAAATGAGGAAACGATGTTGGATGTATTTACACTTCAACTCATTGAGCATGGTGCAAAAATATTGCGAAAACGTTTTGAGTTTTTGCATTTACTACAAGAATGGGCTGCGCCGATACATCGCGGGATAAGCAGGGGATTAGAGGAACTAGAAATCGTCTATAAACCAAGCCTAGATGTATCAGAATCAATGGATTTGTCGAAAATAAAAGAAGTATACTATGAAAGTTTTCAATCTGTGAAACAACGTGAAATTTTCCGTGGTACAACTTTAATTGGTCCTCATCGTGATGATTTACAATTCTTCGTTAATAGTAAAAATGTTCAAGTCTTTGGTTCACAAGGACAACAACGAACGACCGCACTGTCCCTAAAATTAGCTGAAATTGAATTGATTTACTCAGAAGTTAAGGAATATCCTATTCTTTTATTGGATGATGTATTATCAGAATTGGATGATTATCGTCAATCACATCTGTTAAATACAATTCAAGGAAAAGTGCAAACATTTGTGACAACGACGAGTGTCGACGGAATTGAACACGAAACATTAAAAGAAGCGAAAACAATTCATGTAATGAACGGCACGGTAGATTGTGAAATGGACAGGGCATAATCCCTGTTTAAATGGAAAAGTAGGTGATCTTTGTGTCAATGGAACAAAAGCAGATGCAAGAAAATGCATATGATGAAAGTCAGATACAGGTACTTGAAGGACTAGAGGCAGTTCGGAAACGTCCGGGTATGTACATTGGTACTACAAGTGGAAAAGGACTTCACCACCTTGTATGGGAGATTGTCGATAATAGTATCGATGAAGCCTTAGCGGGGTATTGCGATGAAATCAACGTTAGTATTGAAGAAGATAATAGTATTCTTGTAACGGATAATGGACGTGGTATTCCAGTTGGTATACAAGAAAAAATGGGACGTCCTGCAGTAGAAGTTATCATGACTGTCCTTCACGCCGGAGGTAAATTTGGCGGTGGTGGTTATAAGGTTTCTGGTGGTTTGCATGGTGTTGGTGCATCTGTTGTAAATGCCTTATCAACAGAACTAGAAGTATTTGTACATCGTGATGGAAAAATCCATTACCAAAAGTATGAGAGAGGTATTCCAGTTGCGGATTTAAAAGTCATCGGTGATACAGATAAAACTGGAACAATAACTCGCTTTAAGCCGGACCCAGAGATTTTTAAAGAGACGACAGAATATGAATTTGATACGTTAGCGACTCGTATGCGTGAGTTGGCATTTTTAAATCGTAATATTAAATTAACAATTGAAGATAAGCGTGAACATAAGCAAAAGAAAGAGTTTCACTATGAAGGTGGAATTAAATCATATGTTGAACATTTAAATCGTTCAAAACAACCAATTCATGAAGAACCTGTATATGTAGAAGGTTCAAAAGATGGTATTCAGGTTGAAGTTGCGCTTCAATATAACGAAGGATATACAAATCATATTTACTCATTTACAAATAATATTCATACGTATGAAGGTGGTACACATGAGGTAGGATTTAAAACTGCCCTAACACGTGTGATCAACGATTATGGTCGTAAAAATAATATTTTAAAAGATGCGGATAGTAATTTAACTGGTGAAGATGTTCGTGAAGGTTTAACAGCCATTGTGTCAATTAAACATCCGAATCCACAATTCGAAGGACAAACGAAGACGAAACTCGGAAATAGTGAAGCGAGAACAATTACAGAGTCAGTATTCTCAGAGGCATTTGAAAAGTTCTTACTGGAAAATCCCAATGTTGCACGTAAAATTGTAGATAAAGGGACGATGGCAGCGCGTGCACGTGTAGCAGCTAAAAAGGCTCGTGAGTTAACTCGCAGAAAGAGTGCTTTAGAAGTTTCAAGTTTACCAGGGAAATTGGCAGACTGTTCTTCTAAAGATCCAGCAATTAGTGAAATTTATATCGTAGAGGGTGACTCTGCGGGTGGATCTGCAAAACAAGGGCGCGATCGTCATTTCCAAGCAATTTTACCGCTGAAGGGTAAAATTATTAATGTTGAAAAGGCACGCTTAGATAAGATTTTATCAAATGATGAAGTACGTACAATTATTACGGCGATCGGTACAAATATCGGTGGAGACTTCGCTATTGAAAAGGCACGCTACCATAAAGTTATTATTATGACCGATGCCGATGTTGATGGTGCACATATTCGTACCCTATTATTAACGTTCTTCTATCGTTATATGCGTCAAATAATTGAGTGTGGATATATATATATCGCACAGCCACCTTTGTTTAAAGTACAACAAGGTAAGAAAATTCAATATGCTTACAACGATAAGGAACTTGAAAAAATCTTAGCGGAATTACCAGCCCAACCTAAGCCAGGGATTCAGCGTTATAAAGGTCTAGGGGAAATGAATCCAACTCAGTTATGGGAGACGACAATGGACCCGGAAGTACGTTCATTACTTCAAGTTTCTCTTCAAGATGCAATTGAAGCAGATGAAACATTTGAAATTTTAATGGGAGATAAAGTAGAGCCACGTCGTAACTTTATCCAAGAAAATGCAAAATACGTGAAAAACCTTGATATTTAAATGAGTAATGACAGGAATCTAAGTATTCCTGTCTTCTACATATAAATCAATGTATGTGTAACGGAAATGTAAGAGGAGGTGCTCGTTGATGTCAGACAATCAACAACAAGCACGAATTCGAGAAATTAATATTAGTCATGAAATGCGTACCTCATTTTTAGATTACGCAATGAGTGTTATCGTATCTCGTGCATTACCAGATGTTCGTGATGGATTAAAACCTGTGCATCGTAGGGTTTTATATGCGATGAATGATTTAGGAATTACAGCTGATAAAGCGTATAAGAAATCAGCACGTATTGTCGGTGAAGTAATCGGTAAGTATCACCCTCACGGTGATTCAGCTGTTTACGAGACGATGGTACGTATGGCGCAAGATTTTAGTCAACGTTATATGCTTGTTGATGGACATGGTAACTTTGGTTCTGTTGATGGTGATTCAGCAGCAGCAATGCGTTATACAGAAGCAAGAATGTCTAAGATTTCTATGGAATTAATACGTGATATTTCAAAAAATACGATTGATTATCAAGATAACTATGATGGTTCTGAAAGAGAGCCAATTGTATTGCCAGCGCGTTTCCCTAATCTATTAGTGAATGGTACGACGGGTATTGCAGTTGGTATGGCAACAAACATTCCGCCGCATCAACTTGGTGAAGTAATTGATGGCGTATTGGCACTAAGCCATAATCCTGACATTACTATTGCGGAATTAATGGAGTTTATTCCAGGACCAGATTTTCCAACAGCAGGTTTAATTTTGGGACGAAGTGGGATTCGAAGAGCATATGAAACAGGTAGAGGCTCTATTATGCTTCGAGCTAAAGTTGAAATTGAAGAGAAGTCAAATGGTAAACAATCTATTCTCGTAACTGAACTACCTTATCAAGTTAATAAGGCACGATTAATTGAAAAAATTGCAGAATTAGTTCGTGATAAGAAAATTGAAGGTATTACGGATTTACGTGATGAGTCAGATCGAAACGGTATGCGTATTGTTATGGAAGTACGTCGTGATGCCAATGCCAATGTACTATTAAATAATCTATATAAACATACAGCACTTCAAACAAGTTTCGGTATTAATATGTTGTCTCTTGTAAATGGAGAGCCACAAGTATTGAATTTAAAACAAAATTTATATCATTACTTGGAGCATCAGAAGGTAGTAATTCGTCGACGTACTGCTTATGAATTAGAAAAAGCAGAGGCACGTGCTCATATTTTAGAAGGATTACGAATTGCCCTAGATCATCTTGATGAAGTTATTACGTTAATCCGTGGTTCGAAAACAGCAGATATTGCAAAGCAAGGCTTAATGGAACGTTTCGGTTTAAGTGAGAAACAAGCACAAGCAATTTTAGATATGCGTCTGCAACGTTTAACAGGATTAGAACGTGAAAAAATTGAGCAAGAATATCAAGAGTTAATGAAGTTAATCGCTGAATTAAAAGCAATCTTAGCAGATGAAGAGAAAGTTCTTGAGATTATTCGTGAAGAATTAACGGAAGTAAAAGAGCGCTTCAATGATAAGAGACGAACGGAAATTACAATTGGCGGTATGGAATTTATTGAAGATGAAGATTTGATTCCAGAGCAAAACATTGCAATTACGTTAACTCATAACGGTTATATTAAGAGGTTACCAGCTTCTACGTACAAAACGCAGAACCGTGGCGGGCGTGGTGTGCAAGGAATGGGAACGAATGATGATGATTTCGTAGAGCATCTATTGACTACTTCTACACATGATCATATTTTATTCTTCACTAATAAGGGTAAAGTATACCGTACGAAAGGATATGAAATCCCAGAGTATAGCCGTACAGCAAAAGGTATACCGATTATTAACCTATTAGGTGTAGATAAAGGGGAGTGGATTAACGCCATTATTCCAATTCGTGAATTTGGTGATGATCAGTTCTTATTCTTTACAACAAAACAAGGTATCTCTAAAAGAACACCACTTTCATCATTTGCAAATATACGTACGAATGGCTTAATTGCGATTTCTCTTCGTGAAGAGGATGAATTAATCTCTGTACGCTTAACATCTGGTGATAAGGATATTATCGTTGGAACAAGCAACGGTATGTTAATTCGTTTCAATGAGCAAGATGTGCGTTCTATGGGACGTAATGCGGCTGGTGTAAAAGCAATTACATTAGGTGATGAAGATCAAGTTGTAGGCATGGAAATTGTCGAAGAGGATGTAAATGTTCTAATTGTAACGAAAAATGGTTACGGAAAGCGTACACCGATTGATGAGTACCGTCTGCAAAGTCGTGGTGGTAAAGGTCTGAAGACTTGTAACATTACAGATAAGAACGGTAAATTAGTAGCAGTTAAGTCTGTAACAGGTGAAGAAGACATCATGCTAATTACAGCGGCAGGCATTATTATTCGTATGCCAGTTGATCAAATCTCTCAAATGGGACGTAATACGCAAGGTGTCCGTCTAATTCGTTTAGAGGATGAACAAGAGGTAGCGACAGTAGCAAAAGCACAAAAAGATGAAGAAGAGGAATCTAATGAAGAGGTTTCTTCTGAAGAATAAGAGGGGGATTTTTCCCCCTCTTATTTTTTTATAATAATACTTGCATAGTGATAGAGAAGTCTATATAATAGGCAGAGTCAGCAAATGAGAGATACAAATTATCTTAAAAAACTTGTTGACGAAAATAATATACTATGATATATTATAAAAGTCGCTGAAACGCGATGTTGAACTTTGAAAACTAAACGAAACAAACAACGTGAAACGTCAATTTTTATTTTTAGATGCTAGACAAACTAACTTTATTGGAGAGTTTGATCCTGGCTCAGGATGAACGCTGGCGGCGTGCCTAATACATGCAAGTCGAGCGA
>Ga0213824_1000537_pt1 | contig 27527 bp, 25 predicted proteins | sample MC6MC0906MG_FD_179892 | JGI IMG/M metagenome (GOLD analysis project Ga0213824, IMG submission 179892) | Enriched soil aggregate microbial communities from Iowa State University, Ames, United States - MC6-MC0906-MG | ecosystem: Environmental > Terrestrial > Soil > Unclassified | place: USA: Iowa...
GCTACATGGACGTGGTCTCGCTGTTCCAGTTCGGCGTCACCCAGGCGGTGGCCACGCTGGGCACGGCGACCACGCCGGACCATGCCGAGCTGCTGTTCCGCAACGCGCCGGACGTGTTCTTCTGCTTCGATGGCGATGCCGCCGGCCGTCGCGCCGGCTGGCGTGCGCTGGAGTCGGTGCTGCCGCGCATGAAGGACGGCCGCCAGGCCTTCTTCCTGTTCCTGCCCGATGGCGAAGACCCGGACACCATCGTGCGCAAGGAAGGCCGCGAGGGCTTCGATGCGCGCCTGCAGCAGGCCACGCCGCTGTCGCAGTTCTTCTTCGACGAGCTCACCCGTGAGGTCAACATGGGCACGCTCGACGGCAAGGCCCGCCTGGCCGAACGGGCCAAGCCGATGCTGGCGCAGATTCCCGATGGCGCCTTTGGCGACCTGATGAAGCAGCAGCTGACCACGCTGACCGGGCTGGGCGCCAAGCCCAGCGCATCCGCGCCGCCCTCGCGCGCCCCGCAGCGCGCGGTCGCGCCGGCGCAGCGCCGCAGCCTGGTGCGCGCGGCCATCGCGATCCTGCTGCAGCAGCCCTCGCTGGCGATGACGCTGGACGGCCACCACTTCACCGGCCTGCGCCTGCCCGGCATCGAACTGCTGACCGAACTGCTGACCCTGGTCGAGCAGCGCCCGGACATCAGCACCGGGGCGCTGCTGGAGCACTTCGAAGGCCGCGAGGAACAGGAATCGCTGCACAAGCTGGCCGCGCAGACGCTGCCCGGCGATGAGGCAATGTGGACCCAGGAACTGCATGACGCCGTGGCCCAGCTGGAGAAACAGCTGCTGATGCAACGTCTGGATGAGCTTCAGGCAAAGCAGAGCCAACAGGGTCTGGACGATACTGACAAGTACGAGCTGCGCGAACTGCTCAAGGCGCGCAGCACCCTCCGCTTCTGACCAACGGAGCCGCCGTGGCATCCCACATCGTCAGTCCCGCTGCATCGATCGTCCGCCGGTTCCGCCTTGCTGCCATTACCGCACTGTTGGCGCTGTGCCTCCCCGGCTGGGCGGCGGAGCTACCGTTCGCACAGCCACGGCCGCAGCTCTACACCGCGGGCCAGCCCAGCGCCGCCCAATTGCAGCAGGCCGCTGCGGCCGGGGTCACCACCCTGATCGACCTGCGCCAGCCCGACGAAGCGCGCGGCTTCGATGAAACCGCCGCGGCCGAATGCCTCGGCCTGCGCTACGTGCGCATTCCGATTGCCGGTGCCGCCGGCCTGACCGACGCCAACGCGCAGGCGCTGCGTACCGCGCTGGCCCAGAGCCAGGGCCCGGTGCTGCTGCACTGCGCCTCCGGCAACCGTGCCGGTGCGCTGCTGGCACTGCTGGAGGCGCGTAACGGTGCCTCGGTGGATGAGGCACTGACGCTCGGCCGCGCGGCCGGCATGACCTCGCTGGAAGCGCCGACCCGTGTCCTGCTGGAGCAGGACGCCGCGCGTTGACCCTGCTCTTCTTTCCCCGCCTGCTTCCCTGCCCTACAGGAGTCTGCCCACCATGACCCGCTGGTGGTCGCGCCTGCGACCGGACAACTTCACCCTCGCCCTGCTCTGCACCGTGCTGCTGGCGTCCTTCCTGCCGATGCACGGCGCCGCCGCGATGGTGCTCGACGATGTCACCGACGTCGCCATTGCCGCCCTGTTCTTCCTGCACGGCGCGCGCCTGCCGCGTGAGTCGATCGTCGCCGGGCTGCTGCACTGGCGCCTGCACCTGACCATCCTGGCCTGCACCTTCGTGATGTTCCCGTTGCTGGGGCTGATGTTCAAACCGCTGGATGGCTGGCTGCTGACGCCCGAGCTGTACATCGGCGTGCTGTTCCTGTGCGCGCTGCCGTCCACCGTGCAGTCCTCGATCGCGTTCACCTCGATCGCACGTGGCAACGTTCCGGCGGCGGTGTGCAGCGCCTCGCTGTCGAGCATCCTCGGCGTGTTCCTGACCCCGCTGCTGCTGGCCCTGCTGGCCGGCACCGAAGGTGGCATGCACAACCCCGGCCAGGCCATCGTCAGCATCATGCTGCAGCTGCTGGTGCCGTTCGTGGCCGGCCATATGCTGCGCCCGTGGATCGCCCGCTGGGTCGAAAAACAGCGCGCCCTGCTGCGCTACACCGACCAGGGCACGATCCTGCTGGTGGTCTACTCCGCCTTCGGCGAAGCGGTCAGCGAGGGACTGTGGAGCAAGACGCCGCTGTTGTCGCTGCTCAGCGTGGCGGTGGTGGCGGCGGTGCTGCTCGGCATCGCAATGCCGCTGATCCGCTTCATCGCGCGCCGGCTGGGCTTCAACCGCGAAGACGAGATCACCATCCTGTTCTGCGGCTCGAAGAAAAGTCTGGCCACCGGCGTGCCCATCGCCAAGGTGCTGTTCGCCGGTGGCAGCCTCGGTGCGATCGTGCTGCCGATCATGATCTACCACCAGATCCAGCTGATCGTCTGCGCGATGATCGCGCAGCGGTATGCGCGTGATCCGGTGGTGGCGATGAAGGGTGACGGAGGCAGTTGAGCTCGCTCGACTGCCGCCATTGGTCGGACCTCAGCCCCCGGCTGATCAAGATCAATCATTGATTGCCGCAGCGAGATCCTGCAGCACGCGTGCCTTGCGTTCCACGTCACTGTCGCCGGTTGCGGTGAGTGTGTATGCCTTGTCTCCAGCGGCCCAAGACAACACCACGCGACCACGTCCCTGACCGTCAACATTCATCTCGAGCTGCGCAGGCGAGCCGTTGACGGCGGTGTTCTGGGCTTCGGCAATAACCTCGATGAGAGTACCTGGCGCCCGGAAGTTTTCCTCATTGAACGCGACGATGCCCACGTCGCTCAACCGATAGAACCGCGTCAAGCCGGTGGACTTCACACCTTCCAACGCACCACTGGGCTCCATGCCGATCACCTCCGCGACACCGAGCACCGTCCCCAGAAGATTGGTCGGCGGACTGGGCAAGCGTTGACGGAGCACTGCGTCCGATCGCTTCGTCTTGGGTAAGCTGGCGAAGAGCCCCGCTGGCGACGGGATGGTTCCGTCAGGCACCCGGACTGGACCGGCCCGGCTGCGTTCAATCTGCCTGCGCAGCTGCTCTTTCACTGCCTCCGGTGCATCCAGCTCCGCCAGTGCAACCATCTTGAGGACACCAGGTGCAGGCACGCATCCCGCCGCTGGTACAGGCTCGCTGGATGCGGCCTGCAGTGTGCGCGCATGCAGCCACCGGCCGACCGCATCCACGGTATCGGGTCCGGTGTGAGGCAACGCGACAGATGACAGCACAACAACCAGGGTGAGAGGGGAAAGTGCGTTCATGACGATCATCACTCAGCAGGACGACGGCCACACCTTCCGCCCATGAGAAGCAGGTCCGCGCCCGGTTTATACGTGACGGTCGGCTCAAGGAAATGAGCTGTTGATCCGGCTTTTCAACGTAGATGCTCGCCTTACGCGACATCGCGGAACATTCCCATCCGAAAACGGCTACTCCACCCACCGCGCCACGCTGAAGCGCGGTAGCCAGATCTGCAGATCGTATGACCGGTCTGAGCCCGTTTTCTGCAGCGGCGAAGGCCCGGCATATGCCGACAGTGATCGCGCGCCGCATTGCCGATGCTGTGTGCAGCCCCACGCCTGCCCGCTGCGCGCATCAACCCGGACCGCGTAGGGCTGGAGATCGAGCAGCAACGCAGTCATCGGCGGCCAAGGCAGCCCTTCGGGCTGAGTGCGCATGGCATGCACGTTCCCGGTCAGTACCAGCAGCCGCCCATCGGAGGGCAACGTTGCGTGGTGTGCACGCAGTGCATCGGCCATCGCCGCATCGCGCGCGCCGGTACCGGCCTGGGCCGCCGGCAGCACCTGATCGAAGCCAACTACCTGTACATCGTGGCCCTGCGCACGCAGGACCCGCACCGCCTCGATCAGCGCCAGCGTATCTTCATTGCGGCGGCCGTCGTGCGGTTTACCTGCGGTGCGCCAGTAGGAGGTCGCGCGCACCGCCTGGCGTGCTGCGGCATCGCCATTGGAGGCCAGGTAGGTGGCCAGCCGGGCGTTCTCGGTGGCCGGCAGTTCCAGCCCCAGGTGCAGCGGGGTGCCCTGTCCGGCGTAGGCCTCCGCCAGCGCCTGCACCAGTTGCGGCATCTCGCGCGTGCCATGCAGTTCACCGAGGACCACCAGACGGCTTTCCCCCGCATGCCGCATGATCTGCGCAGCGGTGTCTTCCAGTGGTGCTACGGCTACCGGTGCCGCATTCGCCGCACCCATCGCCATCCCGATCAGCAGCCCCGCCATCCAACGCCATCGCTTCATACCGTCACTCCCTGTTCGGTAGAGACGCAATGGCGACGGCGAATCACCGATTCAAGGCGGCTACTTCAACCAGGGCAGCATCCAGTGGTCCACCATCAGGAAGGCGAACAGCGCCATCAGGTAGACGATGGAGTAGCCGAACATCTTCATCGAGAACAGTTCGCCGGGCGGGTTGAGCATGCGCCAGGCGTACCAGAGGAAGACCGCGTTGAGCACGATCGCGCCGCCCAGGTAGAACATGCCGCTCATGCCGAACACGACCGGCAGGATGCTGACGATGGCCAGGGCGATCGAATAGACCATGATCGACTTGCGGGTGTACGCCACGCCGTGGGTCACCGGCAGCATCGGGATCTCTGCCTTGGCGTAATCCTCGCGGCGGAAGATCGCCAGCGCCCAGAAGTGCGGCGGGGTCCAGATGAAGATGATCAGCACCAGCAGCGACGCGTAGGCCCAGTCCCACGGGCCCTGCATGCCGGTGATCGCGGCCCAGCCGAGCATCGGCGGGGTGGCGCCGGCAAGGCCACCGATGACGATGTTCTGCGAGGTCGCGCGCTTGAGGTACACGGTGTAGATCACCGCATACCCGATCAGCGAGGCGAAGGTCAGCACGGCAGTGATCACGTTGACCCAGACCACCAGGATCGTCATCGACAGCGCGATCAGCAGGCCGGCGAACACCAGCACCTGCCACGGCTTGACCTTGCCCACCACCAACGGGCGCCAGGACGTGCGCGCCATCTGTGCATCGATGCGCGCGTCCAGCAGCTGGTTGATCGCCGCGGCGGCCGAGGCCGCCAGCCAGATGCCGAGGAAGCCCAGCGCGCCGTCCAGCGCCTGCTGCGCGGTCGGCAACCCAGGGATGGCCAGGAACATGCCCACCAGGGCGGTGAACACGATCAGGGCGACGACCTTGGGCTTGGTCAGATCCCAGTACTGACGGTAACTGGCCATGCCGTCAGCCCGCCTGCACGGCAGGGGAGGCAGCGCTGGCCTTGCCGCCCTCGGCATCCGGCGCGCGCAGGCGCGCCAGCAGCGTCACCAGCACGAACAGCAGCGCCACGGCGCCACCGCTGTGCGCGACGGCCACTTCCAGCGGCACGGCCAGCTTCACGTTGAGGATGCCCAGGGTGATCTGCAGCACCACCAGCAGACCCAGTGCGCTCGCCCAGCCGCGCATGCTCGGCAGGCGGAACAGGCGCACCGAGAGCCACAGCAGGTACACAGCCACCACGATCGCCATCATCCTGTGTGCCATCTGGATCGCGATGCGCGAGGCGCCATCCAGCACGCCCCCTTCGTAATCCACGCCGATGCCGCGCCACAGGGTGAAGCCTTCCTTGAAGTCATGCGGCGGCCACCACTGGCTGACGCAGCGCGGAAAGTTGTCCAGCGAGGCGCTGCCGCCACCGCAGGCGAGTGCGGCGTAGTTGGCACTGACCCAGCCGCCGAGGGCGATCTGCGCGACCAGCACGGCCACGCCGGCACGGATCAGCCATTTCAGCTTGGGCGCTTCGGCCAGGGTGATCGGCATGTGCGTGGCGCGCCACGCCATCCACACCAGCAGGCCGAACATCAGCATGCCGCCGAGCAGATGCCCCATCACCACGATCGGCTTGAGCAGCCAGGTGACGGTCCACATGCCGAGCAGCGCCTGGAAGATCACCACGGCCAACGTCAGCAACGCGGCGCGGGCCAGATCGATGTTGGTCCAGCGCAACGCGGCGATCAGCAGGATCGCTTCGCCGATCAAGGCGATGATGCTCGCCGGAACATGCATGCCCATCATGTACAGCGGTATGCCGGTCGCCACCAGCACACAGGCGGCGATCACCGCAGTGCTGCCCCAGCGACGGCGGCGCGTGGCCAGCAGCGCCAGGGTGAGGATCTCGATGCCGAGTGCGCCGGCCAGGAAGCGGTGCACCTGCTCGCGCCACGCCTTGTGCGTTTCCAGCGGGCGGATCTTGGCGGCCTCGTGGCCGATCACTTCCTCGGCGTGCTGCGGCCAGGTGACGCGGCCATAGCAGGTCGGCCAGTCCGGGCAGCTCAGGCCCGCATCGGACAAGCGCACGAACGAACCGAACATGATCGTGCTGGCGGTCATGATCAGCGCAAACCACGCCAGACGGTGGAAATTGCGGTGCAGCACCGGGCGTGCGGAGAGGCTCATCTAAACGGAACTCACTTCAGTTTCAGCAGCGTGGCCAGGTCTTTGCGCAGACCGGCCATATCGAATCCCGGCGCGTACCGCATGATCACGAATCCGTTGGGATCGATCACATACACAGGCGTGCCGGCGGCGTCATCCACGGCGGGCAAAGCGGCACGCAGGTCCGGTTGGGCGCGCAGCGCGCGCAGTGCGGGCATGCCCTGGACCTCGGCCGGCGGCGTGCCCAGCCACAGGATCTCGACATTATCGGCGTTATGGCCGAACAGCTGCCACACCTTGCCCAATCCCTGCGACAAAGTGACGCACTCGCTGGTACAGCTGGCAGACGGGGCCACCAGGATCCGCCAGGTGCGATCGTTGGGGTTCCACGGGTACGGCTGACCATCGGCCAGGGTCGGCGGCAGCGCGCGCAGGTCGGCCGGCGGCTGCAGCAGCTGCCCGGTATTGCGGTGCGAGGTCGGCTGCCAGCCGGAGAAGCGCAGCACGCCGGCCAGCGCCATGGCACCGAAGAACACGCCGAACAGGGCGATCAGGGTCCAGCGGCCGCGTGAGCGGGACGGCAGCCGTGCCGGGGAAGTGGCATTCATGGGCGACATTTTCTCATGTTGAGCCGGTCAGCGCCGGGGAGTGCCACGCCGGCGGCGATGGCGTCGGAATTCCAGGACCAGCGCGACCACCAGCACGGTCAACGCCAGCCCGAACCATTGCACGGCGTAGCCCAGATGGCGACTGGGCGGCAGGGTATTGGGCAGCAGCTCCAGATCGCGTGCATAGCCGCCTGGCAGCGCCGGATCCAGCCGCAGCACGCGTGCCGCGAGGCTGCCCGGCGGCAGCGACAGCGCGCGCGCCATCTCCTCCGGCGGCATCCGGCTGGCCAGCCATACGCCCGGCTGCGGCGCGGGCGACAGCGCCGGGCCCAGCGCCAGGCCGGTAGCCGGCGGCGGCGCCAGCAGGCCGCTGATGGCCGTGGGGCCGCTATGCGGGGTGATCGGCGGGATCACACGGTCGGGCGGCATCGGCAGCCAGCCCAGATCGACCAGCACCCGCGCGCCGTCGTCACTCTGGAACGGCTGATAGACCTTGATCCCGGCCCGGCCATCGCGGGTCTGGTTGTCGAGCAGCAGCGTACCCGGCAGGAAGCGGCCCCGGTCCCCCACCCAGCGCAGCACCGGCGGTGCCGCCAGCGCCTGGCGCAGCGTGAGTGACTGCGCACGCGCTGGCAGCTGCTGGGCCAGCAGCGCTTCTTTTTCATGCATGCGCTGCAGTTGCCAGCGGCCGAGCTGGCAGAACGCGAGGATGACGAGTACCGCGGCGATCCAGCCGATCAGGCGTGTGTGCTTGCGCATCATGACAACGCCGGCAAAACGCGGTGATATAGGCGCACCCGCCACGCCATCGAGCCGCGCATGAATGATTCGTTGAAGACCCTGCTGGTAATCGCGTTTCTGATCGTCATCGTCTGGAATCTGGGCGCCGGGCTGTATTACCTGCTGGTCGATCGCGGCCAGACCAAGCGCACCGTCAATGCCCTCACCCGCCGCATCGCGGTGTCGGTGGCGCTGATCGTGCTGGTGGTCATCGGCATCTACAGCGGTTGGATCAAGCCCCACGGCATCGGCGGCTGAAGCCGCACCGGCGTCGATGCGGAAGGACGTCGCACCGACGCTACAGCACGTAGACGAACAGGAACAGCATCAGCCACACCACGTCGACGAAGTGCCAGTACCACGCGGCGGCTTCGAATCCGAAATGGTTGTCGCGGGTGAAATGCCCCTTCGACGAGCGCAGCCACATCACCGCCAACATGATCGTGCCGAGCAGCACGTGCACGCCGTGGAACCCGGTGAGCATGAAGAACGTCGAGCCGTAGATGCCCGAGCCCAGGGTGAGGTTGAGTTCCTTGTAGGCGTGGATGTACTCCTCCGCCTGCAGGGTGAGGAAGCCCACACCCAGCAGCACGGTGATGCCCAGCCAGACCAGCAGCTGTCGGCGGTGACCAGCCTTGAGCGCGTGATGCGCGATGGTCAGGGTCACGCCGGAGGTCAGCAGGATCAGGGTGTTGATCAGCGGCAGGCCCCAGGCCGGAATGGTCTGGAAATGCCCGCCGATCGCGCCGGGGCCGTTGGTCGGCCACGCCGCCGAATAGCCATCCCACAGCAGCTCGTTGGTCATCACGCCGTCGCCCGCACCGCCCAGCCACGGCAGGCCCAGGTTGCGGGTGTAGAACAGCGCACCGAAAAATGCGCCGAAGAACATCACCTCGGAGAAGATGAACCACACCATCCCCATCCGGAACGAGCCGTCCACCTGGCGGTTGTAGCTGCCGGCCTGCGATTCGCGCACCACGTCGCTGAACCACCAGAACAGGGTCAGCACCAGCATCGCGATGCCCGCGTAGAAGGTCCACTTGCCCCAGCTGGAATCGTTGAGCCAGCTGGCCACGCCGACCATGGTCACCATCATCGCAATGGAACCGATGAACGGCCATTTGCTGTGCGTGGGCACGAAGTACACGTTCGCATCGGGGCTTTGCTGGGCCATGGTCTTGGGTCCGGTCCGGATCAGGGAGCTGCACGCGCGCCGGTCGGCAGGGTGGCCGGGGCCAGCTGCGCGGACAAGGCGTCGTTCTTGTAGAAGGTGTAGGACAGGGTGATCGTGGTGATGTTGGCCGGCAGGTCGGGATCGACGATGAAGCGCACCGGCATGTCGCGTTTCTCACCGGCCTGCAGGGTCTGCGCGGTGAAGCAGAAACACTCGGTCTTGCTGAAGTAGCCCGACGCCTTGGCCGGTGCCACCGAGGGCACCGCGCTGCCGACCAGCGCGCGGTCGCTGTCATTGCGCGCGTAATACAGCGCTTCATTGAGCTCGCCGGGCACCACGTCCATCGTCAGCTGTTCGGGATGGAACGCCCACGGCAGCTTGGAATTCACGCCACCATCGAACTCGACCCGCACCGTGCGCTTGCCGGTGGCGGCCGCAGTGCCGGCCGCGGCACCGGGGCCGCGCTCCAGGCGCACGCCGAACACCTTCTCGCACGCGATGCGGTACAGCGGCACCAGCGAGAAGGTCAGCACGAACACCGCCAGGGCCACCCCGATCAGGCGGGGCAGGCCCGCGTGACGCGCGGGCGGGGCCGGGCGCGGATCGCTCATCGCCCGATCACCCCGCTGAGGATGAAGCCGGCATAGACCATCACCGCAACGATGCCGACCGCCCATGCGGTGCGGTGCGCGCGGCGGCGTTGCAGGGCCTGCTCATCGGGGGTGCGGAGCGTACTGGTCATGAGCGGCCTCAATGGGTGATGTCGTCATGGGCCAGATCACCCGGACGGATGGTCGGCGGCGTGGTGAAAGTGTGCGCCGGTGCGGGCGACGGGATCGTCCACTCCAGGCCACGTGCGCCTTCCCAGCAGCGGTCGGCGGCCTTCGCGCCGTGGCGCAGCGAGTGCCACAGGATCGCGGCCATCATGAAGGGCGTGACGAACATGCCGAACGCGCCGATCGAGCTGATCAGGTTCCAGTCTGCAAAGGCCACGCTGTAATCCGGAATACGCCGCGGCATGCCGGCCAGGCCGAGGAAGTGCTGCGGGAAGAACAGCAGGTTCACGAACACGATCGACCACCAGAAGTGCACCTTGGCCCAGGTTTCGCTGTACATGCGCCCGGTCCATTTGGGCCACCAGTAGTACACCGCGGCGATCAGCCCGAACACCGCGCCGGTGACCAGCACATAGTGGAAGTGCGCGACCACGAAGTAGGTGTCGTGGTACTGGAAGTCGGCCACCACGATCGCCAGCATCAGCCCGGAGAAGCCGCCGATGGTGAACAGGATCACGAACGCCACCGCCCACAGCATCGGGGCTTCGAAGGTGAGCGAGCCACGCCACATGGTGCTGACCCAGTTGAACACCTTCACCCCGGTCGGGATGGAGATGAGCATCGTGGCGAACATGAAGTAGATTTCGCCGCCCAGCGGCATGCCCACGGTGAACATGTGGTGGGCCCAGACGATGAAGGACAGGAAGGCGATCGCGGCGATCGCGTAGACCATGGCCTGGTAGCCGAACAACGGCTTGCGGCTGAAGGTGGGGATGATCTCGCTGACCACGCCGAACGCCGGCAGGATCATGATGTAGACCTCCGGGTGCCCGAAGAACCAGAAGATGTGCTGGTACATCACCGGGTCACCGCCACCGGCGGCGTTGAAGAAGCTGGTGCCGAAGAATTTGTCGGTGAGCAGCATCGTCACCGCGCCGGCGAGCACCGGCATCACCGCGATCAGCAGGAAGGCGGTGATCAGCCAGGCCCAGCAGAAGATCGGCATCTTGAGCAGATCGATGCCGGGCGCGCGCATGTTGAGCACGGTGGCGATGATGTTGATCGCGCCCATGATCGAGCTGATGCCCGCCACGTGGATGGCGAACACGCTGAAGGCCACGTTGTAGCCGCCCTGCAGCGACAGCGGCGGGTACAGGGTCCAGCCACCGGCGGGGGCGCCGCCGGGCAGGAACAGGGTCAGCAGCAGCAGGCTGAACGCCACCGGCAGCAACCAGAACGACCAGTTGTTCATGCGTGGCAGGGCCATGTCCGGCGCGCCGATCTGCAGCGGGATCATCCAGTTGGCCAGCCCGACGAAGGCCGGCATCACCCCACCGAAGATCATCACCAGTGCATGCACGGTGGTCATCTGGTTGAAGAACTCGGGCTTGACGAACTGCAGCCCCGGTTGCGCCAGTTCGGCGCGGATGATCACGCTCATCGCCGCGCCGATGATGAACATGATGAAGCTGAAAAGCAGGTAGAGCGTGCCGATGTCCTTGTGGTTGGTCGAGAAGAACCAACGCTCGAAGAACCCCTGCTGATGCCCGTGATGCCCGTCGTGGTCAACTGCGGAATGCGCCATCGCAACTACACCTCACTGTATCCGGTGGTACCCGCATCCGCCGGCTGGCGGACACGGCTCGATTTCAGGCGTTGCTGTCTGTTGCTGCAGCGGCAGGCTCAGCGGCCGGTGCCGGGGTCGCCTCGGCCGGGGCGGCTGGCGCAGGTGCCGGGGCCGCCTCCGGTGCAGGGGCCGGCGCAGGCTTCTTGGAGGCGAGCCATTTCTGGTAATCCTCCTTGGAGACCGCCTCAACCACGATCGGCATGAAGCCGTGATCCTTGCCACACAGTTCGGCGCACTGACCGCGGTACACGCCGGGCTGCTCGATGTTGGTCCAGGCCTCGTTGATGAAGCCGGGAATCGCATCCTGCTTCCAGCCCAGCGCCGGCACCCACCAGGCGTGGATGACGTCATCGGAGGTGATCACGAAGCGCACCTTGGTATCGACCGGCAGCACCAGCCGATTGTCGACATCCAGCAGGTAATGCGGGTGGCTGTCGCGGGTCGGCACCACGCCACTCTGGCGCACCCGGTCGGATTCACGGTCCAGGCGGCTGGTGAAACTGACGTTCTCGCCGAGGTATTCGTACTTCCACATCCACTGATAGCCGGTGACCTTGACGGTCATTTCCGAATCGCGGGTGTCGTAGAACTTGATCAGATTGGCCGTGGCCGGCCAGGCCATCACCACCAGGATGATTACCGGAATCACCGTCCAGATGACCTCGGCCTTGGTGTTGTGGCTGAAGGTGGCGGCCACCGCCCCCTTGGATTTGCGGAACTTGAAGATCGCGTAGAACAGCGCGCCGAATACCAGCACCCCGATCACGGTACAGACCCACAGCGAGAACAGGTTGGACTCCCACGCCAACCGCGAGCTCTGGGTCACCCCCTTGCCCATGTTCAATTGCCACGGCTTGGGGTCGGCCGCCTGGGCCCACGCCATGGCCGGCGCCAGCAGCGCGGCCCCGCTCAACACTGTCTTCCCGAACGTCCTGCCCCACTTTCTGCATTGCTTCATTGCCTAGACCCTTAGCGTCGTCGGTTGCGGCCGTCATTGGCCGCGAGCAAGCCTTCTAGTTTCTGAGCCAGTACCTGGCGTTCGGCCGGTGCGAGGAAACTCCCCACGTCCACCTGCCTACCGCTGGATGCCAGCCGGACTCTGCGTTCGTCGGCGATCAGCCTCACCCAGTGCGGGTGGGCGCTGAACACCGGCGAATGCCCGGGTGCGGGAATCACTTCCACGCACGCCGGCACTACCCGGATCTCTTCCTGCCGTTCTCCACTGCGCCACACCGTGCGCAGCGCCACTGCCAGCAACACGCTGTACAGCAGAGCAAACACGGGGGCGAATACATTGCCGGTGAACCAGCCCAGGCCGGCCGCCAGCCACATCACCCCCGCCAACACTGCAAACAACAGGACGAACTGCCGGGCATCGAGCGCCCGTGGGGGACGCAGCCGCAGTTGCGTCCCTGATCCGTCCGGAGCGATGAGCACCTCGATCATGTCGCAACCGCGTTTTTCCTGCCGCGGGAAACGTCTCGATGGTAGCCCTGCTCTCCAGCGAGTAGCAAGGGTCCATTCACAGTTTCAGGAATGCTGCAATACAGCATCACGTGCGGCGGCCGTTTTGACGAAATCAGCACAATAAATCGCACCCGGGTCGATTCCGCCGAATCCCCCTGTATGAAAGGCTATGCGATGGGTGGCGAAGGCTACGGAAAGCGCTTGACTCGCCCAAAAAACGATTAAAATGGTCAAGTTCTCCACGAGCCGACTGGCATGACTGCATCCTCTGTCCTCCCCCCTGCCCCGGCGTCGTCCGGTGGCGCCCGCCCGCCGCTGCTGTCCCCCGAGCTGCCGGCCGTTCCCAACGCGTTCCGCCAGGCGATCACCGATGCCTGGTTGAAGGACGAGGCTACCCATGTGCGCGAGCTGCTGGAGCAGGCACGCCTGCCCGCCGCCGAGCAGGCCAAGGTGCAGGCCACCGCTGCCGACCTGGTCAAGCGCGTGCGCGTGCGTGCACAGGATCAGGGCGCGATCGAGGCCTTCATGCGCCAGTACGATCTGGGCAGCGAGGAAGGCGTGCTGCTGATGTGCGTGGCCGAAGCCCTGCTGCGCATTCCGGACCAGGAGACGGCCGACAAGCTGATCCGCGACAAGCTCGGCGATGCCGACTGGAAGAAGCACATGGGCGGCAGCGACTCGGTGCTGGTCAATGCTTCCACCTGGGGCCTGATGCTGACCGGCCGCCTGGTGCAGATCAACGATGCCACCCGCGCCGATGTGCCGGGCGCGTTCAAGCGCCTGATCGGTCGCGTGGGCGAGCCGGTGATCCGCCTGGCCGTGCGCCAGGCAATGAAGATCATGGGCCACCAGTTCGTCATGGGCCGCACCATCGACGAAGCGCTGTCGCGCTCGCACAAGGGCGACAACGCCAACTACCGCTATTCGTTCGACATGCTCGGCGAAGGCGCGCTGACCATGAAGGACGCCAAGCGTTACCTGGAAGACTACCGCCGTGCGATCCACTCGATCGGTGGCGACCACAAGGCCCGCGGCGGCCGTCCCGATGGCGATGTCAACTCGGCACCGGGCATCTCGATCAAGCTCTCCGCGCTGTACCCGCGCTATGAGCACGCCAAGCGCGCACGCGTGATGGCCGACCTGGTCCCGGGTGTGCTGGAACTGGCGCAGCTGGCCAAGTCCTACGGTATCGGCTGCACCGTGGACGCCGAAGAGACCGACCGCCTGGAGCTGTCGCTGGACATCATCGAAACCGTGGTCAGCGATGCCTCGCTCGCCGGCTGGGAAGGCTTCGGCGTGGTCGTGCAGTCGTATCAGAAGCGCACGCCGTACACGATCGACTACCTGGCCGATCTGGCCCGCCGCATCGGTCGCCGCCTGCAGGTGCGTCTGGTCAAGGGCGCTTACTGGGACGCGGAGATCAAGCGCGCGCAGATCGACGGTCTGCCGGCCTACCCGGTGTTCACCCGCAAGCAGAACACCGACGTGTCCTACCTGGCCTGCGCCAAGCGGCTGTTCACGCACAGCGATGCGATCTACCCGATGTTCGCCACGCACAACGCGCACACCATCGCCGCCGTGCAGGCGATCGCCAAGGGCGGCCAGTACGAGCACCAGAAACTCCACGGTATGGGTGATGACCTGTATGCCGAAGTGGTGCCGGCCGACCGTTTGAACGTGCCGTGCCGCGTGTACGCGCCAGTCGGTTCGCATGAAGACCTGCTGCCGTACCTGGTGCGCCGCCTGCTCGAAAACGGCGCCAATTCCAGCTTCGTCAACCGCATCACCGACGAGAACGTGGCCATCGACGACCTGATCCGCGATCCGGTGGACGTGGTCTCCTCGTTCGCGTCCATCCCGCATCCGAAAATCCCGCTGCCGGTCGATCTGCTGCGCAGCCAGAACCATGACAGGAAGAACTCCATGGGCGTCAATCTCGCCAACGACAACGATCTGCGCGCTCTGGCCGAGCAGCTCAACGCGGCCGTGCCCGCGCCGGGTAAGAGCGGGTGGCACGCCGCGCCGCTGGTGCCCGGTGCCAACCCGACCGGTGCGCTGTTGAACGTGACCAACCCGTCCGATACCCGCCAGGTCGTCGGCCAGTGGCAGCCGGCCGACAGCGCCACCGTGGAAAAGGCCCTGGCCAATGCCGTGGCCGCGCAGCCGGCCTGGAACCGCACCCCGGCCGCCAGCCGCGCAGCGATCCTCGAGCACGCTGCCGACCAGCTGGAAGCACGCCTGCCGGAGTTCATGGCGCTGTGCGTCAAGGAAGCCGGCAAGAGCCTGCCCGACGGCATCGCCGAAGTGCGCGAAGCGGTCGACTTCCTGCGCTACTACGCCAAGCAGGCACGCGAGCAGTTCGGCCATGCCGAGAAGCTGCCGAGCCCGACCGGTGAATCCAACGAGCTGCAGCTGCATGGCCGCGGTGTGTTCGTCTGCATCAGCCCGTGGAACTTCCCGCTGGCAATCTTCCTGGGCCAGGTCAGCGCCGCACTGGCGGCCGGCAACAGCGTGATCGCCAAGCCGGCCGAGCAGACCAACCTGATCGGCTACTACGCGGTGAAGCTGCTGCTCGACGCCGGCGTGCCCGAAGGCGTGCTGCAGTTCCTGCCGGGCGACGGTGCGACCGTTGGCGCCGCGCTGACCGCCGACCCGCGCGTGGCCGGCGTGGCCTTCACCGGCTCCACCGACACCGCCCGTGCGATCAACCGTGCGATGGCCGCACGCGATGCCGCGATCGGCGTGCTGATCGCCGAGACCGGCGGCCAGAACGCCTTCATTGCCGACTCCTCGGCGCTGCCGGAGCAGCTGGTCAAGGACGCGATCGGGTCGGCCTTCACCTCCGCCGGCCAGCGCTGCTCCGCCGCACGCGTGCTGTTCGTGCAGGACGACATCGCCGACAAGGTGATGACCATGCTGTCCGGCGCGATGGCCGAGCTGAAGGTCGGTGACCCGGGCCTGCTCTCCACGGATGTCGGCCCGGTGATCGATGCCGATGCGCTGCAGATTCTCAAGGACCATGCCGTGCGCATGGAGAAGGAAGCCCGCCTGATCGCCGCTGCCACGCTCAGCGACGAAGCGGCGCACGGCACCTTCTTCGCCCCGCGTGCGTACGAGCTGAAGAACCTGGACCAGCTGCACAAGGAGATCTTCGGGCCGGTGCTGCACGTGATCCGCTGGAAGGGCGACCAGCTCGATGCAGTGATCGATCAGATCAACGCCACCGGCTATGGCCTGACCCTGGGCGTGCATTCGCGCATCGATGAAACCGTCGACCGCATCTCCTCGCGCATCAACGTCGGCAACGTGTACGTCAACCGCAACCAGATCGGTGCGGTGGTCGGCGTGCAGCCGTTCGGCGGCCAGGGCCTGTCCGGTACCGGCCCGAAGGCCGGCGGCCCGCACTACCTGCTGCGCTTCGCCACCGAAAAGACCGTCACCGTGAACACCACGGCCGCTGGCGGCAATGCCTCGCTGCTGACGCTGGGCGACTGATTCCCGCGCGCGTGCGTTGAACGAAAAACCCCGCGAAAGCGGGGTTTTTTGTGGGTATTACTCTTCGATGGACTCGATCTCATCGCGCATCAGCAGTTCGTTGCCCAGGTAGCGCTCGAACTTGATGCGGCCGAAGCCGGCGGCGTACCAGGCCTCGATACGGTTGTCTTCGAAGGTCGCCGTGACGTGGCAGGTCCTTGAAGGTCCGCGGCTGGTGGCCGACTTCCGTCTCCAGATCTTCGAAGCCGACGAAGGTGTAATCGGAGAAGCCGTCATAGTCGATCGGCTCGACCGTGTCTTGGACATGGTTCGTGCGCTCGCCCTTGCCGTTGACTTCGAAACGATCGCCCGGCTTGGCGCTCTGCGGGAACGTCGGCGCAGGCTTGAAGATGTCGGTCATCACCGGCTTGGACGCGTCGCCACCCCAGGCGGAAATGCCGAGGCGCTCCTGGCCGAGGAGCTGGCGCCCGCTGGCATCGTAGTAGCTGGCCATGCCAACGCCACCACCGGCGCTGCTCACTTTGATTGCATTCTGGCCGGCGAAGGTGGCCTTCGCGATGGTCAGCGTTTCATCGCTGTTGGACCACGACATGCCCGGGGTCAGGGTAAAGCAGGCCGCAAAATCCGGTGCAGCCAGGGCCGGCAGCGCGAAGCTGACCAGACCGAGAGCAAGCGAGGAGCGCAGCAGCAGAGACGACATATACAGATCCTTGTCAGTAAGCACGGGACGGCAGGGGCGCCATCCGGGCGGGGATTGTACGTCCTGATGACGGCCTGCTCGTTACCTTGAACCGCGCTTCCCCATCAGCGCCGCGACGGCCTGCTCCCAGTGCCGTCCGTCGAAACACTGGATCACCTGCGTGGACAGGTCCGCGCCGTCCACACAGCGCAGGTTGACCACCCATTTGTCCGGTGCGATGCGCGGATGACTGAAGGGCCCTACGCCGCAGTGACGGCAGAAGAAGTGCGCCGCCGTGCGCGTGCCGAAGCGATACGTCGACAGATCCGCCTCGCCCTCGAGCAGGCGGAACTGCGGGGCGTCCACGAGCTGCCATACCGCACCGCGGCGGTGACACAGCGAACAGGTGCACTCGAACACGGGCGCGGACGTGGCCTCCACCTCGAAGCGCACCTTGCCGCAGTGGCAGGAACCGGACAACGGGGGCATGGCGTTCTCCTCTTTGGCAGGGGCCGCCGGCGGTCAGGCCGAGGCGCAGCGCGGCTGTGGCGCAATGGCTGCGCGCTTCTCAGATGCGCGTCGCGCGCCGCCGACGGGACCCCATTGGAGCCGAACGCCACAGACGGCACCATCGGCCGATCTGACATCTTTCGTGCACAATCAGCCAATGCATGATTTCACCGTCATCGTCCTGCCCGGTGCATTCGCCTCCAGCGTTGCGCTGACCCTGGACATCCTCACCACGGCCGCCACGCTCGCACCGCGCCTGGGGCTGCCGGTGCCGCGCTGGCAGGTCTGCAGTCCGGCACGCGGCGCTGTCCGCCTGGGCACGCACCTGCAGCTGCGTGCGCAGCCGCTGCCGCGCGTCGCCGAGCCGCACTCGTGCTGGATCGTGCCCGGGCTCGGCGTGGAGGATCCCGAGGCCATCGCACAGCGCCTGCGCGATCCAGGCATCCCGGGCGTGCGGCGGGCACTGCGCGCGCACGTGGCGTCCGGCGGGCGTGTCGCGGCCTCGTGTGCGTCCGTCTTCCTGCTGCACGACGCCGGGCTGCTGGCCGGGCGCAGCGTGACCACCACCTGGTGGCTGGCCGGCGCGTTGCAGCGGCAAGCCCCGGAGTGCCAGGTCGATCCGGACCGCATGGTGATCGACGACACGCCGGTGATCACCGCAGGCGCCGCGCTCGGGCATACCGATCTGATGCTGTACCTGCTGCGGCAGCGCTTCGGGCCGGCACTGCCCGATGCGGTGGCGCGGGCATTGCTGCTGGATCGCCGGCAGCTGCAATCCCCCTTCATGGTCCCGGCGATGATGGCGCAGGGCAATGCGTTGATCGCCTCGCTCACCGCGCACATCGAAGCCACGCTGCCGGCCACGGTCAGTGTCGGCGCACTCGCCGCGCACGCCGGTATGTCCACGCGCACGCTGTCGCGGCAGGTGAGCAAGGCGACCGGGCAAGGGCCGCTGCACCTGATCCGCGGCGTGCAGTTGAACCAGGCGCGCGCCCTGCTGGAGAACAGCCGCTACTCGGTGGAGACCGTGGCCGAGCGCGTGGGCTACCGCGATCCCACCGCGCTGCGCCGGCTGATGCGCAAGCGCCTGAATGCTACGCCGCGGCAGTTGCGCTGAGGCAGTTGCGCCTGGCCAGCCGCATTGTCTATGGGCAACAAAAAACCCCGCTTTCGCGGGGTTTTCTGCTGCTGCGTTCAACCGATCAGTGGTGCGTTGATCAGAACTTGTAGTTGAACGAAGCGGCCAGCACGTCGCCACGGACCTTGTACTTGCCGTTGAGCGAGTTGCCCTGGTTGTTGGTGGTACCAGCGATGTTCACGTCCGGATCCTTGGTGAACAGGTGGGTGTAACCGAAGTTGTATTCGGTGTTCGCCGACGGGGTCCAGCCCACGCCCAGCGACAGCCACTTGCGGCTGGTATCGGGCACGCGCACATCGCGGTGAGCGTTGGTGGTCGGGGTCTGGTCCAGCGCGATACCACCACGCAGGGTCACGGTGTCGCTCAGCTTGTAATCGGTACCCAGCGAGACGAAGGTCGTATCGCGGTAGCCGAACTCCAGCACCGAATCGGGCTGGCTGGAGGCATAGTCGATGGTGACCTGGTCGAAGGCGGTCGACCAGGCGGTACGGGTGACATCACCCATCACGGTCCAGCGGTCGTTGACGTTGTGGGTGACGCTCAGGGTGGCCGAGGCGGGCAGGGTCAGCGTGGCCTTGCCCGAGGTGCTCACGAAGTTGCCCGGCTGGGCGCGCGCGAGCACGGCAGCAGCGTTCTGCGGCACGTCGAAGGTGGCGTCGCCGCCGGTGATCTTGTGCTCGACCTTGGAGCGGTAGCTGATGCCGATGTGGGTGTTCTCATCGGGGCTGAACAAGCCACCGACGGTCCAGCCCACGGCGTTGTTGTCGCCTTCGACGGTCAGCTTGCCATCGGCGCTGCCCGGGGCGAAGCCCGGAACGCGGGCCTGGGCCAGCGCGGTGCCGAAGTCGATCTGGTTGCTCAGCTCGATGGTCAGGTGCTCGACGAACACGGACGCGCCGAAGGACACGTACGGGTTGACGTCATAGGACGCGGCGAAGCCCAGGTCGATGGCCTTCATGTCGGTCTTCAGACCGCTGTAACGGCCGACCCAGCCATTGTCATAGTCGGTCTTGAAGCCGAACGGGGCGGTCAGCGAGACGCCGAAGTGCGCCTGCTCGCCGATCGGCATGTGGAAGTACGCGGCCGGGACCGGGGCGATCATGCCGGCGTCGCCGCCGTCACCGCCGGTCTGAGGCTGGCCGGTCGGCTTGCGGCCGGTGCCCTTGAACTTGGCCGAGAAGCTGATCGCGCTCAGGTCGCCCTGGACCTGCATGCCTTCGAGCTGGCGCATGCCAGCCGGGTTGACGGCCATGATCGAGGCGTCGCCGGCGGCGCTGCCGGAACCGGCAAAGGCACGGCCCAGGCCCTTGGCGCTGTTTTCCTTCAGCTGGAAGGCGGCGGCGTGAACGTGGCCCACGGCCAGGACACCGGCGATGCCGACGGCCAGGGCGGTGACGCGGGCAAGAGTGGAAGCGGTATGCATTGTTGGTTCTCTCCGGAAAGCGGTGATGTTGGCAACGCGCGCCTGCGCCGCCCCTCCCCCTTGATGGGTCAGGACAACGCGCCGGATTCCCCTCCCGACATACGACGCCGTATGCGAGTATACCGAGAGCGGTTAATGAAACAATAACGTGAGTCGCCCTTGTGGCTATTCATGCTGAACACGACATATCCCCGTCAGGTCAGCCGCCGCGCTAGGCTAGTGCCCGCATGTTCGTGTCCACCCCCTCCCGCAAGAAAGCCGCCTACCGCTGGGCCACCCCCCTGCTGTTCGCGGCGCTATGGGTCGCCTTCCTGTGGTCGATCTCCCGCCCGGACGACGCGCGGCGCAGCCTGTGGATGGACTGGGGTGCCCTCTCCACCGGCCTGACCCACCCGCTGGACTGGTGGGCGACCCTGCAGGATGGCAGCGTGCTGCGGCTGTTCACCGCGCTGTTCCTGCACGCGGACTGGTCACACCTGCTCGGCAACCTGGTGTTCCTGCTGATCTTCGGGCTGCCGGCCGAGCGCGTGCTGGGGCCATGGCGGCTGATGCTGCTGTTCCTGGTCGGCGGGGCGATTTCCAACCTCACCGCGATCTACACCATGGGCAGCCCGGACCAGATCATCATCGGGGCCAGCGGCGCGGTGTCGGCCTTGATCGGCGCCTACCTGGCCCTCTTCCCCGGCGCCCGGCTGGGCGTGGTGATTCCGCTGGGCCTGTTCCTGGAATTCGTGCGCGCCCCGGCCTATCTGCTGATCGGGGTCTGGGCGGCGCTGCAGGTGGTGTTCGCCTACATCGGCCCGACCTTCGGCATGGTCGCCTGGTGGGCGCACATCGCCGGCTTCGTGTTCGGGCTCGGCTATGGCGTGTATGTGCGCGCGGCGATCGCGCGGCGGCTGCGCAAGCGGCACGGGTTCTAGGCCAACAACCGCCGCCGTGGGAGTAATCCCGGCCGCTGTCTGGCTTCGCATGATGCCGATGGCGCGAGGAGCCGGCCGGCGGCCGGCACTACCGGTCAGGGCTTGATCGGCACCGTCGAGGCCGGTGCATCTGGCTTGGCCGGCGCGGGCGTCGCCGGCGCAGCAGCAGGCTGCTCGGCTGGCTTTGCATCGGCTGGCTTTGCATCGGCTGGCTTAGTATCTGCCGACTTCGTATCCGTCGGCTTCGCCTCTACCGGCTTGACCGCTGCCGCTGCCAGCTTGGGCGCCGGCTTCTTCGCCGCGTCCGCCTTCTGCCTGGCCAGCACCGAACCCGGTTGCTTCAACTCGGCCAGGGCATCGTTGATCGGGCCATCGCCCGGCAGCACGTCACCAGCCTTGTAACCCTCGGTGCCTTCTTCGTCACCGCGCAGGTGGCCCGGAAGGGTGGCTTCGCTGTAGTCGGTCAGGCTGGCCGGCAGGTCGTCATCGCCGGCACGCTTTTCCGGCTGCAGCAGCACATCGGGAATGATGCCGGTGGCCTGGATCGACTTGCCGCTCGGCGTGAAATACCGCGCAGTCGTCAGTTTCACCGAGTCCCCGTTGTCCAGCGGCAGCACGGTCTGCACCGAGCCCTTGCCGAAGGTTCGGCTGCCGACCACGCGCGCGCGGCCGTTGTCGCGCAACGCGCCGGCCAGCACTTCAGACGCACTGGCCGAGCCGGCGTCGGCGAGCACCACGACCGGGGCCCCCTTGAGCAGATCACCCGGGGTCGCATCGAAGCGGGCATCGCTGATCGAGATGCGGCCGCGGGTGCTGACGATGTTGCCCTTCTCGAGCAGATCGTCGGCCACCTGCACGGCGGCGGTGAGCAGGCCACCCGGGTTGCTGCGCAGATCCAGCACCAGGCCCTTCAGCTTGCCACCGGCCTGCTGCTGCAGCTGGGCGACGTGCTTCTGGAAATCGGCACCGGTGTCGGCCTGGAAGGTGCTCAGGCGGATGTAGCCATAGCCAGGTTCCAGCATCTTGCTGCGCACGCTGGTCACGCGGATGGTCTCGCGGGTGACGGTGACATCGAACGGCTTGGGCTTGCCCTCGCGCACCAGGGTCAGCACGACCTTGGTACCGGCGGCGCCACGCAGCGGCTCGGTGGCTTCGATCGCGCTGATCGGCTTGCCGTCGATGGCGATGATCAGATCGCCGGCCAGAATGCCCGCGCGGGTTGCCGGGGTATCGTCGATCGGCGAGATGACTTTCAGGCTGCTGTTGTCGGGCTGCTGCTGCAGCTCCACACCGATGCCGTCGTAGGCACCGTTGGCCTGCTCATCGAAGGCTTCGGCGTCTTCCTTGTCGAAATAGGTGCTGTGCGGATCCAGGTCCAGCAGCAGGCCGCGGATGGCGGACTGCATCAGCTTCTTGTCGTCGACCGGATCCACGTAGGCGGCCCGTACCGCGTTGTAGACGGCCACATAGCGGCGGATCTCTTCCAACGGAACCCGTGAGGTCACCGCTTCTTCCGTGGTGGCCGCATCGGCCCCGCGTGCCGGCGCTTCGGCGGTCTGCTGCGCCCAGGACACCGCGGGCAACAGGGCCAGCAGCAAGGTGGCGGAACGGGCTACGCGCATGAAGCACTCCAGGATGAGCGGGGGACGGTTATCCACGCACCAGGGTGCGTCGCCCGATTATGCGCGAAGCGACGATAAATTCCCGTTGAACTCCGTGCCTGGCGGCGCGCCCGCGTTGGGCGCGGTTTATCGGCGTTGCAGCCAGCTGCCCGGGTCGACCGGCTGACCATTGCGACGCAGCTCGAAATACAGCGCGGTCACGCCCTGCCCGCCCGAGTTGCCGACCTTGGCCACTGCCTCGCCCTTCTTCACCGTGGCGCCGGCATCGCGCAGCAGGGTGTCGTTGTGGGCGTAAAGGCTCATGTAGCCGTTGCCGTGATCCACGATCAGGATCATGCCGTAGCCGGTCATCCAGTCGGAGAACACCACCGTACCGTCGGCGACGGCGGTGATCGTGCTGCCGGCCGGGGCGCCGATCAGCACCCCGCTGCTGGTGCGGCCATCGGGCAGCTTGCCGCCGTAGCGGGCGAGAAGGTTGCCGGACAACGGCCACCCCAGGCCACCCACCTTCGGGGCCGGCGCGGAAGCGACGGCAGGGGGTGTCTTGGTCGCGCGCGGCGGCGGCCGGGTACCGCTCGCGGCGGCGGCGCGGTCGGCCTTCTCGGCAGCGGCTTTCTCCGCAGCGGCGCGGCGCGCGGCGGCACGGCGCTCGGCTTCGGCGCGGGCGGCGGCGGCACGCAGATTGGCCAGCAGGGTTTCCAGCGCCTTGGCATCCTGGCCCAGGGCTTTTTCGCGTTCGCTGCGGTCTTTGTAGCGTTCGTCCAGCGAGGCCACCGTGGCCGCCCGCTCGCGACGGTCGTCGGCCAGCGCGGCGACCTGCTGCTTCTGCTGCTGGCGGGTGCCTTCCAGTGCCTTGCGCCGTTCGACGATCTCCGTCTCCACGCGCTGCAGTTCGGTGAGGTCGGCGGTCAGTGACTGGATCCGCTGCGCGCGCTCGCGCTGCAGATACCGGTGATAGGCCAGGCTGCGGTTCGCATCGGCGACCCGGTCCTGCGACAGCAGCAGCTTCAGCGGTGCGTTGTTGCCGATGCGGTACGCCGCACGCAGCAGCGACGCCAGCTCCGCCCGCTGCTGTTCCAGCCCGGCCTGCAACGCATCACGCTTGGCCTGCAGTTCGTTCATGGCGCGGGTTTCGCGCTGCAGTGCGGTCTCGGTCTGGGCCAGCACGCGTCCGGTGCGGGCGACCTTCTCGTCGGCATCGCGCAGCTGGCGCGAGGCTTGGCCACGCTGGCCTTCCAGATGCCGGCGTTCCTGGGCCACGCCCTTGAGCTCGCTGCGCAGCTTCTGCAGTTTGCGTTCGGCTTCCTTGGAAGATTGCGCGGCCAGCGGGCTGGCGCCGAGAACGGCCACCGCCAGCAGCAATGCACGCAACGCCGGGGTCAGCCAGTGCGTGCGACCGCTTTCGTCGGTCGGATTGTTATCCCGGCGTGAGGAAAAGGCGTTGTGGCGCAAGGGCTTTCCAATGACTTCAGGCAGATGCGGATTGCAACGATGCATGGTGACATTCCTGCAGGCGGCCTGCCAGCCGCGCTCCACCATCGAGGTTCCCATGAAACGCTCCCTGCTTCCGCTGCTGCTGGCCCTGACGCTGCCCTGTGCGCCGGCCTTGGCAAGCGACAACATCAGCAAGGTCAACGGCAGCATCTCCGTCGAGGCTGGCCAGAGCTACGGCAATCTGGAGACGGTCAACGGCGGCATCAAGGTCGCCGAAGGCGCCGTCACCGGTCGCATTGAAACCGTCAACGGCGGCATCCGGGTGGCCGATCGCGCGCGCACCGGCGGCATTTCCACGGTCAATGGCAGCGTGCGGGTGGGGCGCGAAGTGATTGCCAGTGGCGGCGTGGACACCGTTAACGGGGGCATCTTCCTGGACCGCGGCACGCAGATCGATGGCGGCCTGGAAACCGTCAACGGCAGCATCGGCCTGGTCGAAACGCGCGTGGCGCGCAACATCGAAACGGTCAACGGCGACATCACCGTTGGCGTGGGCTCGCAGGTCGAGGGCGGGATCGAGGTCAAGAAGCCGAACTTCAACCTGTCCCTGACGCCTGGCCGCAAGCCGCGCGTGATCATCGGGCCGAACGCGTCCGTCAACGGAGCGCTGCAGTTCGAGCGCGAGGTCACCCTGTACGTGCACCGCACTGCCCGCATCGGCCGGGTCAGCGGCGCCGTGGCCGTACCTTTCGATACCGACACCGCGCCACAGGATTGATATGGTGGTGACTGGTGCCATGCGCACCCGCCTTTCCCGTTCCAGGAACCGATGATGCCCCGCAAACTTCTGTTGTGCCTTGCCGCCGCCGCTGCGTTGACCGCGTGCAAGGGCGAATCCACCGCGCCCACCGCAGCGCACGCCACCGACGCGGCGCCCACCGCACCGGGCCACGCGTTCTCGCCCGAGATCAACGCCGACGACTTCGCCGAGCTGGTCAAGACCCTGGCCTCGGATGAGTTCGAAGGCCGTTCGCCGGGCAGCAAGGGCGAAGAATTGACCGTCAATTACATCCGCGACCAGATGCAGCGCATCGGCCTGCAGCCGGGCAACGGCGACAGCTGGTTCCAGGACGTGGCGATGACCGAGACCACCGCCGACGAATCGACCGTGCTCAAGCTGGACCAGGCGGGCAAAACCCGCGAGCTGACGTTCGGCACCGACATGGTGATCGGCACCCGCAGCGGTCAGCCGGAGGTGAAGGTCCAGGACAGCGATCTGGTCTTCGTCGGCTACGGCGTGGACGCACCGGAGCAGAAGTGGAACGACTATGCCGGCCAGGACTGGAAGGGCAAGACGGTCGTGATGTTCGTCAACGACCCCGGCTTCCACGTCAACGACGAAAAGCTGTTCGACGGCAAGCGCATGACCTACTACGGGCGCTGGACGTACAAATTCGAAGAAGCCGCGCGCAAGGGCGCTGCCGCCGCACTGATCGTGCACGACACCGCCGGTGCGTCGTACGGCTGGGATGTGGTCAAGAACTCGTGGGCGGGCCCGCAGTACGACCTGCCGGCCAAGGATGACCCGGAAGCGCGCCTGCCCGCACAGGGCTGGTTGAGCGCCGAGGCCGCGCGTCAGCTGTTCGCCGAGGCCGGCCTGGATCTGGACAAGGCCTACAAGGACGCCAGCAAGCGCGGCTTCAAGCCGGTCCCGCTGAAGGCGAAGGTGTCGTTCGACCTGAAGAGCACCATCGCCGAGAAGAAGTCGCGCAACGTGGTCGGCGTCCTGCCGGGCAGCAAGCGTGCCGATGAGGCGGTGCTGTACATGGCGCACTGGGATCACCTGGGCAAGCACGAGGGTGAACAGGGCGACAACATCTACAACGGTGCCGTCGACAACGCGACCGGCGTGGCCGGCATCCTGGAAGTCGCCGACGCGATGGTCCACCAGCAGCCGGCACCGGAGCGTTCGGTGGTGTTCCTGGCGGTAACGCTGGAAGAGTCCGGCCTGCTGGGCTCGAAGTACTACGTCAGCCACCCGACCTTCCCGCTGGACAAGATCGCCGGTGTGATCAACATCGATGCGATGTCGGTGGCCGGCCGTGCCAAGGACATGACCGTGACCGGTTTCGGCAGTTCCGAGCTGGAGGACATTCTCAAGCCGCTGGCGGCCAATCAGGGGCGCACCCTGCACGGCGAGACCGCGGTGCAAAGCGGCTTCTACTTCCGTTCGGATCACTTCAACTTCGCCAAGGCCGGTGTGCCGGCGCTGTATGCCGACGGTGGTGAGGATCTGCGCGAGGGCGGTGTGGAGGCGGGCCGCAAGGCCGCTGAAGACTACGGCAGCAACCGCTACCACGGCCCGAAGGATGAGTTCGATCCGGCCACCTGGAAGCTGGATGGCACGGTCGAGGACCTGCAGCTGCTGTACGGGGTTGGCAAGGAACTGGCCGGCGGCGATCGTTGGCCGAACTGGTACGAAGGCAATCCGTTCAAGGCGGCACGCGATGCGATGATGAAGGGCAAGGGCGCTGATGCGCCGGCCGCGGGGTCTGCGCACTGAGCGGTTGGTTGCTGTGATGTGATCTTTGCTTCATGAAAACGGCGCCTTTCTAGGCGCCGTTTTTTTTGGGTCTTTTCCCCCTACGCGTGGCGAGCATGAACCGCGGCAGCTTTCCAGGTGCGGCGGCGGCTGGCTTGGTCGGGCGTTGGGATTGATCTGGTCAGTCCGCACACAGCACGCGAAGCCGCGTAGCGGCCGGTAGGCGCCTGGACAAAATCAAGGAGGAGGCCGTCGCCGTCAGGCGGCGGCCGGGGGACATTTGCCGAGGAGCCTGCCGGTCGCTACGTGGCCCTTATGCTCGCGGAAGATGCAAGCGGAGACGCCACCATTCCCACAGCGCAGAACTACCCGACTGCACCCGCCGCACCGGCCCTAGCAGCCGTAGCAGCCGTAGCAGCCGCAGGCGCACGACCGTGCGCGTCTGCTGAGGGACTCGACATGAGAGGCTACCCATCCGTTGAGAGATAAAAAAAAACCCCGCTGCGTGAGCAGCGGGGTTTTGGGTGTAAACCCTGGCGATGACCTACTCTCGCATGGCTTAGGCCACACTACCATCGGCGCAGCTGCGTTTCACTTCCGAGTTCGGGATGGGATCGGGTGGTGCCACAGCGCTAATTTCACCAGGGAGACGGTTGGAGCAGCGCGATGCGCCAGCTCAGCAGAGGTCTCTTCCGAGAAACAGATACCTGCAAAAACCAGGTGCCTGCAATAAAAGAAAACCCCGCTGCATGAGCAGCGGGGTTTTCGGGGTAAAAACCCTGGCGATGACCTACTCTCGCATGGCTTAGGCCACACTACCATCGGCGCAGCTGCGTTTCACTTCCGAGTTCGGGATGG
>Ga0213824_1000538_pt1 | contig 27516 bp, 23 predicted proteins | sample MC6MC0906MG_FD_179892 | JGI IMG/M metagenome (GOLD analysis project Ga0213824, IMG submission 179892) | Enriched soil aggregate microbial communities from Iowa State University, Ames, United States - MC6-MC0906-MG | ecosystem: Environmental > Terrestrial > Soil > Unclassified | place: USA: Iowa...
ATCTGATTCTTCATTGTTGAAAGCTGTGACTGTAAACTTCACCGGTTCGCCTGTCACTGGTACGTCTGTATCACAAGTAAAGGAAGATATGCCTGCTTTTGCAGCTGAACCATACCACACAGGAGCCGTTACGGCGATATTTTTATCAGCCTGGGTAACACGTATGTAATAATATCCTTTCTTTGCAGGAAGCTCAAAGGTAAACTCTCCACTATTGCCGGTGCCTTCTTTTTTCCCTGCTATTGCGCCGCCATTTGTCACTACCTCTACAGTCTTTATGACATCTGTCGGATCCGGGTCATCTACGCTTACTGAAATATTCAGCGTTTTTACATCCTCTGACGCATCCAGAATACTTCCCATAAGCTCATCATTCAAAGTATACATGATATTTAAATTCTTATCTTCTGTCGCGTATACATGCATATCTTTCATCGCATTTAAAATCCCGGTCTCTGACAAATCATCTGTGAGGATAACTGTTCTTGCCGTATTCGCATTTCCCCAACGCCCTTTGTGGTTATCCTGATTATTGGCGGGTGCTAAATGCCAGCCCTTATCCAATGCTTTCGTATATTCATTGTAGCTTGGGAAATATCCGCCTGAACCGATAGAACCTTCGCCATTGCCTACTTCTACTAAGACCATTTTAGCGTCTCTTGCCGGTGTATAGTATGCAAAATCTGAAAATGTACCAAACGTCTTTCCAGGGTGGTTGAACTGTGAAAGATTTGCCAGCGGATCTGGATCAGCGGTCAGAATGTCATAATACGCCTTCATACCTGCATCATTTTTCTTGTCATTGAGCGCGGTATTGTTTCGGCTGACCAATCCTGCTGAGCCAAATGTATTGATGTGGCCGGGACCGCCGGACCATGTCATCTCGAAACCGGATAACGCCTTTCTGGAACTGGTTTCGTTAAACGCTCTCGTCTGCTCCCTGTATTCCTCCCATATTGCCCTGCTCCCAGGTGTCATTAGAGACGGGTCATTAAGTGCCTCTTTCGGATTAGGTGCATCTTTTGTATCAAAATAGTTGGAATGATCTGTAAATGATACAAATTGTACATTGTCTTCTTCCGGGATATTGGCAAGATAATTAAGACCATCTTTCACAGATCCGGAACCATCCGAATAGTTCGTATGACCATGAAGCTGTCCGAAATATGCTGTAAAAGAGGATTTACCTATGGTAAATTTCCAGCTTTCGGTATGAGACACTTTATCTCCCCGAACAACCGTCACCTGCGCATTATAATTGCCGTCTTCCAACACTTTGGGCGAAAAAGCATAAGTTGTGCCGTCAGAGGCTAACTCTTTAAGACTCATAGGCTGGTCTGTATAAATAGCAGTGCCATTTGCCTTATTAAGAGTGAGGCTTACCGATGGGTTATTTCCAATATTCGCCATCTTGATGGAAATCTCAGGCGCTTTCACGTCCCCAGTCGCTTTATTTCTATCAGGAGTGACCGCCAGTACCTGCGGCTTGTCATTGATAGCGATCGTCACAATCCCACTCACTGTTTCCAGACCGGTTTTATCTTTTGCTTTGAATTTAATGTATAAGGCCTTCTGCCCTTTCGCAAAATTTTCTGCCGGAATAACAGCCTCATAGTTATTGGTATCCTGATTAAATGTCATGGACAGTGACTTTTCTTGTGCATCCTCAGATGGCCCGAAAAGAACCTCTACACTCGCCACGCCCACATTGTCCCTGACCTGGACGGATATGGGATACGCCTGTTCCGGTCTTGCATCAATATAGGTCCCTAAAGTAATAACCGGCGGTTTGTTGTCATTTTTCACATAATAAACAGGAAAACCATTTTTCTCTTCTGTGCCGGTGTATAGCTGAATCGTCTGATTATATCTGCCTATCATGGCAGTCAGATCCACGGTTTCTCCTTCTTCGACACCTTCCGGATATGGAGCTGCCTGATAAATGTCAATTTTACCGGTTGCATCAGTGACCGGAGTACTGCCTGATGTATTCAGCTTACCAAGCTTGACATCCTCTATCAGAACAACTCTGTTAATAAGTCCGCTTTTCTCTATATCAGCAGTACCAGCCATAGCTTTTATCTGACTGATGGTATACTTCACAGGCGGTATCGTCGCCTCATCCTGTTTAACAGCGATTTTTGCTTTATCTTTCGTGGATGTTATCTGAGGCATACCATAACGAATCTGGTAATCTCCCGAGATTTCCAGTATATCACCTACCCTGGCTCCATCAGGGGCTGCTCCATAAATATAGATACTGTACTGGCTGCCATCTATCTCGGACTGAAGCACCGGATTTCCATATGTTGTGGCCAGATATGACAGTTCCCCTGTAACAGTTACATCTTTTGTGTTTTGTCCTAATTCCAACACATCTTTAATCGTCATCACTTTGCCGGCTTCACGGATTGTATAGGAGAACTCAGCTATTTCACTGTCCTTAAGCCCTTCCTTAACTGCACGTACATAGTATGTAACAGGTTCATCAATCATCAGCCCGCTATCGCTTGAATAGGTTATCCATTCATCAGCATCCTTAGACTCCGTATTATACTCGATCACAGCATCTGATGTTTCCGTAGAAAACGTGAGCGGCGTATCTTTCAGTACCGGTCCGGCAGCTGGTGTTGCTGTAGGCGTCTTGCATTTCGTCTCTCCCGGCAAAGTCCCGCCGCCTTCCTCATAGGAACTGTTGTGCGGCTCAGGCTTTCCAATCTTAAAGTCAGCTTTATTGTTGTCGGTATCCACTGCCGGGTCCTTGCGGATTGCGGCGGTAGAATTTGACATTGCACTGGTAGCTTCGGTCTCATATTCCTTCGCCGTGGTACTAATTCCTACTAAATCAACGAAATTCTCATCGTCTTTGCCTGTTAACCTCACGCTGCTTTTGGACAATGCTGCTGCCCCGCCTGTTCCAGACATGTTGATACTTCCCTCAGCATCAGGCTCTGGAAGTTCTGGCGCATCTTTATTACTCCCATCTGCTTCCTTTATCAGGTAGTAGCCGCCAGCTTCGATGGTCCCTGAAAGGTTTGTTAACTGAATTTTTGTAGAACCAAACTCGTTGCCAGCCAACCACTGGATTGACCACCCATCTATGTCCACAGCTTCATCCGTAGGATTGTACAATTCAATAAAATCACTCTTCCATATGCAGCCATTATTGCCACCCCCACCGTATACCTGACTGATCACGATGTGGTCTGCCAGACTGCTGTCACTGAGTGTGGATTTATCTTCTACAGGATCCAACGCACTGGCTTCCTCTTTTACTTCACCCGTATCGCCCTTATCTCCCTTATCGTCCGTATCGCCCTTATCTCCCTTATCTTCTTCCACCTTTTCGGGAATGTCTGTATCCGTGTCCTTGTCTGCCTCACTGGGGCTTGCTTTATTCTCTCCCCCACTGGAACTTTCTGCCTCATACTTGTTTGTCAGGTTCGAATCTGTCTTCATAGCAAAACCAGGTACGACTAGCAGATTCATACACAAGGCAACTGACAGAAACAAACTCAACAGCTTCCTTAAGTTCATAACTATTCCTCTCCTTCCTTTTTTTGATACCACCTATTTAAACTTTATTATATAGAATTATAAATAAGTACCAATTCTAAAGATGCTTTTAATACAAAATATGTGAATACCGTCACTTCTTCTTCAATTTTCTATGCTTTTCATTCACCTGCATGACCGTCCTGTCCACCGTATTCTTTCTGCTGCATAGAAATGCACTTAGGAATGCTACCAACGGCACGGTCATAACAATACCGATAGAACCTGAGATCCCCTGTATAATCTCCAACGCCATCATGTCACTGTTAAAAATCTGCAGATACGGATAATCAAAGATTCTGAACAGTATCAACATATTGAGTGCCGAACCAGCAAATGCTAATATCAGCGTGTTAGCCATAGTTCCCATGGCATCCCTGCCTATATTGATACCCGACTGAATCAATTTTTGTCTGTTTAGCTCTGGATTCAGCTGATGTACCTCAAAAACTGCAGACGTAATAGTCATAGCCACATCCATAACTGCGCCAAGTGCAGCTATGAGTATGGCACTGATGAGCAATCCGCTGACATTCAGGCTTGTCCCTCCTGTACGAAGAACCAATTCTTCCGCCTCCGACATATTAAAACCGTTTATAGGCGTAGCAACTGCCGTGAGAGCTGCGGCGGCACCTGCCATCGCTACGCCGCCCACGCACCCAATGGTTGCACAGAACGTTTTCATTGAAAAGCCATTTAACAGTACCAATGAAATGGCTGTGGTAACAGCTGATATGACAATGGAAGACAAGATCGGATTGATGCCATGCCTTATCATGGGTATGAGCAAGAACCAGATATCCACGATAGCAAAAGCAAGCCCCAGTATAGCGGCTATTCCCTTTTTCCCTCCGAATACAGCTAAAAACAGCACGAATATCACTGTCAGTCCAAGCAATGCCGGACCCCTGTTATAGTTTGGTATGGATGCGATATATGTACGTCCATTGGCATCTATATCCAGCCTGGCAATTACCTTCGTACCTACTTTTAAGTCCACATTGTTGTATACACTCATATAATTAACTGCCGGCAATATCTTACCTCTGTCCTCACCGCTGTCTATCTGCAGATAGACTTCCTGCACGCCTATACGCAGCCCCTCTGTCCAGTCTTCTGCTTTCGCCTCGTCACTGATGAGTTTAGTCACATGAGCCTTGGCAAATTTTATCTGGCTTGCCGCCGTCGGCACATCTCCTGGCAATGGCTGATTGATCCATAAAAGAATTGCAATAAATACAATGAAAAAAAGGAATGAAGCGATAAGTTTTATGCAGAATGTTTTTTGATTTTTCATTTTTACAGTACACCTTTCTGCGAAAGGCACCAATGTGGTTACAACCCCTGCACCCTTCGTCCTGTTTTTATACTTAAGTTGCATTACCGACACACCGCAAAGCCCGTAAAGGCGATAACATGTCCAAAATTATTCGCAAATACAGCTTTGGAAGTGAAAACTGCGTTAAGTTCCTGGAAATATAGCATTCAATATTATTCTATTCCGGCTTCAACTACTTAAGTACTCCTTATGGATAAAATGATTGGCATAAATTATAACTCTGCATGAAAAGGACTCCGCAACAAATTGGCACACATCAAGCGTCAAAAAAAAGCAGGTCAGAAAGTCTGTAAATATAGACATTTCTGACCTGCAAAGGCAACAGAGTATATTAAAGGACCATGCACCAAAGGGGAATGGTCACAAGTGATAACAGGGTGGTAACTACCACGCATTTTGTGGCAAAAATATAATCTCCATCATATTTGGATGCCAATATGGCGGTCGTGCTTCCTGCGGGCATTCCGGTCAAAAGGACGGATACTCCCGCCAAAAGGGGTTTTACATGGAAGGCCCGGCAGCTTACGTAAACCAGAAGAGGAAGCAAAAACAGTCGTATAGCGGCATATTTTACAATCCCCCAATCTAATATGCTTCCTGGTTCCACCTCCGCCAGAATGGCACCGATCAAGACCATGGACACGGTGGTGGTACAGCTACCAACGCTTCTGATGGTATTTTGAAGAAATGCAGGCAGAGGCAGCCGGGTGATCATAAGAACCAGACCAATATAGACCGCTATGATGCAGGGATGAGTCAAAACCTTTTTTACAACGGTTTTCCGGTCCGGACTTTCTGTAAAATAAGAAACCCCGGCAGACCACATAACAATCCTTTGTGGGATCAAAAATATGGAAGCATACATGAGTCCTTCTGCCCCATAAACCCCTTCTGCAATGGGATTTCCCATAAAGCCCGCATTGGAACAGACCGTACCATACTGAAGCACTTTTTTACGGCTTTCCGGTTCCCTGTTATAGAAAACTTTTGCGAACATGAGGCAGCCAATCTGGATCAGGGAAGCGATGGTAAGGATCACAGCAAATCCCTTTAAAATTTCCAGATTAAACTCTATAAAAAATGAATTGATGATGTTGCAGGGAAGGATTAAATAAATCACAAGGTCCGTGAGAATGGCCTTTGCCCCTTCCGGCAGAATCCCTTTCTTTCTCAGTACAACACCAGCTGCTACCAGGAGAAACAGCATCCCCTGGAGATTTAAAAGACGACTATAGTCCATTTTTAGCTCTCTTCTTTTGATTTCATATATTCATCCATGGCCAAAGCAACTGTCTTTGAGTAGGCAACTGCTTCTACCACGGTTCTTGCTCCCAGAACCACGTCTCCGGAAGCGAATATGCCCGGAATGGTTGTCTGGCCTTTTTCATCCGTCATCAACAGACCATTCTGACTGGCCAGTAAGCCCTTAGTGGTATTCACCAGCTTGCTTTTTGGTCCCTGACTGATGGAAATGATGGTGGAATCTGCAAAAACCTGTTCCCGCTCTTCATCAACGCCGATCTGTTTTCCTTCCCCATCATATCGGATAGTTTCAAACACCGGACCATCATCCGTAATCTCCACGATCTGCTTCCCAAACTGGAAGTCAGCCCCATCAAGCTTAGCATAGGCTGTTTCATGTTCGCTTGCATTGCTGGATAAGCCTCTGGCATAAAGAGTTACCTTCCTGGCTCCGTGGCGGATCACGGTCCTTGCCACATCCATGGCAGAATTCCCAACGCCAATGATGGCAACCGTATCTCCCAGATCATAGGCATCGGGATTTGCCAGATAATCGATGGCATAATGGACATTTCCCAGGGATTCTCCTTTTACGCCCAGGGTTTTCGGCCTCCAGACTCCGGTTCCGATAAAGATGCTCTGATAGCCGTCACGGATGAGATCTTTAATTTCCAGAGCAGTTCCGATTGCCGTATTCGGGCGGATCTTCACACCGATTTCCAGAAGCTTCTTTTTGTAGCGTTCTAAAATAGTCTTTGGAAGTCGGAATTCCGGTATCCCGTACTGGAGAACGCCTCCCACCTTATCCTTTGCATCGAAAATTGTCACGCTGTAGCCTTCCTTGGTCAAAAGAAAAGCAATGGTGATTCCAGCCGGACCTGCACCGATAACCGCCACTTTCTTCCCGTTTTTCGGTTTGCACTCCACATTCATCTTGTTAAAGATGGTATCAGAAATATAATTTTCTATGCTGCTGATATGCACCGGCTGTCCTTTTCTACCCAGAATGCAATGACCCTCGCACTGCTTTTCATGGTCGCACACAAGGGAACAAACCAGGGACATGGGATTGTTTTCAAACAGCATTTCCCCGGCTTTGTTTAAACCGCCTTCTTTAAAAGCCGCGATCATCTGGGGGATAGGGGTATGGACGGGACAACCCTGCCGGCACAATGGTTTTTTACAATTTAAGCATCTATTTGCTTCATCAATTACATGAACAGCCATAATTTATTTTCCTCTCTCTTTCTGTGGCATAACGCCGCCTGAATTCTATGAGCCGAAGGCACATCGAACGTTCTTCTCTTCTGGATTTTATCTTTGAATAAATCTGCATTTGCATATTGTATACAGTTTTGTTTTTCACATCATATCATACTCAAATTAATAAAATCAATAGGCAGCATTTATGTACAGAAAAAAATAAATTTTGTCAAAAATATATCGAATTATGGGTGTTTTGTCATTTACATAAAAAAAGAATCCGGCGGATACGGGTGGAAAAACATCTCCAAACTCCGCTATCCCGGATTCTCTATTTTTAGGATTATTTTCCCTCGTAGGTAATCATGGCTTCCACATCGTAGCCTGCAAGCTTGTCCCTGCCATTTAATCCTGCAAGCTCCATGATAAAGCAGATTTTCACCACTTCACCGCCAAGCTCCTCGACCAGTTTTATGATGGCTTCAATGGTGCCGCCTGTAGCGATCAAATCATCAATGATGACTACCTTTTGTCCCGGTTTAATAGAATCTTTATGGATCTCAATGGTCGCTGTGCCATATTCCAGCTCGTAATCAGCAGATAGGACTTCCCTTGGAAGCTTTCCCTTCTTTCTCACCGGGATAAAGCTCTTATGCTCTGCATAGGCCACCGGAACTCCAAAGATGAAGCCTCTTGACTCCGGTCCCACTACGGAATCATATTCTACCCCTTTTAACATATCCCTTATGCCATCTACCGCAATGGAAAGCCCGTCCGGATCCTCCAAAATGGTAGTAACATCCCGGAAAATGATTCCTTCCTCTGGAAAATCCGGAATGCTTGTGACATAATCTTCTAATTTTTTCATTGTCGTACCTCGTATTATTTTAGTTTCTAACCCAGGTCCGGGGGTGTTCCCCTATCCTCTTGGATGTGCGCCCGTATAAGCACGGCGTAGATCTTCCCCCTGAGTGTAGTTCATATACATCTGTGTTGTAGCCATATCGGAATGGCCAAGCATGGCTTGTACCGCATGAATATCCGCTCCGTTGCGGAGCAAATGCGCCGCAAACGAGTGGCGAAGGGTATGAGGCGTAATGTCAGCCTTGATCCCCGCCTTATCTCCATAGAATTTTATAATCTTCCAAAATCCCTGACGGCTCATGGATTTCCCGTTGCAATTGGTAAACAGCCACTCAGATTCCTGATCCCTCAATAAATATCCCCGGCCCCGCTCCATATAAGCGGAAAGAGCCAGCTTGGCCACTTTTCCAAAAGGAACCATACGTTCCTTATGTTCATCCCGGCAAGTGATATATCCAATGGACAGGTTCATGTCGGTCCTTTTTAGATGAATCAGCTCCGATACACGGATTCCGGTGGCATAAAGCAGTTCCAGCATGGCACGGTCCCGAAGTTCTTTGGGAGATTCACCGTTTGGCTGGCTTAACAGGCTGTTCACTTCATCTACCGTTAATATGGTAGGCGCCTTTTTTTCCACCTTAGGCGCTTTTAACAGCTCTGCCGGATCCTTCCGGATTCGCCCTTCTTGGCATTCAAAATGAAAAAAAGCCTTCATGGAAGCCAGACAACGTGAAATGGTAGTGGTAGCCTTCCCCTCTTTTTCCAGGTACAGGACATAGGAAGTCAGACTGGTCTTTGTCACCTTGTCCACTTCAGTGATTCCCTGCCGCTCTAAAAAAGAGGCCAGCTGCATCAAATCCCTCTGATAAGATACCTCTGTATTTTTTGAAGTTTTTTTTATCTCTCTTAAATAAATGATAAAATGATTAATATCTGCTACCATTTCAATATCCCCTGACCTTTCGGCTTTAAAAATGCCTTAAAATAAGGCTTCTTCCTAACATTATATAGACTATTTTCGATAAAATCAAACACATTTTTCCCACTATCAATACATTTTAGGGTTACTTTACATAACATGTACAAGATATTGGTAATGCGTGACATTTTTTCGCAAGATATGGGGAATTGAATCAAATTATTTTTTTTTAATTCTTTCTCGTTAAAGAACCATTTTTAAGAAAAATGGGTTGATCCAGGCCTCGCAGGCGCTCCCAAGGGCAACCAGAAACAAAAGTACCAAAAAAGCCGGAATCCGAAACCGCCGTCCATTTTGCATTCCCCACAAAAGAAGGATGCTCCAAAGGAAAAGGTAACACACTCCCTGAGGCATGACTGTCATAAGGAACACAGGAAGTCCCATAAGTCCTTTTTGGACTGTTATGACGGAAAGGACAAATCCCATGGAAAAACCAATTCCAGCTGTCAGCAGGCAATACATTGGAACTGCATAGGCAGTCAGGCCGATAAGCCATGCGATCCAAACCTCAATCCCCCGCTGTCTTAAGACCTGATAAAAAAGCTGAATCCGTTCCCCTTTGTTCAGATTTATATTTCTGTCCAAAAGACTTAAATAATATCCTGCTTCCTCCATAAATAACGGGTACCAGAAATTTGCCATAACCGTACCGGCGATAAGCCCGACAAAAAAGCAAAGGAGATAGCGGTCCTCTGCCCTTATGTTTCGTTCCAGTGAAACATACATTCCCCCTGGTCTTGGACTTCTTCTCAAACGGTATCTAAGCGTACGAAATAAACTGGCCATCAAAAATCCCCCTACAGGTCTTGTCATAAACTCAAGGTTGAAAGACATCTTTTTTCAACCTTATGCCTGAAAGGGGACATTTATTCAATATGCCGTTCTACAGTCTTTTTCCTACTTCACGCCATACTTTCTTGCATATGCAAGGATTGCCGCAATGGTCTTCCCGTCGGTAATCTCCCCCCGGTAGATCTTCTGCTCTAAGTCACTTACCTCCCATTCCTCCACCTCAATGTATTCATCTTCATCAAGGTTCTGCTTGGAAGGCTCTAATTCCCTTGCAACAAAAATATCGATGGCTTCATCACAGAAAGCTACCGTTGTGTTGACGCTGAGCAAATATTCCAATTTTTCCTTATCTGTCTTATAACCGGTCTCTTCCTCCAGTTCCCGGTGGGCACAGTCAAGCTTTGGTTCATCAGGGCTGTCAAGGGCTCCGGCTGGGATCTCTAAGGTATAGCGGTCTAAGGCATTGCGGTACTGGCGCACCATAAGCAGCTTCCCGCTTTTTGTTACAGGGACCACTGCCGCAGCTCCGTTATGATGAATGAAATCCCAGTGAGCCAGATGACCATTGGCATCCACGGTGTCCTCATATATTTTTAAAATATTTCCCTCATACTTTAATTCTCTGTTAAGTCGTTTTACAGGCTTTTGTTCCATTATCTTTCCTCCATGTCCGTAACTATAGTTTCTCGCACTTTTTAAAGCAGGCATCCGCCGCCTTTATAACCGCATTGCGGAATCCGAATTCCTCCAGGGCTGATACTCCCTCAATGGTAGTGCCTCCCGGCGAACATACCTTATCTTTTAAGACTCCCGGATGCTCCCCTGTTTCCAGGACCATCCTGGCACTGCCAAGGACTGTCTGAGCTGCCATCTCGTAGGCAGCATCCCTGGGAAGGCCATACTTCACCGCGCCGTCTGCCAAAGCCTCTATAAACATATATACATAAGCAGGAGAGCTCCCGCTGGCACAGACCACCGCATTCATAAGACGCTCTTCTACAATCCGCATCCTTCCCAGAGAACGGAAGATATCACCGATTGTCTCCTTCTCCTCTTGAGAAAAATCCTTCTCATCGTAGCAGACTCCTGTCATTCCCTCCCCAAGGAGAGCAGGGGTGTTGGGCATGGCACGGACCACCCGGGTCTTCTCTCCCAGCTTTTCTTTTAGCTGGGCCGTTGTGATACCGGGTGCTATAGAAATGATCACATGGTTCTCTGTCACTTCCTTACGGATATCAGACAGCACCGGATCAAAGTACTGAGGCTTTACAGCCAGTACCACGTATTTTGCCTGACCCGCACACTGGGCATTGCTTTCCCTATGAGCCACTCCCATCTCTGAAGTGATCTGCGTGCACCGCTCTTTATTCACATCGGTAAAAATGATGTCTTCCTTTTCGTATGTCTTTAATAATCCCTTTAAGATTGCAAAACCCATATTTCCGATTCCGATGATTCCTATTTTCGCCATAATCTCTTCCTCCTGCTTTTGCTTTAACATCTGCAATGAATCATTGAATGTCAATCTTGGAAATCTTCCTGATTAACGGAAATGATCCGAACCCCCTTCTTTTGAAGGGCTGCATTTTCCTGCTCCTTAAATTCATGATCTGTTATGATTCCCGTATAATCAGCCAGACAGTTGATCCGGTTCATCCCCTGCCGGTTGAATTTGGAATCATCCACTGCCAGAAAAGACTGCCGGCATTGCTTTACAAGCTGTCGTTTTAAAAATGCTTTATCTGTGGTAGGCGTCAGAACATAATATTCTCCGCTTATGGCGGCTGCCCCGAAAAATCCCGTATCAAACCGGAAATCCTCTATCATCTGAGTGGTGTAATAGCCCAAGGTGCTTCCTGTTGACTTCTGGACATAACCACCGCACAGGATCAGCTCTGCCTTGCTGCTTTTCATGAGAAGGGCGATCTCTAAGTCGTTGGTAATGACCGTCATATTTTCCATGTCCATGATCCGTTTCGCAATCTCGTAGGTGGTGGTTCCGGCATCCAGATATACGGTAGTTCCTTCTCTGATGAATTCCACACATTTTTCTGCGATCAGCACCTTCTGCCCATGATTTTTCACGCTTTTATCTGCATAAGCCACCTCAGTCTTGCTTACAGCTCCTCCGTGGCAGCGTTCGATCAGTCCCTCCTTCTGGAGCTTTTCCAAATCCCTGCGGATGGTCATAGGACTGACGTCTAGCTCTTTTGCCAATTCCTCAACCTGGACGCTTCCATCTTCCTGTATCATGTTCAGAATTTTAATCTGCCTTTCCGCCATCATCATGAACAATTCCTCCTGTCATGGAGCCTGTACCAGTTTCAGCATAAAAATCCCTGCCGCCGGAAGCTCCGGCGGCAGGGTATCTGCTTTTCGCACAAATTCCCCTATGTATATCATAAATGATTACAGGAAAATACTCAATATTAAAACTTCAACAAATCCAACAGCCCATGCAATGGTGGAAGTAATGGAATAGGTAAGGATCTGGTCTTTTACTTCTCCAACACCAAGTGTCCGGTTTACCACCCAGAAATAACTGTCATTAAAGTAGCTAAAGAACAGAGAGCCTACACAGCACGCCAAGGCTCCAAGGATAGGATTCACTCCCGCAGCCAGGATGATAGGGGCTGATATACTGGCCGCCGTTGTCATGGCAACCGTGCCGGAACCCTGGATAAACCGCATGGCTGTGGCAATGAGGAACGGAAGGATGACGATGGGAACCGCGGTGCCTGCAAGAGCTTCCGCCATATAGGTTCCAAGTCCGCTGTCCTTAATAATCTGTCCTAAGGCACCGCCTCCTCCGGTTACCAGCATGATGATTCCTGCAGATGCCATGCCCTTTTCCATTTCCTTAATCGCTTCCTCCCTGGTAAGGCTTCTACCCAGGGTAAAAATTGCCAGAACCAGCCCGATCCCTACAGCTACGATTGGACTTCCCAAAAACTGAAAGACCATCATAAAGCCGGTGGTTTTTCCCAAAGCACTGGAAACCGTGCTGATCAGGATGAGGATGATGGGAAGAAACAAAGGAGCAAAGGATTCCAGGGTGGATGGAAGATTTTCAGAGCCAATGGAAAAATCCTGAGAATAATCCGGCTCCTGATAGGGGAGGCGCACAAATCCTTCCTTATCATCAGGAATCTGGTAAATTCTTTTTCCGACCCATCTTGCATAAACCGTACAGGCCACGGTCATGGGAATAGCGATGACAATGCCATAAAGAATGAATCTTCCTACGTCCACTCCAAATATTCCGCATACGCCCAAAGGCCCGGGAGTTGGCGGCACAAGGCTATGAGTAATCACAAGCCCTGCTGCCAGAGCTGCCCCAAGAGAAATCACCGATTTTTTCGTCACCCTTGAAATAGCCTTTGCAATGGGTGCCAGGATCACAAATCCGGAGTCGCAGAAAATGGGGATGGAAACCAGAAATCCCGTCAGTGCCAGTGCTTCCTCTTCCCTCTTTTTCCCAAAAAGCTTTAAAAATGTCTGGGCCATCCGCTTGGCTGCCCCGGTCCGTTCAAATATCTGTCCCATCATTACACCAAAACCGATGATGATTCCTATACTCCCAAGCGTTCCCCCAAAGCCGGTTGTTATAGAATTAACAATGCCAAAGGTCTTCCCATTTTCCAATGTGATATTTACAAGAGGCATACCCCCTATCACACCAATGATAACCGATGCCATGATCAGTGCCAGAAATGCGTGGATCTTTGTTTTCAGTACCAAAACTATCAGAATCACAATACCGATTCCAAGAGCAATCATCATTCTTTCGCCGCTAAGTCCTCCTACCATAAAGAAACCCTCCTCAAATTTTTAACTGCCCCGTTACGCTTTTTTAAAACGGGGGGAATACTTTGCTGCAAGCAAAATAGCCTCGATCATGCTGACAGCGCCTGCTTTTCCAGTTCCTGCAATGTCAAAGGCCGTGCCATGGTCCACCGAGGTGCGCAGGATGGGCATCCCGTTGGTAATTGCGATGGTCCGGTCAAAATCCAGGGTTTTCGTAGCAATATGGCCCTGGTCATGATACAGGGAGAGCACGCTGTTAAACCGCCCCTGGGCTGCCTGATGGAACACGGAATCCGCCCCGATCGGCCCTGCAACCGGATACCCTTCTTCCTGTAATTCCAATACGGCTGGGATGATTTCCCTTACCTCTTCGTCACCGAACAGGCCATGTTCCCCACAGTGAGGATTCAGTCCTGCAACCGCCATGGTCCCCTCCTCTACTCCAAGCCGCTTTAAAGCCTCAAGGCAGCGCTTCACATAATCTTTGATCCGCTCCCTGGTCACCATATCAAGCATATCTCTTAAGGATACATGCCTTGTAAGGAAGAAAACCCTCAGCCCGTTGGTCTCAAACATGGTAAGCGGATCCTCTGTCTCCGTCAGAGCGCTGAATATCTCGGTATGACCGATAAAAGGTATACCTGCCTCCCTTAAGGCCTCTTTGTTAATGGGAGTGGTTGCCACCGCATCCGCCCTTCCCTCGTTTGCCAGCCTGATGCTTTCCTCAATGTATTCATAGGCTGCTCTGCCGCACATTCCGCTGACTTCTCCGAATGCAAACTGGTCCATATCCACGTTATCCAGATTGATGAGGTTTAATATTCCTTTTTCAAATTCCCCCTCTTCCGGCCCCTTTACCGTCTTGATCCTTAAATCCACCCCTGTGATCCTGATGGCCTGCTCCATGATTTTTTTATCTCCCACTGCAATGCAGTCGGCCGCCTCTATGACCCTTGGCTCTGCCAGCGCCTTTGCCACGATCTCCGGGCCAATGCCTGCCGGATCTCCTATGGGTATTACGATTAGTGGTTTGCTCATATTTGTTCCTCCATTTCTTAGTTTGCATAAGGTTTACATAAATAGCTTCTCTTTTAAGTAGGTGATGCACCGGTTGGCAGCATCAGGTTCTCCTACCATCCCTCCCTTTGTTATGATTGACACCCCTTCGAAATCCCCTTTTAAAAACTTCCCGTAGGCCGCAAGGGGAAGAACCTCATCAAGGAGGCATAAGCCGGCGGTATGGAACTTCTGGCAGATAGCCACCGTAATATCTCCCCCGCTGCTGTAGATCCCTTGAAAGCCGCCGTTATATGTAAATACCCGGCGGGTAATTTCCGCAAAGGAATCGCAGATCAGCCTGGTCATCTCATCCACTCCCCCTGGATAGCCGGATTCGTATCGGTTAAAATCCACCCTGTTTTCCGGATAGATCCCATCCCCTGTAACAGTAAGGATCTCATAAGACTCGCTGGCTTCCAAAACCTCTTTTACGGTCCGTTTGATTTCCTCCTCCCGGCATTCTTCACTCTCCAGGAACCTGGCAGCGGAAACAAAAATGTTATGGGCGGTCCGCTGGGTCAGCCAAAGCTCTTCCATCTGTTTTCTTGTCACAGGATTTACACTTCCCACCACGGCCAATATCTTGTTCCCCTTCCCCCTGTCCGGCGGAACAATCCGCTTTCTCGCAATTGTGGAAGTAAACACGCCCGGATCCACTGCAGCAAATTTGATCCCGCTTGTAATGGCTGCGTCAGCGATTAAGTCTAAATCCTCCTGGGTCACACAATCCATTACAATGATCCTGCACCCATCTTTTATAAGCCCTTTGATCCGTTCCGCCAGGGCATGCTTTCCTTCCATCATGCCGTTCATCTGGATGCTACCCACTTTGTATCTGCTTTGACCTTCAAAAATTTTCTTCACATCCGATGTGAACACAGGCGTCTTGGGGTCTAAGGCTGCCTCCGTCTTGTGAAGGGGAAGCCCCTTTACCATCATGTACCCGCCGATCACGATTCTTCCTGAAGCCGGAAAGCACGGCGCACAGATAGCAGTATAGTCCGGGCCCAAAGCATCTAAAAAAGCATCCGTCTCCCTCCCAACATTTCCTCTGAGAGTGCTGTCAATGCGCTTTGCATATACCTTAACCTCTTCATTTTTCAAAAGATTGGTCACGTTAAATACCCGGTTATAAGCGGTCTCGCTGCTTACCGCTCTGCTGTCTGTTGGATACATGATACAATCGCACTGATCGAACAGGGACAGCTTCAACCGTTCTGAATTCATTACGGTGTAGGTCCTGTAGTTCATCTTCTTAAGCAGAACCCCTGTGGCATTTGCTCCTGTCAGATCATCTGCCACCACAATACATTGAGGCATAATTCCTCTCCCTTCTCTGTACCAGTACCGGCTTGAGATACATTGGTGCCGATATCGTTCGTGTTTGATTATGTTCATTAATGATGTTCATTTATGTTCTAAATCTTACATTGTCTGTTTAATATTGTCAATATAATTTTTATTTTCTTTTAATAATTATTAATAAAATATAAAAAGTGCATGTTGGTAAGCCCCTGAATCCCTGTATTTTGTAACATGGGTCCAATGATACAAAATATAAAGTGATATGGAAATAAGCCTGGACGTATGGTATAATTTTCTCATTGGAAGTAAAGCCGGAAACGCAGCAAAACCATATATCCTTACAGGGTGATAAATCAAAATTTATAAGGTGAATACAGGTGGAAGTAAGAATTGAACTGGCATATGACCGGCCGCAGGAAATTATCCGCTTGTTCACTGAATACACGGATAGTATTATTGCTAAAGATACCGAAGTAGCAAAGTGCCTTAATTCTCAGCACTATGATGATGAAGTGAAAGAATTGAATGAAAAATATGGTTTGCCCAATGGACGGCTCTATCTTGCTTATCTGAACCGTGATATTGTTGGATGTGTTGCTTTGAGACAGCTGGATGTTCGTTTTTGTGAAATGAAGCGTTTATATGTCAGACCTGGATATCGGGGAAAACATATAGGAAATGCACTGATTGAGCAAATGATTGCAGATGCCAGACAGATCGGATATAAGCATATGCGCTTAGACACTTTATACAGCAGTTTTCATGCAGCTGGATTTGTAAACAACGTCCGCAAAAAAAGTGTTGACATTTTAATTTTAATCTCATATACTGTAACAAATCAAAGTGAAAAACTGTTGAGCAGGAGTAAGTAAGATTTTAACATCATGCACAGAGAGCTTCCGGTTGGTGGGAGGAAGCGTTGATGTCTGGTCTGAATGGACCTGCGAGGGCGGCTTGAAACCGGTTTTATAATCGGGAGTAGGTGTCGACGGGTTTCCTATCCGTTATCAAGGGGAGGCACATGTTAGTGTGTTATAAAGCGGGAGAAGTCTATCTTCTCCAATCAGGGTGGTACCACGGAACCGTAATTTACAGGCTTTCGTCCCTCTTATCCATAGCAGTATGGAGGAGGGACGGAGGCCTTTTTTATGTTACACTCCACCTGCTATAGGGTGTTTACCGACTACAAAAGACATGAGTATTAACCAGGAAAGGAGCGTAATAAACCATGAACATCACGCCGGACTGTAAGGAAATCGAAGCGCTTGCCGCTTCCTATCCCGTCATCCCGGTCTGCAGAGAGATCTTTGCAGACATTGTCACACCAATTACCCTGCTGCGAAAAATCGCAGCCAAAAGCAGCCGTTATTATCTGCTTGAAAGCATTGAGGGAGGCGAAAAATGGGGACGCTACTCCTTTCTTGGCTATGACCCGGTCCTTAAGGTGACTTTAAAGGATCATGTGGTTAGGGTACATCATTACAGCCTGCCGGAGGAGGATCAGGTGATCCTTACCAGGGAGCCCTATGATGTGCTGCGGAATATCTTAAAGGATTACCGCTCCCCAAAGCTTCCCGGACTTCCACCCTTTACCGGGGGATTTGTTGGGTATTTTGCCTACAGCATGGTTGGCTATGCGGAACCGGTCCTATCCATCAAAAAGGGAACCTGCAATGACTTTGACTTAATGCTTTTTGATACGGTCATAGCCTACGACCATTTAAAGCAGAAAATCAGTCTTGTGGTCAACATGAAAACCGACCGGGTCATGGAAAATTACGGGAAGGCCTGCACAAAGCTGGAAAGCATTGCAGCCATGATCGGAGAAAATATCCCCCTAAAGAAGTCAGCGGTCACCAGCCAGCCAAACTTCAGCTGCAACGTGACCAAAGAGGAATACTGTTCCATGGTGGAGCGGGCAAAGGATTATATCGTGGACGGAGACATTTTCCAGGCGGTGCTTTCCAGACAGTTTACAAGTGATTACCAGGACAGTCTTCTCAATGCCTACCGGGTCTTAAGGACCACCAATCCCTCCCCCTACATGGTATATCTCCACATGGATGATACCGAAATCATAAGCACCTCCCCGGAAACCCTGGTCCGTCTAAAGAACGGGCGGCTCACCACCTTTCCGGTAGCAGGGTCCAGGCCCAGGGGAAAGGATGAAGAGGAAGACAAACGGCTTTCAAAAGAGCTTCTGGCAGATGAAAAGGAGCTTGCAGAGCACAACATGCTGGTGGACTTGGGAAGAAATGATTTGGGGAAAATCGCAGCGTTTTCCACGGTAGAGGTGACAGGCTATCAAATGATCCACCGTTATTCCAGAATCATGCACATCTGTTCTCAGGTGGAAGCTGATATCACCCCTGACCGGGATGCCTTCCATGCCATAGAGGCGGTTCTCCCGGCAGGCACCCTTTCCGGGGCTCCAAAAATTCGGGCCTGCGAGATCATCGAAGAGCTGGAAACTGAGCCAAGGGGCATTTACGGAGGGGCCCTGGGTTACATTGATTTCGCCGGAAACATGGATACCTGCATCGCCATACGCATGGCGGTAAAGAGTCATGGAAAGGTATACGTTCAGGCAGGCGGCGGTATCGTGGCTGACAGCGTTCCGGAACGGGAGTACGATGAATCGGAAAACAAGGCGAAGGCCGTGATCCGGGCCATTGAAACCGCAAGGGAGGTAAATGACTGATGATTCTATTGATTGATAATTACGACAGCTTTTCCTACAACTTAGTCCAGATGTTTGGCGGCTTAAATCCGGATATCAAGGTCATACGAAATGACGCAATGACAGCGGAAGAAATAGGGGAGCTATCTCCCAGCCACATCATCCTCTCCCCTGGTCCCGGCTATCCGAAAGACGCAGGAGTGTGCGAGGACGTGGTGAAAAAGCTTTCAGGAACGATCCCCATTCTTGGGGTATGCCTGGGGCATCAGGGAATCTGCGAAGTATTCGGGGCAGAGATCACCCATGCAAGGAAGCTGATGCACGGAAAACAGAGCCTTCTTACCATCGACGTTTCTGATCCCATCTTCCACGGGCTTCCAAAACAGATCCTGGCAGCCAGGTACCACTCTCTCATTGCCGCAAAAGATTCTCTTCCTCATTGCATGACTGTCATCGGAACTGATGATATGGGGGAAATCATGGCGGTAAAGCATAAGGAATATCCCCTTTACGGACTTCAGTTCCATCCGGAATCTATCCTGACCCCAGATGGAATGACCATACTTAAGAATTTTTTATCCATTCATATAAAGGAGGCAGATTAAATGATCAGGCAGGCAATCCATGAAGTTATCTCAGGGCAGGATTTAAGCTTTGAAGCAGCAAAAGAGGTTATGAATGAAATTATGAGCGGAGAAACCACCCCGGCTCAGATGGCCGCATTTTTAACAGGTCTTCGTATGAAGGGCGAGACCATTGACGAGATCACCGCCTGTGCCACGGTCATGCGGGAAAAAGCATTAAAGCTGGAGCCGGATTTTCCTGTCATTGATATCGTAGGAACCGGCGGGGACGAGGCAGGAACCTTTAACATTTCAACAACCAGCGCATTTGTAGTGGCTGCAGGAGGAGTTCCGGTGGCAAAGCACGGCAACCGCAGCGTTTCCAGCAAAAGCGGGGCTGCCGATGTGTTGGAGCACCTTGGTGCGAATTTAAATCTTACGGCGGAACAGTCTGGGATCATACTAAAAGAAACGGGCATGTGCTTCCTCTTTGCCCAGGCATACCATTCCTCTATGAAATACGCCGGACCTGTGCGGAAAGAGCTTGGAGTTCGGACCATCTTTAATATCTTAGGCCCCCTTTCCAATCCTGCCGGAGCCACCATGCAGCTTTTGGGGGTCTATGACCGGAAGCTGGTAGAACCCCTGGCCCAGGTACTAAGCAATCTGGGAGTTAAGCGGGGACTGGTGGTCTGCGGAGACGACGGGCTTGATGAAGCCACGGTCACCGGTCCCAGCCACGTATGCGAGATCCGTTTCGGGGAACTGACTCCCTATGAGATCACACCGGAGCAGTTTTCCTTAAACCGCTGCACCCTTCCTGAGCTGGTGGGCGGCACACCGGCAGAAAATGCCCAGATCACCCGGGATATTTTAAACGGAAAGCTTCACGGGCCAAAGCGGGATATCGTCATACTAAACTCTGCCTTAAGTCTATACCTGGGAATCGATGACTGTACCATTTCCCAGTGCATCGAACAAGCGGCCCATCTCATTGATTCGGGAAAAGCCGCCTCAAAACTTGAAGAGTTTGTAACGATGACTAATGAGGTGGGCCTATGATACTTGACGTACTTGCTGCTGCCTCCAGAAAACGGGTAAAGGCAGCAAAAGAAAAAATCCCCATGAAGGACATGGAAAAGCTGGCATTTGAAACCTTGGAAAGAACAAAAGAAAGAGAGCTTTCCTTTGAACGCAGTCTCTCCTCTCCAGGCATTTCATTTATTTGTGAAATAAAACGCGCCTCTCCTTCCAAGGGCATCATTGCCCGCGAATTTCCCTATGTGGAGATCGCGAAGGATTACGAAACTGCAGGGGCGGATGCCATATCCATCCTCACAGAACCGGAATACTTTCTGGGAAGCAACAGCTACCTGACAGAAATCAGCCATGAGGTAAAAATTCCCCTTCTCAGAAAGGATTTTACGGTGGACCCTTATCAGATCTACGAGGCAAAGGCCATAGGTGCATCAGCAGTTCTCCTCATCTGCGCCCTTCTGAATACAAAAGCCCTGGAAGAAGGCTTGATGCTTTGCCAGAGCCTTGGCTTAAGCGCCCTTGTAGAAGCCCATGACGAAAAGGAAATCCACTCCGCTCTTTCCGCGGGAGCCAGGATCATCGGTGTAAATAACCGGAATTTAAAAACCTTTGAAGTGGATTTTAACAATTCCCTCCGCTTAAGGAGCCTGGTTCCCTCTGATGTGCTTTTCGTGGCCGAAAGCGGAATCAAAACAGAAACAGACATTAAGTTCCTGTCAGAAGCCGGGGTCAATGCCGTCCTGATCGGGGAAAGCCTGATGCGTTCCCCTGACAAGAAGGAAATCTTAAACGGATTTAAGAGGGCGGCACAATGAATCCAAATGAAAAACAGATCAAAATATGCGGGCTGACCCGCAGGGAAGATATCCTGGCAGTAAACATCTTAAAACCGGATTATGCAGGCTTTGTATTTGCCCCTGGAAAGCGCTGTCTTACAGGACCGAAGGCACAGGAACTTAGAGAGCTGCTTCTGCCGGAGATACCGGCGGTGGGTGTTTTTGTAAACAGCCCCATCGAGGAGCTCCTGTCACTTACAGAAACTGGTACCATAGACGTTGTCCAGCTTCACGGTGATGAGGACCGGGATTATATGATGGAATTAAAAAGCCGTCTGGTCCCCGGCATTCCTGTCATAAAGGCCATACGGGTCCGGAAGGCAGAGGATATGAAGGAGGCTGAGCACCTTCCCGCAGATTTCCTGCTTTTTGATACTTATACCAAAGGACTTTACGGAGGCAGCGGGAAAACCTTTGACTGGTCCATGATACCGGACATAAAAAAACCCTGGTTTCTAGCCGGAGGCGTAAGCGTTTCAAACATAAAGCAGGCGATGAAAACAAACGCCATTTGCCTGGATCTAAGCAGTTCCGTGGAAACAGAGGGTAAAAAAGACCCGCAAAAAATAAAAGAAATCATACAAATAGTAAGGAGTGAACAGCCATGTCAAAAGGAAAATTTGGACAGCACGGCGGACAATTTGTCCCCGAAACACTGATGAATGCAGTGAATGAACTGGAAGAAGCTTATGAGAAGTACAGCCATGACCAGGAGTTTTTAGCAGAACTTTCAGACCTCCACAAGAAATATACCGGAAGGCCCTCTCTGCTCTATTATGCAGAGCGGATGACAGAGGATTTAGGAGGCGCAAAGATCTATTTAAAGAGGGAAGATCTAAACCATACCGGCTCCCACAAGATTAACAATGCCCTGGGCCAGGTTCTTCTTGCAAAGAAGATGGGGAAGACCCGTGTCATCGCTGAAACAGGAGCTGGACAGCATGGTGTTGCTACCGCTACCGCCGCTGCTCTCATGGGAATGGAATGCGAAGTTTTCATGGGCAAGGAGGATACGGACCGTCAGGCCTTAAATGTCTTCCGCATGGAGCTTTTAGGCACAAAGGTTCACGCGGTCACCAGCGGTACCCAGACCTTAAAAGATGCAGTCAATGAGACCATGAGGGAATGGACCAACCGGGTGGCTGACACCCATTATGTTCTGGGCTCTGTCATGGGCCCTCACCCATTCCCTACCATTGTCAGGGATTTTCAGAGCATCATTGGAAAAGAGGTCCGCTCTCAGCTTCTGGAAGCAGAGGGTAAGCTTCCTGATATGGTGATCGCCTGCGTGGGCGGCGGAAGCAATGCCATGGGAATCTTCCATGAATTTGTAAACGAGGCTTCCGTAAAGCTGGTGGGCTGCGAGGCCGCAGGACACGGCATTGAAACAGGAAAGCACGCAGCCACCATTTCCACCGGCTCCCTTGGAATCTTCCACGGCATGAAGTCCTATTTCTGCCAGGATGAGTACGGCCAGATCGCCCCTGTTTTTTCTATTTCCGCAGGACTTGATTATCCCGGCATCGGACCGGAGCATGCGGCCCTTCACGACTCAGGAAGAGCCAGCTACGTTTCCATTACGGATCAGGAATCCGTGGAAGCCTTTGAATACTTATCCCGTCTGGAAGGAATCATTCCGGCAATAGAAAGCGCCCATGCCGTAGCTTATGCCAGAAAGATTGCTCCTTCCATGGGAAAGGATGAGGTCATTGTTATTAATCTATCAGGGCGTGGTGACAAGGATGTGGCAGCCATTGCCCGTTACAAGGGGGTTGAAATCTATGAGTAGAATAAGTGAAGTATTTTCTAAGGGAAAGGCATTCATTCCATTTATTACAGCAGGGGATCCTGACCTTGCCACCACCGAAGAGCTGGTTCCTGCTATGGCCGAGGCCGGAGCGGATTTAATCGAGCTCGGAATCCCTTTTTCTGACCCGATTGCAGAAGGCATCGTAATCCAGGAAGCCGATATGCGGGCTCTGGCGTCAGGAACTACCACGGATAAGCTTTTCGAGGCCGTAAAACGGATACGCAAAAAAACCGATGTTCCGCTGGCTTTTATGACTTATATCAATCCGGTTTTCGTATATGGTAGCGAACGATTCTTAAAAAATGCGGCCGACTGCGGCATAGACGCCCTGATCGTACCGGATATGCCCTTTGAGGAAAGGGAGGAACTGCTGCCCTACTGCAGGAAGTACGGGATCGAACTGATTTCCCTCATCGCACCCACTTCCAGGGAGCGGATACGGACCATTGCATCTGGATCGGAAGGATTTATTTACTGCGTTTCCTCCATGGGCGTGACAGGAGTGAGATCAGAAATCAATACCGACATTGGCGAAATGATTTCCTTCGTAAAGGAGGCAAAAGATATTCCCTGCGCCATCGGCTTTGGGATCTCCACCAAAGAGCAGGCCAGGGAGATGAGCAAACATGCGGACGGCGTCATTGTGGGCAGCGCCATTGTAAAAATTGCCGCAAAGTATGGAAAAGACTGTGTTGAGCCTATCTGCGACTACGTAAGGGAAATGAAGTCCGCCATATCCGGCTGATTGCCGGTAAGGGATGTTTTCCTTGACAAGGAGGAGGGGGAATGCTACACTAGTGCCACAAGAGGGAGCTCGTAGGCGGGCTGAGAGGAAGTAATCAACTTCGACCTTTATAACCTGATTTGGGTAATGCCAACGTAGGGATTCATATGGGATGATTGCATATTTCCGAGCCTATACCTGTTGGTATGGGCTCTTTTTCTTGTTCTTTACCAAAAGCCCTTACAATCCCTCCGTTTGCGAGAAAAAGGAGGAATAAACATGAATTACACCACACAAATGGATGCCGCAAGAAAAGGCATTCTGACAAAGGAACTGATGGCAGTTGCTGAACACGAACAATGGGAGCCGGAAAAGCTGCGGGAACTGGTAGCGGAAGGAAAAGTAGCCATTCCGGCTAATAAAAACCACAGCTGCTTAATGCCCAGCGGGATCGGCTCCATGCTGAGAACAAAGATCAATGTGAATCTGGGTACGTCCAGGGATTTGAATGATCTGGATATGGAGCTTTTGAAAGTAAAGGACGCAGTTCTCATGGGGGCAGAGTCCATTATGGATTTAAGCTCCTTTGGAGATACCCGGAAATTCCGCAGGAAGCTGACAGGAGAATGTCCGGCTATGATTGGTACGGTTCCGATCTACGATGCTGTGGTTTATTATCACAAACCCCTTCGGGAAATCACCGCCGAGGAATGGATAAAGATCGTGGAGATGCACGCGGAAGACGGGGTGGACTTCATGACCATTCACGTTGGGATCAACAAGCAGACTGCCAAAAGATTCAAGGAAGCAAAACGGCTGACTAACATTGTTTCAAGAGGCGGGTCCATCATCTTTGCCTGGATGGAAATGACCGGGGAGGAGAACCCCTTTTATGAGCACTATGACCGCATACTGGAAATCTGCCAGAAGCATGACGTGACCTTAAGCCTTGGAGATGCCTGCCGTCCAGGGTGCATTGAAGATGCGTCGGATATTTCCCAGGTGGAGGAGCTGGTGACTCTTGGGGAACTGACAAGAAGGGCCTGGGAGAAGGATGTACAGATCATTATTGAAGGCCCCGGCCACATGCCCCTGGATCAGATTGCAGCCAATATGAAAATACAGCAGACAATCTGCAAGGGAGCCCCTTTTTATGTCCTCGGGCCTCTTGTCACTGATATTGCGCCCGGATATGACCATATTACCGCAGCAATCGGCGGAGCAGTGGCCGCTGCTGCCGGAGCAGCGTTTCTCTGCTATGTAACTCCTGCGGAGCATTTGAGACTGCCGGATGAAGCAGATGTGAAGGAAGGTATCATTGCGGCCCGGATTGCAGCCCATGCAGCGGATATTGCAAAAGGCATCCAAGGTGCTAAGGAATGGGATCATAAGATGAGCGATGCCAGAAAACGGCTGGATTGGGAAACCATGTTTCAGCTTGCCATTGATCCGGAAAAGGCCAGACGCTACCGTGCCGCATCAAAACCGGAAAAAGAAGATACCTGCTCCATGTGCGGCAATTTCTGCGCCATGAAAAATATGAACCGGATCCTAGACGGAGAGATCGTTGATATATTTGATGAATGATATTTTGTGGAAAGTCAATCAGATATTTGCAATCTGCAACCCTGCTTGTCAGGTTGGAATTACATAAATAGGAGGAACTTTCATGAAAGATCAAGTATCACAAACAACTTATAGCAAATCTTCTGCTGGTTCAAGAGTACGGGTGAAAAAGCTGGTGATAAACGGAATGCTGACAGCCCTTACCGTGGCACTCTCAGGTTTTTCCATCCCGGTGGGAGCTTCCAAATGCTTTCCGATACAGCATCTGGCTAATGTTATAGCCGGGGTGTTCTTAGGACCTGTCTATGGTGTTTCCATGGCGTTTTGTACTTCTCTCATACGAAATCTCATGGGAACCGGAAGCCTGCTTGCCTTTCCGGGAAGCATGGCTGGCGCATTTCTAGGAGCTTATCTATATCAAAGAACCAGGAAGCTTTTGCCCGCCTATCTTGGAGAAGTGGTCGGAACCGGGCTGATCGGAGGACTGCTCTGCTATCCGGTGGCCGCCGTTCTCATGGGAAAAGAGGTAGCTGTGTTCTTCTTTGTAGCTCCATTTTTCATGAGCACTCTGGCTGGAACCATTATGGCTGCAATTTTACTGGCAATTCTGCGCCGCCTTGGGCTTTTTTCCTATTTTGAGCAGCTCATCAATGAATAGGGGGGACGCCGGATATGAGCATAAAGATCAATGATTCCCTGACAGGATTGGTCAGGGAAAAACGGCCCGTTATCCACTGTATCACCAATTATGTTACGGCCGGAGACGTGGCAAATATCATTTTAGCCTGCGGTGGTTCTCCCATTATGGCAGACCAGCCGGAAGAGGTTTCGGAGATAACCGCCTTATCCCACTGCCTTCTTTTGAACATTGGAACTCCGAAAGAAACGACCAAATCCGCTATGATAAAAGCCGGGCTGGAAGCAAACCGGCGCAACCTCCCTGTCATCTTTGACCCGGTGGGGATCGGTGCTTCCCGTTATCGGACCGAAACGGCTCTCTCCCTATTAAGGGAAGTGAAGGTAACCGTTATCAGGGGAAATGCCTCCGAGCTGCGGGTTCTGTTAAAGGAGCTGACCGGACAAAACGCTGGGGACGGAAACGGCTCTGTATCTCCCGCCCGGGGAGTTGATGCTTCCTTTTCTGATGAGATAAGGGAAGATACCCTTAAATCTCTTAAGGAAACCGCCAGGGCATTAAGCGCTGTTACCGGTGCCGTGACTGTTATGACAGGAGCCATTGATATTGTTTCAAACGGGAAGGAAGACTGGCTTATCAGGAACGGTTGCCCTCAAATGTCCCGCATTACAGGAAGCGGCTGCATGCTGGATGGCATAATTGCCGCCTATATAGCCGCCATCGGCCCCACTCTCTCACAGAATGACATACTCCAGGCCGCTGTTCTTGCCACAGCTGCTGCCGGTCTTTGCGGGGAGCGGGCGGCTAAACGAGTGGAAACGATTTCCGGCGGGACAGGAAGCTTCCGCTGCTGCTTTCTAGACGAAGTAAGCCTTTTAGAAGAAAGCACCTTAAAAGGAGGGATCAATATTGAAATTTCATAAAGACATGCTTTTTCTCTATGGGGTAACAGACCAGGCATTTACTGGAGAAAAAACCTTAACAGAGCAGATCGAAGAAGCGCTTTCTGCCGGAGTGACCCTTCTCCAGCTCCGTGAAAAGGGCCTGGATAAACGTGCTTTCCTGGAAGAAGCCTTACTTGTCCGTGAACTTACGAAGCATTATGGGGTCCCGTTAATCATCAACGATGATGTGGAGATTGCCCTTAGGTGCGGTGCGGACGGTGTGCACGTTGGACAAGATGATTTATCACCTTCCGAGGTCCGCCGGTTAATCGGGCCGGACCGTATCCTGGGCGTTACTGCCAAAAACGTAAGCCAAGCTAAAGACGCATTTATGGACGGTGCAGATTATATCGGATCCGGGGCTATCTTCCCAAGCACTACAAAAAAGGATGCCATTCCCTTAACCCTGGAACAGCTGTCTGCAATCTGCCGTAGTGTTCCTATTCCGGTAGTTGCCATCGGGGGAATTACGGTTGAAAATGTTTCCAGCTTAAAAGGAACAGGCGTGGCCGGAGCTGCGGTGGTTTCCGGCATCTTTGGGCAAAAGGATATAACCGCAGCCGTCCGTCACTT
>Ga0213824_1000540_pt1 | contig 27351 bp, 24 predicted proteins | sample MC6MC0906MG_FD_179892 | JGI IMG/M metagenome (GOLD analysis project Ga0213824, IMG submission 179892) | Enriched soil aggregate microbial communities from Iowa State University, Ames, United States - MC6-MC0906-MG | ecosystem: Environmental > Terrestrial > Soil > Unclassified | place: USA: Iowa...
TGCCTAGCCCAGAGCAGCACTCTACCCAGCTGATTGCCGGCGATGTAGCGGGCAAGCGCTGGAGCAAGATCCGCCCGGATGCACCACCGGCGGCGATTGCCCAGCGCATGCAACTGCTGACCCAGCCTTTGGCCGGCCGGTGATTGCCATGGCGCGATCCCTGTGGAGTCAGCGACTGAGGGGGCGGCCTTTGTGGGAGCGGCCTTGCGTCGCGAAAGGGCTGCGCAGCAGCCCCGACAATGGCAGCCTCAACCCAGAAAGCGGGGAGCGCTGCGCGCTCCTTTCGCGACGCAAGGCCGCTCCCACAGGTATTCGCGCCGGGCTTTCGATCTGCTTGGCATGCTTGCTGGGCATGGCACCTTTTGCCTCAGCCCTGGACCTGACCGAACACGAACAAGCCGGCAAACGCCTCTACCGCGAAGGTGTCTCCAGCAGCGACGCGCAACTGCAGGCCCGGGTCGGCGCCAGCGACATCCGCGTGCCCGCCAGCGTGCTGCCCTGCGCCAGCTGCCACGGCAACGACGGTCGTGGTCGCGCCGAAGGCGGAGTACGGCCGCCCAACCTTGACTGGCAGCGCCTGGCACAAGGCCAGGGCACGCGCGAAACCAATGGCCGCAGCTACCCGGCCTATACCGACCGCAGCCTGGCCAGGGCCATCCAGCATGGCGTAGACCCGGCTGGCAATCGCCTGGACCCGGCCATGCCACGCTTTGAACTGACCATGGCCGACCAGCGCAACCTTAGCGCCTACCTCAAACGCCTGGCCGAGGAGCGCGACCCCGGCATAGAGGAGGGTGTACTGCGCCTGGGCACCTTGCTGCCCGCCTCCGGGCCGCTGGCCGAAGCCGGGCAGGTGGTACGTGCGGTGCTGGAAGACGGCGTGGCGCAACTCAACCAGCAAGGCGGCATTCATGGGCGGCGCCTGCAGCTGGTCGTACTGGACCCTGGCGCCGACCCGGTCAGCGCCGAGCGTGCCTTGCAGCAATTACTGGAGCAGGAGCGCGTGTTGGCCCTGATTTCGCCGTTGGCGCCGATGCTCGACCCGCGCCTGGCCACCTTGCTGGCACCGCAGAACGTGCCCCTGATCGGCAGCACCCCGCGCAGTGGTGGCAGCGCACAGATATTCGACCCACTGCCCGGCTTGCCTGCGCAATTGCTGAGCCTGGCTAGCCACGCCCGTGCGGGCTTGGGCCTGGCACCGGACGATTTACGTGTGGTGTACGCCGGCGACGAGCAGGCAGCGGCGGCCGAGCAGGTACGTGAGCGCCTGTTGCAGCAGGGGTGGGCGCCTTCCGCCATCCAGGCCTTCGACGGTCAGGCTGTGGACGGGCAGGGCATTGTCTTCCTCGGCCGCGCCCAGGCATTTGCCGAACTGGCGACGGCGTTGCAGGCCGCAGGCCGCCAGCCCTACCTGTTCGCCGCTTCCAGCCAGGTGGCCGGCGCCGTGGCGGGCTTGCCCGAGCAATGGTCGCAACGGGTATTCCTGGCTTACCCCTATGTCCCCGAAGACTGGACCGAGCAAGGCCTGGCCACCCTCGCCGGGCTGCAGCAGCGCCAGGGCCTGGACCCTCGCCAGGCGTCGTTGCAGGTCAATACCCTGTGCGCGTTGCGCCTGCTGAGCGAAGCGCTCAAGCAGATCGGCCGTGACGCCAGCCGCGAGCAACTGATTGGCGCACTGGAAGGCCTGCACGATGTATCTACCGGCCTGACCCCGGCGCTGGGCTTTGGCCCCGGTCGCCGCCACGGCATGGCCGGTGCCCATGTGGTGGCGGTGGCCCTGCCCGGGCCGCGCTTCAGCGCAGTTACCCCTTACCGGCCGGTGCCGGACAGCCCTTGAGCGGAGGTTGCCATGCGTGTCGTGTTGCTGTGCCTGTTGCTGGTAATGGCCAGGGCGAGCTGGGCCGATGAGCCTGCTGCACGGGTCAATGGCGTGGAGATCGGGTTGACGCGCCTGGAGCGCTATTTCAGCGAGTACCTGGACGCCCAGGGCCGCGCGGTGACCAGCATCCGCAACCCGGGCCTGTACAAGCGCCTGCGTGGTCAGGCCCTGGACGAACTGATCGACAAGGAACTGCTGTGGCAGGAGGCGCAGCGCCAAGGCATTGTCATCAGTGACGAGCAGGTGTCGGCGCAGGTCGGCGAGGTAGAAGCCGCGTTCGGTAGCCCGGCAATTTTCGAACGGCGTCTGGCGCAGGCGGGTTTTGATAGGGCACAGTACACTGAATACACCCGGCGAGACATGGCGGCCCAGCAGGTGTATGCCCAGCTCAGCGCAGTCGACGCGCCAAGCCAGTCCGATGTGCAGGCATTCCATGATGCCAACCGAGAAAGACTGCAGGGAGTGCAGAACCAAAGTGATAATCCTTCGGTCATACGCGAACAGGGCCTGGTCTTGGCCAGGGCCTTGCTCATCGGTGAGCGGGAGGCGCAAGCACGCCTGGCCGTGCGCCAACGTTTGCGTGATTCCGCTAAAGTGGAGATCGCGGACTGAGGCCACTGACAGGGTTTCCCCCAATGCTGGGGATTTACGGTTTGGCAATGTGCCATCATTTTCCCCGCTTGTGGGGAACCGGCCGGGTGCGCCTACCCGCAGCGTTTTGGGTGCTAGCCGGCACCTTTGGCAAATCAATGACTTAAAGCGGCGCAACATGACTTTTCACGCCTGGCACGAAGCCTGCTCAAGGTTGTACAAGGGCGCACTTCGCAGACCGGGTAACCGGGCAGTTCTTGGGAGTCGACCTTGGTGAACAGAGTATTGGTAGTCGATGACGAACAGACCCTTGCGCTGAACCTGCAAGCGTACCTGCAGGCGCAAGGCCTGGAAGTTCATGTTGCCCACGACGGTGCTAGTGGTATCGAGCAGGCTGAGCGCCTGGCGCCACAAGTGATCGTGCTGGATTACCGCTTGCCCGACATGGAAGGGTTTCAGGTTCTGGAGGCCGTACGCAAGAACAGGCAGTGCCACTTCATGCTGATCACCGCCCACCCCACCGTCGAGGTGCGTGAGCGGGCCGCCGAGCTGGGTGTGAGCCATGTCCTGTTCAAGCCGTTCCCACTGGTGGAACTGGCCCGTGCGATCTTCGACCTGATGGGCATCGAGCGCCGGCGCAGGGCCACGGACAACCCGGCAGAAGGGTTCGTCGAACGACGCCAGAACAGGAACGAATCGTTCCCCCTGCAGTTGTACGATGGAAGCTGGGTGTTGGCAGAGCGCCGCCGTAATGGCGCCAAGCCCCCAGGGCCCGACGACGATCAACTGCTCACAGGGGAATAGCGGCGCCCGCACCCCTGGCTGAGCCAGCCTGCGACGCGCCCCCTGAGCGGAGTCGCAGGCCATGCCAGAAGCATTCGATGCACCAGTCTCAGCTTACCCCCGCGACCTGCTGGCCCAGGCCCGTCTGCAAGCCAGCGACGAGCGCCTGCTGAACTGCCTCGAACGCCTTGCTTGCGACAACCCCGATACCTTCACCCGTCGCCTGGGCCTGACCCTGCATTACCCGGTGCTGGACGGCCACACCCTGCTGGCCAGCACTCCGCGCTTCGACAAGGTGACCCTGGCGCAGTGCCTGAAGCGCGAATTTGTGCTGGTCGAGCAGGGCGGCCAGCTGTTGGGCGTGTTCGCCGACCCCTTCGACGCCGCCCGACTGGCCTGGATCGACGATGTGCTGCAAGGCGCGCCGCTGTACCTGGCCCACGCCGCCGAACTGGCCACCTTCCTGGCCCGCCACGAAGAAAGCTTCCACGCCGTCGATGCCCTTGACCACGACGCCGAGGCCAGCAGCGAAGGCGACCCGCTGCAACGCCTTTCGCTGGCCAGCATCAGCGAAGACCAGAGCCGCGTGGTCAAGCTGGTCAACTCCACCCTGTACGACGCCCTGAAGCTGCACGCCAGCGACATCCACCTGGGCATGACCGGCCAGGGCCTGACCATCAAGTACCGCATCGACGGTGTGCTCAACGGCGCCGGCAAGGCCAGTGGCAGTGCCTTCGCCGACCAGGTGATCTCCCGCATCAAGGTCATGGCCGAGCTCGACATCGGCGAAAAACGCGTGCCCCAGGACGGCCGCTTCAAGGTGGCTGTGGGCGACCGGCAGATCGACTTCCGTGTATCGATCATGCCCAGCATCTTTGGTGAAGACGCCGTACTGCGGGTGCTCGACAAGCAGGACTTATCCGACCGGGTCAGCGGCGTGCAGCTGCAAGCCCTGGGCTTTGCCGACGACACCCTGCGCGCCCTGCGCCGGCTGGCCGCCGAACCCTACGGCATGATCCTGGTCACCGGCCCCACCGGCAGCGGCAAGACCACCACCCTGTACGCCATGATCAGCGAAATCAACCATGGTGTGGACAAGATCATCACCATCGAAGACCCGGTCGAGTACCAGTTGCCCGGCGTGTTGCAAATCCCGGTCAACGAGAAGAAGGGCCTGACCTTCGCCCGTGGCCTGCGCTCCATCCTGCGCCACGATCCGGACAAGATCCTGGTCGGTGAGATCCGCGACCCGGACACCGCGCAAATTGCCGTGCAGTCGGCGCTTACCGGCCACCTGGTGTTCACCACCATCCACGCCAACAACGTGTTTGACGTGATCGGCCGCTTCAGCCAGATGCAGGTCGACCCCTACAGCTTCGTTTCCGCACTGAACGCAGTGTTGGCCCAGCGCCTGATCCGCCTGGCCTGCACGCATTGCTCCAGCCCTTGCGAAGTGGATGACGACACCCTGTATGGCTCGGGCCTGACCCGTGAAGGCGTGGCCGGCTGGAAGTTCGTGCGCGTGCAGGGCTGCGGCCAGTGCCGTGGCAGTGGCTTTCGCGGGCGCAGCGCGATCGCCGAGCTGTTGCACCTGGACGACGACCTGCGGCAGATGATCGTCGAGCGCCGCCCCCTGTCGCAAATCAAGACACTCGCCTGCCAGCGCGGGCTGCGCCTGCTGCGGGCTTCGGCGCTGGACCTGGTCCGCGATGGCCGCACCACCCTTGAGGAGATCAACCGTGTCACATTCATCTGATCGTTTCTGTGCCGTGGTCGGCGCCGAGGGTGTCGGCTTGGGTTGCTGGCATAAACACCAGCACCAGTGGCTGGGTAGCCGCGCATTCAGCTGCGATGCTGCCCAGCCAGCCTGGGAAGCCGCCGTTGACGCGCTGTCCGGACTGTTGGCCGAGCATGCCGTACGTGGCGCCCAGCTGCGGGTGCTGCTGTCGGCTCGCTACAGCCGCTTCTGCCTGGTGCCCTGGAGTGATGCCATCGGCCACCCGCGCGAACTGGACGCCTATGCCCGAGCCTGCTTCGAAAACCTCTACGGCCAGCCGCTGGACGACTGGCGCATCGTGCTGTCGCCCGAGCCTGCCGGTGCCGCCCGCATTGCCACGGCGCTGCCCGAAGCCCTGCTGCAACGGTTGCAGGGGTTGGGCCGGGAAAGCCGCCTGAGCCTGCGCTCGGTGCAGCCTTACCTGATGGCGGCCTACAACCGCTGCTCGCCACAGCTGCAGCAGGGCGACTTCCTGTTCGTGCTGGCCGAGCCGCGCCGCAGCGTGCTGCTGCTGGCCGCCGGCGGCGCCTGGCAGCAAGTGCTCGCGCAAGGCTGCGCCGACAGCGACCAGGCCCTGCAAGCGCTGATCGAGCGCACCTGCGAGCTGTATGGCGAGCACCTGCCACAGGTGTACTTGCATGCCCCGGGCCGGGGCGACGTGCCGCAACTGGCGGCGGTGCAGCTGTGCCAGCCGGCCAGCGAAGCCGACCCCCTGTGCGCCATGTGGCGGGCGGTGGCCTGACATGCGCCGCCTCGAGCTGGAATTCCAACCCCGGCGCAGTGGCCCGCTGGCCTGGTCGCTGCTGGCCTTGGGCTGCGTCATGGTCGCCGGCCTGGTGTTGCTGCAACAAAACTTGCAGGCCGAGCAGGTAGACCTTGAGGCCAGCGTGCACAGCCTGGAGCTGCAACTGGGCCGCCGTCCGGCCACGGTGGCCCCGCAAAGCACTGCTGCCAGCCGTGAGCAGGCCGAGCGGCTGGCCCAGATGCGCAGTGTGTCGCAACAACTGCAACGCCCCTGGCAGCAGCTGTTCGCCATGCTCGAAGCCTTGCCGCAGGACGATGTCGCGCTGCTCGGCCTGACCCCGGACGCGCGCAAAGGCCAGGTCCGTATCGCCGCTGAAGCGCGCAACCTGGAAGCGATGTTGCAGTACCACCAGCGCCTGGAAGCCAGCCCGGAGCTCAGCGATGTCTCGCTGCTCAACCACGAGGTGTTGGCCGCGCAGCCTGAGCACCCGGTGCGCTTTACCCTCACTGCGACCTGGGAGACCGGCCATGCGCGCCCTTGAATCGCTGAACAGCCTGATCCTCCAGGAACGCCTGCGCCGCGTCGGCCCGGTTGGCCTGGCCGCTGCCGCCGTGGGTTTGCTGGCGCTGGGCGTGATGTGCGCCGGGGTGCTGCCGCAGTGGCAAAGCGTACGTGAGCTGCGCGCCACTGAAGCGGACGCCAGCGTACAAATCGAGCGGGTCAGGCGTGGCGAGGTGAAGATCGCCGTCAAGCCCGAGCAGCAGGCGCTGGACACCCTTCGCCAGCAACTGCCGGGGCAGCCCCAGGCCAGCGAGCTGATCGAGCGCCTGTACCATCTTGCCAGCGCCGAGCACATCAGCCTTGCGCGTGGTGAGTATGCCCTGGGCATTGATCCCAAGACCCAGCTGGCGCGCTACCAGATCGTGCTGCCGGTGCGCGGCAGCTACCCGCAGATTCGCGGCTTTCTCAAAGGCCTGCTGAAGCAGCTGCCGACCCTGGTGCTGGAAGACCTCGAGCTGCAACGCAAACGCATCGGCGACAGCGAGCTGAATGCTCGCCTGCGCATGACCCTTTACCTGTCGAGGTCATGATGAACACACAACGTGCAGTCATCTGGGCCAGCTTTCTCGGCGTGAGCGCAGTCATCGCCTGGGCGCCAGGGCATTGGTTCGGCCAGGAAGACAGCGTCGCAGCCTTCGCGGGCAAGTCGGATCGCCGCACCGCCGCTCCCACAGGAGTTGTGGGCAACGCCGAACCTGTGGGAGCGGCTTTAGCCGCGAAAGGGCCGGAACAGGCCTCCAGAGATCTGTTCCCAACCCAGCAATGGACCAAACCCCAAGCTCTGGCCACCGTCACCGAACAACCCGTGGCTGTCGCGCCCATCTTGGCCGCAGCGCCGACCGCCCCGGAGCTGCCGTTCCAGTTCATTGGCCGCATGGGCAACGACGACGACCTGCAGATCTTCCTGCAGAGCGGCGAAAAACTCTACGTCGTGCGCCAGGGCGACGTCATCGAAGACACCTATCGCCTTGATCGGGTATCGGCCAGCGAGCTGAGCCTGGTCTACCTGCCATTGCACCAGTCGCAGACCTTGTCTGTCGGGAGCGCACCATGAAGTCGTCAAAGCTGTGCAAGCCTGCTCCGTTCCTGCTTGTGGCGTTGTGCGTGGCCATTGCCGGCTGCGGCTCCAGCGCGGTACGCGAGGACAGCGACCAGCTGATGAAGGAGGGCCAGTACGAAGCCGGCATCGCCCGGCTGGAAGAGGCCCTGCGCGATGACCCGCGCGATACTGAACTGAACATCGCCCTGGCCCACAGCCGCCAGGCCGCCGTGGAGGCACTGCTGGCCCAGGCCGATGCCGACCGCATCCGCCACGACTTTGCCAACGCCCGCATGGGCTATGGCCGGGTGCTGACCCTGGAGCCGAACAACCGCCGCGCCCAGGAAGGTACGCGCCAGCTGGAGCTGATCCGTACCCTCGACGAGCGCGTGGCCCTGGGCCAGGCCGCATTGCGCCAAGGCGACCTGTTCGGCGCCGAGCGCTACATGCGCGAAGTGCTGCGCCTGGACCCGCAAAACCCGAAGGGCATCGCCCTGCGCAGCGACATCGAGAACGTCCAGGCGCGCACCGCGCAGCCCTTTCCGCAGCTGCGCAGCAAGCTGGATCGGCCGGTCACCCTGGAATTTCGCGATGCCAACCTGAAGACCATTTTTGAAGTGCTGTCCCAGGTCGCTGGCATCAATTTCATTTTCGACAAAGACATGCGCCCGGACATGAAAGCCACCATCTTCGTGCGTGAAGTGCGCATCGAGGACGCTGTGGCGCTGCTGCTGGAGCAGAACCAGCTGCGCCAGAAGATCGTCAACGACAACACCCTGATGGTTTACCCCGATTCGCCGCAGAAGACCAAGGACTACCAGGAACTGGTCATGCGCACCTTCTACCTGACCAGCATCGACGCCAACACCGCGCTGAACATGGTCAAGACCATGCTCAAGACCCGCGACGTGTTCGTCGACGAGCGTCTCAATACGCTGACCATGCGCGACACCCCCGATGCCGTGCGCATGGCCGAGAAGCTGCTGCAGTCGCAAGACCAGTCCAACCCCGAGGTGGTACTGGAGGTGGAGGTGATGGAAGTGGCTACCTCGCGCATCCTCGACCTTGGCCTGCAATGGCCCAACACCTTCGGCGTGCTGACGTCCGACGGCAAGTCGGTGAGCGTGCTCGACCAGCTGCGTGGCATCGACTCCAGCCGCATCAGTATCTCGCCGGCCCCGCAGGCCAAGATCAATGCCCAGGACAAGGACATCAATACCCTGGCCAGCCCGGTGATCCGCGTCAGCAACCGTGAGCAGGCGCGCATTCACATCGGCCAGCGAGTGCCGATCATCAGCGCCACATCGGTGCCGTCCACCCAGGGCCCGGTGATTACCGAAAGTGTCACCTACCTGGACGTGGGCCTGAAGCTTGAAGTGCAGCCGACCGTGCACCTGAACAACGAAGTGGCGATCAAGGTGGCCCTGGAAGTCAGCAACGCCACCCCGCTGGAGGCTACCCGCCAGGGCACCATCCCGGTCCAGGTCGATACCCGCAATGCCCAGACCACCCTGCGCCTGCACGATGGCGAAACCCAGGTGCTGGCCGGCCTGGTGCGCAACGACCACAACGCCAGCGGCAACAAGATCCCGGGCCTTGGTGATATCCCCGGCCTGGGCCGGCTGTTCGGCAGCAACAAGGACGACATGAGCAAGTCCGAGCTGGTGCTGGCGATCACCCCGCGCATTGTGCGCAACCTGCCGTACCAGAGCCCGTCGGACATGGAGTTTTCCACCGGCACCGAGTCGGCCATGCAGGTGCGCCAGATGGCACCACTGCCGCCGATGGATGCGCCCGGCAATGCGCCCACCACCGACGCCCCCGTGGTGGACAGCCAGATGGCGGTCGCCCCGGCCAACGGCAGCCCACGGCCATGAACGCCCGCCGCCACATGCAGGGCTTCAGCCTGATCGAAGTGGTGCTGACCCTGGCGCTGCTCGGGCTGCTGGCCAGCATGGCCGCGCCGCTGACCGAAACCGTGGTCCGTCGCGGCAAGGAGCAGCAACTGCGCGAGGCGCTGTACCAGATTCGCGATGCCATCGACGCCTACAAGCGGGCCTTTGATGCTGGCTACATCGAGAAGCGCCTGGATGCCAGCGGCTATCCGCCGAACCTGCAGGTGCTGGTGGACGGCGTGCGTGATGTGCGCAGTGCCAAGGGCGCCAAGTTCTACTTCCTGCGGCGCATCCCGCATGACCCGCTGGTGACGGCCAAGGATGAAGACCAAGGCGCCTGGGGCCTGCGCGCCTACGACAGCAGCCCCGACAGCCCGCGTGAAGGCGAAGACGTGTTCGACGTGTATTCCAGGGCCCGCGGCAAAGGCCTCAACAACATCCCTTACGGGCAATGGTGACAGCCATGAAACGCAGCAAAGGCTTCACCCTGATCGAACTGTTGGTGGTCATGGCGATCATCGCCACGCTGATGACCATCGCCATGCCGCGCTACTTCAACAGCCTGGAAAGCTCCCGCGAAGCCACCCTGCGCCAAAGCCTGGCGGTGCTGCGCGAGTCGCTGGACCACTACTACGGCGACACCGGTCACTACCCGGACTCGCTGGAGCAGTTGGTTGAGCAACGTTACCTGCGCAACACCCCGGTCGACCCGATCACCGAGCGCAGCGATGCCTGGCAGCTGGTGCCACCGCCCGAGGGCGTGGCCGGCGGCGTGGCCGATATCAAAAGCGGTGCCACAGGGAGGGCGCGTGATGGCAGCCTCTTCGCTGAATGGTAAGGCCCAGCATGGCTTCACCTACCTGGGTGTGCTGCTGTTGATTGCGGTCAGCAGCGTGGCCCTGGCCGCCACTGGCACGATCTGGGCCAGCGCCGCCCAGCGCGACCGCGAGCGCCAGTTGCTGTGGGTGGGCAGCCAGTATGCCCAGGCCCTGCGCAGCTACTACCGTGCCTCGCCGGGCCTGGCCCAGTACCCGCAGGCGCTGGCCGACCTGCTGCAGGACAACCGCTTTCCGCAGGCCAAGCGGCACATTCGCAGGCTGTACCCCGACCCCCTCACCAACAGCGACGAGTGGGGCCTGCTGCGCTCGATCGACGGCCGCATCACCGGCGTGCACAGCCGCTCGGATGCTACCCCGTTCAAGCGCAGTGGCTTCAGCGCCGAATGGAGTGGCTTCGAGGGCCTGGAGCACTACAGCGACTGGCAGTTTGTTGCCGAGCAGGCGTTTACCGAAAGTGCAGGCGGCGTGCAAACGCATGCAGGCCCGGGAGATACGCCATGAGCCGCCTGGCTGCGTTGTGCCTGTGCCTGCTGCTGATGGCGGGGGTGACCACTTCGGCCAAGGCGGGTGTTGAAGACGAGATGCAGGGTTTTATCGTCGATAACACCATCTCGCACATCGGCCACGACTTTTACTACTACTTTGCCGACCGCCTGCGTGCCACCAGCCGCCTGGACTTCAACCTGGTGGTACGCGAACGCCCGGATGCCCGCTGGGGCAGCCTGGTCACCGTGGAGTTCGAGCGTGAGGTGATGTACCGCCGCTTCCTGCCACCAAACACCACCGAGCTCAAAGACGAGGCCGTGGCAGCCGCCGACCTGGTCAAGCAGCAAATCATTCAACGCAAGCTGCAACGCCTGCTACAGGACACCACCGACTTGGAGAGGGACGAGCTATGAACCACCGCATTCCACGTTGCATCGCCGCCTGCCTGCTAGCCAGCGCTTGCGCTGCCCAGGCCACCGAGCTGGTGTACACCCCGGTCAACCCGGCCTTTGGCGGCAACCCGTTGAACGGCACCTGGCTGCTGAACAACGCCCAGGCGCAAAACGATTACGACGACCCGGACCTCAAGGACCGTGCCTCGGCCTTTACCGGCACCACGGCCCTGGAGCGCTTCAGCAACCAGCTGGAGTCGCGGATGTTGTCGCAGTTGCTGGACAACATCAGCAACGGCAGCACCGGCAGCATGGCGACCGATGCGTTTCTCATCGACGTCATCGACGATTCCGGGGCCTTGAGCATCAAGGTCACCGATCGTGCCACAGGAGAAATTTCGATCATTGAGGTCAGCGGCCTGAACCCCTGAGAGGGAAAGGCTTTTATGTTGGGGAGAGAACACCATGAAACGTCTGCTGAGCACGCTGCTGATCCTCACCGCCCTGGGCCTGCAAAGTGGTTGCAGCCTGCGCGAACCCATGTCGGCCGAACAGGACTCGGAAACCCCGACCCTGACACCCCGGGCCTCGACCTACTACGACCTGATCAACATGCCACGGCCCAAAGGCCGGCTGATGGCAGTGGTGTATGGTTTCCGCGACCAGACCGGGCAGTACAAGCCCACCCCGGCCAGTTCATTCTCCACCAGCGTCACCCAGGGCGCGGCCAGCATGCTGATGGACGCCTTGAGTGCCAGCGGCTGGTTCGTGGTGCTGGAGCGTGAAGGGCTGCAGAACCTGCTGACCGAGCGCAAGATCATCCGGGCTTCGCAGAAAAAGCCGGATGTAGCCGAGAACATCATGGGCGAACTGCCCCCGCTGCAGGCCGCCAACCTGATGCTGGAGGGCGGCATCATTGCCTATGACACCAACGTGCGCAGCGGCGGCGAGGGTGCCCGCTACCTGGGTATCGATATTTCCCGCGAGTACCGGGTGGACCAGGTAACCGTGAACCTGCGTGCCGTGGACGTGCGTACCGGGCAGGTGCTGGCCAACGTGATGACCAGCAAGACGATCTACTCGGTTGGCCGCAGTGCCGGGGTGTTCAAGTTCATCGAGTTCAAGAAGCTGCTGGAGGCCGAGGTGGGCTATACCACCAACGAACCGGCACAACTGTGTGTGCTGTCGGCGATTGAATCGGCGGTGGGGCACTTGCTGGCGCAGGGGATTGAACGGCGGCTGTGGCAGGTGGCGGGGGATGCGGGAGAGGGCAAGGCGACGGTGGACAAGTACCTGAGCCAGAACCAGCAGCCTTGAAGTCGATCTATCGGCTTTACCCGGCCCATGGAGCGACCTTGGCGAAAGAGCCGCAAAGCGGCCCCTCGATCTTGCGACCGTTCCTCGCCTGTTTTCGCCTTGCCTTATCGCCGCTTGGCGAATTTGAGTACAAACCCTAGTACCCGAAACGAATTTTATGCATTTTATTCGAAATAATGCGATTAGTCTTCTTGGCGGCAGCCCGGTCGTATCCGGACACTTCCAAAAGTGTATGGACCGGGTTCAGCTCCAGTGCGTGGGCGTCAAGCCAGGCATTTGCAGCGGTTAAGCCTATATTGGGCTCGCGCACTGCCCAATCCCTGAGGGTGTTTCGTTCTTCAGCCGAGGGTCGTAGGTGATCTGGCTGTTTTTTAATCCATGGGTTTTTTGTAGCTTCATGGAGGTCTTCGGAAAACTTTCGGAGATCTGAGGTGGTGAAGGTGCCGGCACTGGTTTTTGGGGTTTCGCCTTGGATTAATTGTTGGGCGAGATCAAATTTTTCGTCTCTTGAAAATGTTTTGGCCTGTGTTCTGGTGTACGGTTTCGAATAGCGTTGGGTAGAGCGTGGAAGTTGGGGCGCCTTACCGCTAACTGTATTTTTCACTCTAGTGTGTGCGGACGGATCGCTATAGTTGATAGGGTCCGCGCCGCAATAAGCGTAAGCATTGATACCCCCTGACTCGAATGGACTTTCGGTGTCTGCGGAGCAGAATCGCATAAGGGCCGGCTTGTAAGCCCGGCGCCCGTTGCCTAGCAGATAACAAAGTCCCAGCGGCCGGTGGATTTGGCCATTGAACGCTTGATGTAAACGTTCGTTCTCCTCGCCGTTGGAATATCCGAACGGCGTGTAACTGACCGGACCCCCGGTAATCGTGTTCAGCACAGACTTGTTGCAATCGCTGAGGGTAAAATGGATGCCTGCTACATTATCGAAGTGCCCGGACTCTGCCAGTGGCATTGCTCCGTTTCTGAAAAGCGTAAAGGGTCTTTGGCGGATCAGTACCGTGCTCGGTTGCGTTCCTTGATAAAAGTATACTTCGGTAATGGGCATGTTTCTGCTCCTGGCTTGAACACGTTCAAGCGGAGGATAGTGGCATTATTTTTTTTTGTGAACTGGCAATAGTGATAGGCTTTTTTCAAAAAATCCCGAGTTAACCCTCTTTCTTGCCATTTCCACACTACCGCTACTGACGGGGAACCTAGCGGGGGGGTGAGCGCTGGCTTGGGGCCTGGGTATGGGCTTCCAGGTGTCCGACAAGAGGGGGGCGGCGCCTGTGAGATCGAGCGCCGCCCGCGCGGCGCCCGAGCTATGTGCCCACAAAGAACCTGAGCCGAACTGGTGGAAGGGCGGCCGACCCTGTTCAACCGTGGTGAACACTACCATCCCTGACGGCATGACCATGGCCTGATAAAACTGCTAGTAGCCGTCACTTTTTTACTGTGAGCAAATAGCATCAACGCCCCGTCACATATCTCAATGTGCGGGCGGAGATGACATGAAATAGGTGCTCGGCAATGATGACCCGGATAGGGATGCTATTTTTAATTATTGGGAGTTTGGTCGGTTGCGGGGCGCACACCCCCTCGTCACAGCAGTTGACCGCGCTGAACAAGCGCGGGGAGCAGGCAATCGCGCAACTCAGGGTTTGGTATGATTCCGTTACCGAAGACTGCGGCGGCCCTGATAAACCGAGTTACCTGTGCAGCGGTATCGAAATGCGTGCCACGGGCTTCAGCCCAGACTTTCTACCTTGGGACCCGAGCCAGAAGCACCTGGACAAAGGCGCCATCGCGTTTTCCTGGGTGCGCCGCGATACCAACTTTGGCAGGGCGGCGGAACGCTTCAATGGTTTTTTGTTTCCGCCACTCCAGGCCATCCCGCCTAACAAGATTCGCGATCTTGAAGTGTTGTGCACGTTCCCAATAGATGGCGGAACGGATAACCGTGAAACAGCGAACGGATGCGGACCGCATGACGGGTTTGAAGCCACCACCGATGCGTGCCAGAAAGTCGGTGTGACGGATGCCGATGCGTGGCTGGCAACGTACAGCGACGATGACATCAAGAGATCCAGAGTCTGCGGATGGGACCTGCGCGAAGCCCCCGCTAACCTGAAGGCTAAGTGGTTCGAGATGCCGATAAAAGTCAGGGCGGGGTTGAGCGCAGACGCATGGATGGGCTACAACGAGATTTTGCTCCCCGTATGGAAAGTTGGCGTGGGCGCAGACTTGCCTTTGTATGCATTTTTCTATGTGGAGGGGCAAACGCAAGCGGGATTGCTGGCGCAATTTGACCAGGTCCGTTATTACGCAGCTTATGGCCAGGCGGTTCCTGTCATCCGAATCAAGCTTCCTACGGCAAAGGACCAGGTCATGCAGTTTACCTACGATGAGGAAGACCAGGCGGTGGGAAGACCCATCATCACCTCTGACGTTGATTTTGAATCCGAGCAGATCGGTGAGCGAAAAGAATTCAAAGTTGACGGATCGACATTCATATTGCATGGCACGGGGGAAGTCAGCGATGACTCGCACGGGGGCGGTGGAAGCGTAATAAGCGGAAAACATCTGAAGTTCGAAGGCTCAACCGAGATTTTACTGCCGGGTAACGGGCGTCGCCGCGTGAGTTACGACTGGGGCTGCAGTGATATATGCACAAGAGATTTGTCGTTTACCGACAACCACAGGCTGCTGAATGACCGTGAAGGTATGCGTTATGGATCGGATGAACTTACGGTCGACGGCCCTGAAATCTTGAACCTCTACATGGTTGAAGATGGCGAGAACCCGAAAATGGTCATAGACAACCTGAAAGTCACGCAGGCGCAAGAGCGATAACATCCTTTATGTTGGTCGCACCGTGGGAAAGACCGCGAAGCAGCCGGTGCGGCCAACAGAAGTGTTATGAAACCCTTCCCTGACCCCGGTAGTCTTTGCCCGCTGCTGTCAATCCAGCAGCCGGGTTTGGTAGCCCGCGATCAATCAAGGCGCACAAGCGCCCGCTCTGCGATACAGTTGGCGCTTTTTTGTGCCCGGCTGTTTCGTTTTATGGCGGCTGTGCGTAGGGCGCCTTCGTGCGCGCCGGTTTCCTTGATTCCCGGTCTACCAACCTGCGTACAGCCGTCACCCTTTGGCTGGGCGGAAGGCGGCGTCGAGTGCCTGACGGGGCTTGGCTGTTGGTGATATCGATCGATATCCCTGATTGACCTCGAGGGCCTCTTCGCGGGCTCGCCCGCTCCCACAGGGATTGCGCCAGCTTCAAGTAACCTGGCCAGCTACACCCCAATCCATCCACTACCAGATGACGGCCAGCCTTTTCTACCGCACACTGCGGAAAATTCCCAAGCCCGTACCCCGCCACATTGCAGGGCACAGCCGGAGTAGAAAATGGCGCGACAACTAATAACAAACGCCCACGACCCGCTGCACGAATCCCGCCAGGCCCGCCTGAAGCTGGCCAGCGAAGGCGAGCTGCCGCTGGGGATGCTGCGCGATGAGATCGACGCGTCCTGGCGCCGCAGCCTGGGCCATGGCCTGGATTGCCTGCAGGGCGAACAGATCGGCCTGGGGCTGGAGCAGGGCCACGACCTGCGCATGCTGCTGGAGCGCAATCGCCTGCTGGTCGACGCCGTCACCCCGGAACTGGATTACCTGGTCGCACGCCAGGGCAAGGCCGGGATCGTCATCCTCGGCGACGCCCAGGCCAACGTGCTGGCCATCGAGGGCCAGACCCACGTGCTCAGCCGCGAGGGCCTGCGCGACCTGCACCCGGGCAGTTGCTGGAGCGAGTCGCTGCGCGGCACCAATGCCATCGGCACCGCCGTGGTGGAAGGCCGGCCGACGCTGATCAACTGCGGCGAACACTACCTTGACCGCCTCAGCCCGTTTTCCTGCACCTCGGTACCCCTGCGTGACCCGCGTGGAGAGGTGATCGGCGTGCTCGATATCACCCGTGAAGGGGTGATGGCGCAACCGCAGGACAGCCTGTCGACACTGATGCTGGCCGCCGGCAACATCGAGAGCCGCATGTTTGGTTTGTGCCACCCAGAGCAACTGGTGTTGGCCTTCCACAGCCGCCCGCAATACCTCAACAGCGCCTGGCATGGCCTGTTGGCGCTGAGCCTTGATGGCGAGGTGCTGGCTGCCAACGACAGTGCCTGCCAGTTGTTGCAGATGCCGCGCCACGAGCTGGTTGGCCGGCGCAGCACTGACCTGCTCGGCGAGCGCTCACCTGCGTTTATCGCACGCCTGTGGCAGGGTGGGGTGAGCAGTGTGCAGACGGCCAAGGGCGAGTTCTACTTCCGTGCCCTGCAGCTGCCGCGCCATGGCCGGCTCAATGGCAGCACGCCGGCAAGCAAGCCGGCGCTGGGCAAGCAGTCGCCGGCACTCGACGCCCTGGCCGGTGCTGACCCACGATTGGCGCGCAACCTGCGCATGGCCCGCCTGGGGCTGGGCAATGGCCTGCCGGTGCTGCTGCTGGGCGAGACCGGTACCGGCAAGGAAGTGGTCGCCCGGGCCCTGCACCAGGCCAGCCCGCGCGCTGACAAACCGTTTGTGGCCGTGAACTGCGGAGCCATCCCCGAAGGCTTGATCGAGTCCGAGCTGTTTGGCTACCGCGAGGGCGCCTTCACAGGCTCCCGCCGTGGCGGCATGGTCGGGCGGCTGATGCAGGCCCATGGTGGCACGTTGTTCCTTGACGAAATCGGCGACATGCCGCTGGCCTTGCAGGCGCGCCTGCTGCGGGTATTGCAGGAACGCCGGGTGGCACCGCTGGGTGCCGGCGACGAGCAGGACATTGATGTGGCGCTGATCTGCGCCACCCACCGCGACCTCAAACGCCTGGTGCAGGAGCAGCACTTTCGCGAAGACCTGTACTACCGGGTCAACGGCGTGTCGATGCGCTTGCCGGCGCTGCGCGAGCGTGATGACCTGGGTGAAATCATCCAGGGCCTGCTGGACAAGGCCGGTGCCCGCGGTATAACCCTGGACCCGGCGCTGGCCGCATTGCTCGAAGGCTTCGATTGGCCGGGCAACATTCGCCAGCTGGAAATGGTAGTGCGCACAGCGCTGGCCATGCGCGAGGACGGCGAGCAGGTGCTGACCCTGGACCACCTCACCGACTGCCTGCTGGACGAACTGGCCAGCGGCACGGCGCCTTCCGGCAGCCTCAAGGACAACGAGCTGGAATTGATTCGCGGCGCCTTGGCGCGCCACCAGGGTAACGTTTCCGCCGCGGCCGAGGCACTGGGGATAAGCCGGGCGACGCTGTACCGCAAGCTCAAACAGTTGCGCGGCTAACCATGGGCCCATTGTTCGCAAGGCTGGTGGACTCCAGCGACCCTGCACTCATGCGCCAGGCGTTGGCCTGGCTGTATGGTTTCGTACGCCCGCATCGGCGTGCCATCGGCCTGTTGCTCGGCTTGTCGCTGGGTGCCTCGCTGCTGGCGCTTGCACAGCCCTGGCTGGTGAAGACGCTGATTGACGAGGGGCTGTTGGCCAAGGATTACCAGACCCTCTGGCACATGGCGGCGATCATGATCGGCGCTGGCCTGTTGGGTACAGTGCTGGCAGGCGTCAACCGCTACCTGCACACGCGGCTGTCGGGGCGTATCCTGTTTGCCCTGCGTGATGACCTGTACCGCCACCTGCAGCAGTTATCGCCGGCGTTCTATGGGCGGCGGCGCATGGGCGACATTCTTTCGCGGCTGGATGGCGATGTGGCGGAGATCCAGCGCTTTGCCGTGGATTCGCTGTTCTCGGCTGTATCTGCCGTCATTGGCCTGGTGGGCGCGGTGGCGTTGATGCTGATGCTGTCATGGCAGCTGTCGCTGTTGCTGGCGCTGCTGGTGCCGATCGAGGTGCTGTGGCTGCGCTGGATGCGGCGCAAGGTGGAGCGCGAAGTGCGCAGCCTGCGCGAGCGTTCGGCGGATGTGTCGTCGTTCCTGGTCGAGACCTTGCCGGCGATGAAGTTCATTCAGGCGGCCGGCCAGCAAGGCCGCGAGGCAGGGCGCCTGGACCAGCTTGGCCAAGGCTACATGCGTCAGCTGTTAAAGGTGCAGGTGACCGAATTCTTCACCCAGGCCATCCCCGGCACGCTCACCTCCTGGTGCCGCGCTTGCGCGTTTCTGGTCGGCGGCTGGTGGGTGATCCAGGGGACCTGGCAGTTGGGTGCGCTGATCGCCTTTTCCACCTACATGGGCATGGCAGTCGGCCCGGTGCAGAGCCTGCTGGGCCTGTACGTGGCGGTGCAGCGCATGGCGGTGAGCCTGGGGCGGGTGATGGAGCTGAAGCGAGAGCCCGTCGCCGTGCGCCCGGCAGTCAACCCGCAACCCGTGCCCGACGGGCCGGGCGAATTGCGCCTGGAGGCGCTGAGCTTTGCCCATGAAGGGCGGCAGGGCGCCGTGCTGAACAACGTGCAGGTATGCGTGCCAGGCGGGCTCAAGGTGGCCATCAGCGGTGCTTCGGGGGTGGGCAAGTCGACCTTGATCGACCTGCTGCAACGTTTTTATGACCCGGACGCCGGGCGCATCTTGCTGGACGGCGCCGACCTGCGCGACCTGGACCTGGCCGCGCTGCGTCGACGTATCGCGGTGGTCAGCCAGGACATCGTGCTGTTCCGTGGCACCTTGGCGCAAAACCTTGCCTACGGCGTGCCGGATGCCAGCCGTGCAGAGCTGGAGCGAGTGGTGCGCCTGGCGCGGCTGGACAGCCTGGTCGACAGCCTGCCGTTGGGCCTGGACGGCCTGCTGGGCGAGCGTGGCCAGCAGTTGTCCGGCGGGCAGAAGCAACGCATCGCCATCGCCCGCGCGGTGCTGCAGGCCCCGGCGATTCTGGTGCTGGATGAGGCCACCTCCGCAGTGGATGAAGCCACCGAGCGCGAAGTGATCGCGGCCATCGATCAGCTGTTTGCCGGTCGCACGCGCATCCTGATCAGCCACCGTGCTTCGACACTGGCCGATGCAGACCTGCATTTGCAACTGCATGATGGCCAGTTGCAGGTGCTGCCGCAGGAGGTGATAAAGCATGGGCACTGACGTGTGCGTTGGCATCATCGACAGCGGCTGCTCGGCGGAGCAGGCCAGCGGTTTGCTTGGCGCCCGCCGTTTCTGGCTGGAAGGCGGCCAGCTGCGTGAAGGCGAAATGCTGCCCGACCAGCTAGGGCATGGCAGTGCAGTGCTTGCAGGCTTGCGACGCGAGGCTGGACCAGTGCCGTTGCTGGTGGCCCAGGTATTCGGCGCCCAGGCCAGCACCAGTGCGTTACAGGTTGCTGCCGCGCTGTTGTGGCTGGTGGGGTCGGGGGCAACGCTGATCAATCTCAGCCTGGGCTTGCAGCAGGACCGGCCTGTACTGCACCAGGCTTGCGCTGAAGCCTTGGCTGCGGGTGTGCTGTTGTGTGCATCCAGCCCGGCGCAGGGTGGGCCTGTGTACCCGGCCAGCTACCCTGGGGTAATTCGGGTTACCGGTGATGCCCGTTGCGCGCCTGGGCAGTGGTCCTGGCTTGGCACCCGGCAAGCGGACTTTGGCGGTTATGTCGGGGCCGGGGGCAGGGCGGGCGCGAGTTTGGGCTGCGCAGCCTTGAGCGGCAGGATCGCGGCGCTGATGCGTGAGGAGCCGGGTATGAACCGTCAGCAGGTGCACGACTGGTTGCGCAGCAATGCAGCGTTCACCGGCCCTGAGCGACGAGGTGCCAGCCATGCCTGAACCGCGCATTGTGGTACTGGGGGCCGGCCCTGCGGGTGCCGCCACGGCCATTGGCCTGCGGCGGTTGGGCTACACGGTGACGGTGGTATCGCAGTGGCGCCGTTTCGCAGCAGTTGAAGGCGTTTCGCAAAGGGTGCTGGAGGGCTTGCGGCATGCGGGCCTTGGCGGGGCCTTGAACCAGGCGGCCATGCCAGCCACCCGGCAGGTGCACTGGAACGGCCAGCACCTGCAAATGAACCAGGAATTTCTGCTGGATCGGCAACGGTTTGACCGGGCGCTGCGCGACGACCTTCAGCGTGCAGGTGTAAGTGTGCTCGAGGGGCGGGTGCGCGATGTCGTGCACGAGGGCTGTCATCAAGTTTGTCTGGATAATGGTCAGGTACTGATCACTGATTTCCTCGTCGAGGCCCGCGGCCGTCAGGCCCCGCTGGCTGCAGACCGCCTGCGCGGGCCGGAAACGGTCAGCCTGCTCAATGTCTGGCAGGGTTCCCCTGGGGGGCCAGCGTCGGCGGTGGAGAGCCTGGAGGATGGCTGGGCGTGGATGGCGCGCCTGGAAGATGGCCGCTGCTACTGGCAAGCCACCTTGGACGCCGGAGGGCTGCCGGTCAAGGCTGGCCTGGCGGATTACTGCGCGGCGCGGCGTGCCAGCAGTGCGCTGGTGGCCGAGCTGTTCGATGAGCGGGCGCGGGTGCCAGCGCAGGTGCATGCGCGCAGCAGTACGGCGATTTTGGCGGGCGAATGTGTCGGGCAGGACTGGATACGGGTGGGTGATGCCGCGATGGCCGTTGATCCGCTGTCGGGCAACGGTATCTTCCAGTCGCTATCTTCGGCGTTACAGGCACCGGTGGTGATCAATACGTTGCTGCGCAGGCCTGACCGGGCCGAGTTGGCGCGCCAGTTTCACCAGCAGCGGGTCGAGCAGCTGTTCTTGCGCTTCGCCCGCATTGGGCGGGATTTCTACGGGCAGGAGCAGGGGCGGGCGGGGCAGCCGTTCTGGGCCAGGCGCCAGGGCTGGCCGGATGCGCAGCCACTTCATCAGGCGGCTGACTGGCAAGCACTACGGGTTGAGCGGCGGCCGGTGCTGCGTGATGGGCTGGTGGATGCGGCCGAGGTGGTGGTAACGGCGGATCAGCCGTTGGGGGTGTGGCATTTGCAGGGCGTGGAGTTGGCGCCAGTGGTGCGGGAAATACGTAGTGGCCGGCCTGTCGAGGCAGTGTTGTCGGGGCTTGCGGGTGAACAGCAGAGGATGGTGCGGCGGTGGTTGGCGGATCAGGGGTTGGTTTGAGATTGCCGGGGCCGCTTTGCGGCCCATCGCGACGCAAGGCCGCTCCTACAGGGACCACGGAGGCGCTTGTGTCGCGGGGGGCTGCGGGGCAGCCGCAAAACTTTTAATTCAGAAGAACGTTCCGACGATCAACTGCATGTAGGTCCCGGTATCCCGCCCACCCAGCTGCGTGCCGCCATTGGCCGCACTGCGCTCAGGCTTGTAGAACCCCACCAACGGGCTGATCAGCAAGTGGTCGTTGACCATCCACTCCACATACAGGTCCAGCTCACGCCCGCCGAGGTTGCCTTGGTCGGTGTCAAGCGTGTCGAAGTCGAAGTACAGCGCGCCGACGGTCAGGTTGTCCCTTGGCTTGCCTTTGACCGCCATGTGGTGCACCTGGCTGTTCTTGTTGAACGGCCCGGCATAGTTGGCTGCCACTTCACCTTGGAACCAGGTGCCATAGCCTAGGCTCAGGCCGTAGAACAGTGGGTCGAAGCCTTCGGAGAAGCGGCTGTAGCGGTAGGTGGCGGTGGGTGACCAGGGGAGCTCGGAGAAGGTCCAGTTGCCCTCGAGGTACCAGGCATTCTCGCGCCCACCGGTCTTGTCCTGGGTCACGTACTCGGCAGCCAGCTCAAGGTCTTTCACGCCCAGGTTGCCGCGCCCGCGCAGGCTGGCGGTGTCCATGCCGTCGCGGTGCTCAAGCCCCATGATCTGCGCGTAGCGCTGATCCACGTCCAGGGCGCGGATCCAGCTCAGGCCGACAGTACCGGTATCGGCGACGTGTTCCAGGTTGGCCACCGCCAGGGAGGTGTCGGCCTGGTAGTGGTTGTCGGACTTCAGCCACATCAGGTCGCCGCGCCAACCCTGTTTGCCGCCCAGGCGCAGCACGGCGGTGCGGTCGAAGGCCTTGCGGGCAGCCAGGTAGTAGGCACCGCCACGGTCGAAGTTGGCGCCCAGGTCGACCTTGCCGAGGTTGACCGGGTCGCCCTGGATCAGGAAGCCGTCACCCAGCGTCAGCACTTGGCGGCCGCCAGAAATGTCCACGCCGTCTTCGCCCAGGGCCGGGAACAGGTTGGCCGAGCGCCAGCCCAGGTACAGGTCTTCTATGGCGGTGCGGCGCTCATTGCCCAGGGTCAGGCCGGCGGCGTCGCCATCGCCCCAGGTGGCGGAACTGAGCAGGTTGAAGGCGCCGTAGAGGGCGCCGCTGTCGGCAAGGGCCTGGCTGCCGCTGAGGCCATATTTGACGTAACCCTCCTGCCAGGCGGTGCCGCCGGGTTGGCGGTTGCCGGCCTGATTGAAGCTTTCGTCGCTGTGGAACGTGCCGAACAGGGCTTCGAGGTCGGCGTTGAGGGTGGTGCCGTTCTGGTTGTACAGCTCGTAGGCTTGGCTGGCGGGTGCGGCGAGCAGCAGGGCCAATGTGCAGGCGAGTGTGTGCCTCATGGGGGAGCTCCATGGTTTTTTATTGTTGTTTTTGGGTTGCCTGGGCCGGCCTCTTCGCAGCACAAGGCTGCTCCTACAGGGACCGGGTGCGCTTGCAGGAGCAGCCTTGTGCTGCGAAGAGGCCGGTACAGGTACATGATCAGAGCTTGATCAACACCGATTTCAGCTCGGTGTAGTGGTCGATGGCCGCTGCGCCCATCTCACGCCCAACGCCAGACATCTTGTAGCCACCAAACGGCAGCGCAGGGTCCAGCGCGCTATGGCAGTTGACCCACACCGAACCCGATTTGATACGCGGGATCATGCGGTGCACTGCAGCCAGGTCGTTGGACCAGATGCTTGCACCCAGGCCATAGGGGTTGTCGTTGGCCATGCCGATCACTTCGTCGATGTCATCGAACGGCATCGCCACCAGCACCGGCCCGAAGATTTCTTCCTGCACCAGGCGGTGGCGCTGGTCGACATCGACGATCACCGTGGGTTTGACGAAGTAACCCGGCCCAAAGCCTGCGCCGCCACAGGCAATGGTCGCACCCAGTTCGCGGCCAAGCTCGATATAGCCGGTGACGCGGTCCTGCTGCTTGGCCGAGATCAACGGGCCCATCTGCACGGCCGGGTCCAGCCCGTTACCCAGCTTCATGCCGTTGGCGATGCCGGCGATGTCGGCCACCACGTTGTCGAAGTGCTTGCGGTGCACATACAGCCGCGAGCCTGCGCAGCACACCTGGCCCTGGTTGAAGAAGATCGCGGTGGCTGCGCCGGCAGCGGCTTCCTGCAGGTTGGCGTCGGGCATGACGATGGTTGGCGACTTGCCGCCCAGCTCCAGGGTGACGCGGGTCATGTTGTCCATGGCCGCTTTGCCGATCAGCTTGCCCACTTCGGTGGAACCGGTGAAGGTCAGCTTGTCGACGCCGGGGTGACGGCTGAGCGCGGCGCCGGCATTCAGGCCGGTGCCCGTCACCACGTTGAACACGCCTGCCGGGTAGCCGGCCTCGTCTACCAGTTCAGCCAGCTTGAGCACACTCAGTGGGGTTTCGTCAGCGGGCTTGAGCACGATGGTACAACCGGTGGCCAAGGCCGGGCCCAGCTTCCAGCAGGCCAGCAGCAGCGGGAAGTTCCAGGCGACGATGGCGCCGACCACGCCGACGGCCTCACGGCGCACGAAGCCGTGGAACTGGTCGTTGGGCATCAACGGCATGGAGGCTTCGACGGTGCTACCCTCGATCTTGGTAGCCCAGCCGGCCATGTAGCGCAGGAAGTCGATGGCCAGTTGCACGTCCATCACCTGGGCCACGGCGGCGCTCTTGCCGTTGTTCAGGCATTCCAGCTCGGCCAGCTGGCGGGCGTCGCGCTCCATCAGGTCGGCCAGGCGCCACAGCAGGTTCTGCCGTTCGCGTGGGCGCAGGCGGCTCCACGGCGAATCGTCGAAGGCCTGGCGTGCCGCGCGCACGGCGCGGTCGACATCCTCGGCGTCGGCGGCGGGCACTTCACCCAGCACTTCGCCGGTGGCCGGGTTGCGGAATGCCAAGGTGCGACCGCTGGCGGCGTTCTGCCAGTCGGCGCCGATGCGCATCTTCAGCTTGCGTTCGAGAAAGGCGCGAGTGGCGGGCAGGATGGGCAGATCGGAAAGCATGGGGCTGTGCCTCTTGTCATTGGGTGTGAAGGGCACTGGCGCAATGGGCGTGCCAAAGTGGGCAGACGGCCGCAAGGCATTGAAGGGGTTGGGTTTTGCCTGGGTGCAAGGCTGTGATTGCGGGCGTGCGCTGTTGCACATTGAGACGGTGTGAGACGGTGGTGCAACAGCGGCTGTCCCGGCCTCTTCGCGGGCATGCCCGCGAAGGCCTGCATGGCAGGCCCTTGTCTCAGGATGAAACACCTAGTCGCGAAATGGCACGCTGCAAGTGGCCATCTTGGCTGCTGGCCAAGCCCCGGAAACTGCCTAAAAGGTTGAAAGGCAACGCTTTTACAGCAACTGGCACAGTTCCTGTATCACAACTGTCACATGCACACCTGCTGTACCAAAGCGTGCGAAAAACGATAAGAACAACAACCGTGGAGGTCTGACCTTGAAGACGACTCGACTCCGGCGGCATGCGGGCAAACTGGCGCTGGTCGCCGCCGCGCTGCTGAGCACCCAGGCCATGGCGGCCGAGCAGGGCCCGAGCCTGTTGCAGAACAAGTGCATGGGGTGCCATATCCCGGAAGGCAACGATACCTACAGCCGCATCAGCCACCAGCGCAAAACCCCGGAAGGTTGGCTGATGAGCATCGCCCGCATGCAGGTGATGCACGGCCTGCAGATCAGCGACGACGACCGTCGCACGCTGGTCAAGTACCTGGCCGACAAGCAGGGCCTGGCGCCCAGCGAAACCGATGGCGTGCGCTACGCCATGGAGCGCCGGCTGAACACAGTCGAGCATTTCGATACCCAGCTCAGCGAAACCTGTGGCCGTTGCCACTCCGGTGCCCGCGTCGCCTTGCAGCGCCGCCCGGCCAAGGAGTGGGAGCACCTGGTCAACTTCCACCTCGGCCAATGGCCATCCCTCGAATACCAGGCCCAGGCGCGGGATCGCGACTGGCTGCCCATTGCCCTGCAGCAGGTGGTGCCGGAACTTGCCAAACGCTACCCGCTGGACAACCCGGCGTGGGCCGATTGGCAGCAGGCCAGGCCGAAGGCCGACGTGCTGCCGGGGCAGTGGGCATTCAGCGGCCATATGCTGGCCAAGGGCGATGTGCGCGGGGTAATGAGCGTCACGGCCGGGGAGGGCGACACCTTCAAGGTCGAGGTCAAGGGCGCCTATGCCGACGGTACGCCGTTCAACGGCAGCGGCACGGCGATCCTGTACAACGGCTATGAATGGCGCGGCAACGTCAAGGTCGGCGACACCAACCTGCGCCAGGTGTTCGCGGCGCTGGATGGCGAAATGAAAGGCCGCATGTTCGAGGCCGAACACGACGAGCGTGGCCTGGACTTCACGGCTGCCAAGGAAGGCAAGGCGCGCCTGCTGGCGGTGCAACCGGCATTCATCAAGGCCGGCGGCGAAAGTGAGATCACCCTGGTGGGCAGCGGCCTGGACGGCAAACCCGACCTGGGTGCCGGGGTAGAAGTGACCGAAGTGCTGGAGCAGACCCCAACCCTGGTACGGGTCAAGGCCCGCGCGGCAGCCGACGCCAAGCCAGGGCAGCGCGGAGTTGCAGTGGGCGCGCTTAAAGGCGTGAATCTGGCGGTGTACGACAAGGTCGAGGAAGTGAAAGTCGTGCCGGCGTTCTCCATCGCCCGCATCGGCGAAAACGGCGCTTCGGTGCCGAAGGTGCAGGGCCGCTTCGAGGCCGAAGCCTGGGGCAAGGATGCCAGTGGCCAGCCGCTGCGCATCGGCTATCTGCCGGCCACCTGGAAGGTCGAGCCGTTCAACGAGCGTGCGGTCGAGGACGAAGACGTCAAGTTTGCCGGGCAGATGCAGGCCGACGGGGTGTTCGTGCCAGGCGGTGCCGGCCCCAACCCTGAACGCAAGATGATGACCAACAACGCTGGCAACCTGAAGGTTATCGCCACCCTGGCCGACGGTGGCCAGACCGGCGAAGGGCACATGATCGTCACCGTTCAGCGCTGGAACAACCCACCGCTGCCGTAATGGCAGGGTGCAACGGTTTTCCAACGGATCGATAACCCGGAGGTCGCCATGGGCGCACTACTGAATCTGGTCGAACGCAACCTGCATGAAGTGCAGGTAGATGCCGACCGCATGCTGTTCCATATCCCCAGCAGTTCGCTGTTCACCGCCGACGCGGTGACCGGGGGCATCATCGACACCTTGCGCCAGCAAGGCTGTTCAGCCGAGGAGCTGATGCAGCGCCTGGGCCAGCAGTTTGCAGGCAGCGATATCCAGGACACCCTGCGCGAGCTGATCGCGCTGGAACTGGTCAGTGACGGCTCGCCGCTAACCCCGGAAATTGCCCTCAAGCGGGTCGAGCGCACTGCGCTGAATACCGTGGTGCTCAACGTCAACACTGGTTGCAACCTGAGCTGTACCTATTGCTACAAGGAAGACCTGGACAAGCCGTCCGCTGGCAAGAAGATGAGCACCGCCACCGCCGAAGCCTCGGTGGAAATGCTGCTCAAGGAATCGCCTGACGAGGAACGTTACAGCGTGGTGTTCTTCGGTGGCGAGCCCTTGTCCAACCGGCCGCTGATCGAACATATGGTGGCCTACTGCGAGCGGCGTTTCGCCGAGGCGGGCAAACAGGTGGAGTTCATCATGACCACCAATGCCACCTTGCTGACCGAAGAGATCGTCGACTGGCTCAATGCCCACCGCTTCGGCCTGTCGATCAGCATCGACGGCCCCAAGACCGTGCACGACCGCAACCGCATCACGGTGGGCGGGCAGGGTACCTATGACGTGGTGCGGCGCAAGGCCGACATGCTGTTGTCGCGCTACAACAGTCGCCCGGTGGGGGCGCGGGTGACCTTGACCCGCGGCATCACCGATATCGAGACCATCTGGAACCACTTGTTCAACGAAATGGGCTTTGCCGAAGTCGGCTTTGCCCCGGTCACCTCCGGCGACATGGCGGCCTTCAACCTCACCGGCGAAGAACTGGTTGAGGTCTTCGCCAACATGAAGGCGCTGGGCCGCCG
>Ga0213824_1000544_pt1 | contig 27299 bp, 17 predicted proteins | sample MC6MC0906MG_FD_179892 | JGI IMG/M metagenome (GOLD analysis project Ga0213824, IMG submission 179892) | Enriched soil aggregate microbial communities from Iowa State University, Ames, United States - MC6-MC0906-MG | ecosystem: Environmental > Terrestrial > Soil > Unclassified | place: USA: Iowa...
ACCTGGTGCTCAACGACATGAACCCGGAGTATCTGCGGGTGCCGAATGCCGTGGAAAAGGTCACGTCGGTCAATGACGACGGGCAGGTCGAGCGTTTTGAAGTGCCGGGCAATTCGCTGATCGAGCAGCACGTGATGCTGTTCGAAAACGGTGGTGGTTCGGACCTGAACAACGTGCTCAACGCCGATTTCTCCAAGGCCTTGACCCTGTACACCATGACCTCGTCGGTCGCCAGCGACTATCAGGGCATGCTCGATCGCCTCGATGCCTGGTTGCTGGTGAACAAACCGGCGAACCTGGAGGTGACCCACGCGGGCACGCCGTTGATCTGGACGGGCGTCCTGCAGGAAATCACTCAGGGCCAGGTGCTGAGTTTTTCCCTGGCCTTGCTGGTCGTTACGCTGATGATGATGTACTGGCTCAAATCGGTGCGCCTCGGTGTGCTCGGCATGTTGACCTTGCTGACCACGTCGGTGACGGTCTACGGCTTCATGTTCCTGTTCGGTATCGAGCTGAACATCGGCACGACGCTGGTGACGTTCCTGGTGGTCGGGGTGGTGGATTACGCGGTGCACCTGCTGTCGCGGATCAAGTTGCTGGTGCAGCAAGGCATTGAAATCGACGCGGCCATTTTGCAGGCGATGCACAGCGTCGGTCGTTCGACGGTGATCAACGTGGTGATCTTCTCCGTGGGTTTCATGGCGCTGCTGTTTTCCGACTTCAAGCCGATTGTCGATCTCGGCGCACTGGTGGCGATGGCGCTGTTTTCCAGCGGGGTCATGACCATTGTCCTGGTGACACTGGTATCGCCGTGGTTCTTTGCGGCGATTGCGCCGGTGCATGCGCCGGCCCCAGCACTGAGCACAGAGGGGGAGCCGGTGCCGGGCTGATTTGCCAACGCACGGTCGCGCCTGCCCTGAGACGGCAGGCGAGTCTGGTCATGCGGCGCAGCAGGGTTTTCAGTTCAGTGTATTGACCGGGTTTTTTTCGCCATAGCGGGCGATGCGTTCGAACTGGCATTCCTGGCGGGCGTCGTTGAGGTTGTGTTCAAACGCCTCGAGGCCATCATGCAATTGCTGCAAATCGCCGATCTGGGTTACCAGTTCGGCTTTTTTTTCGGCGATGGCTCTTTGTGCCATGTCCCACGGGAATTCGTCGCCGCGGTAGTTGTTGAGGATCACCTGCAGCTCTTTGAGCTTGAAGCCCAGTTGCTGGGCGCACTTGATGAACGTCAACACTTCGACACTTTGCTGGCTGTAGATGCGGTATTTGCCTTCACGCTTGGGCTCGGGCAACAGGCCGATTTCTTCGTAATGGCGAATGCTTTTGACTGTGGTGCCCGACAGCTGGGCGGCTTTGCCGATATACATAAAGGTCCGTCTCGATGGTCAAACATAGCTAGCGCGATCAGGCGTCATGCCGGATCGGCGGCGATTATATGTCCAATACCATCTGAAAATTGCAACTGCGCGTAAATGACGTGCACAGGCGACGGACGGGCGCGTGAAGGGGAGCCCGAAGAGGCACTGACGGCGGCTTGTGCGCCGTCAGCTGAGGCGGCTGGAAAGCCTTAGACGGCGGCGGTCACGCGCGCCTGTTCCAGCCAGGCATCGCGCTGGTTTGGCTTGGAGCCGAGGATCGGCCCGAAGGTCAGCGTCTTCAGTGGCTTGATGCCGCAGAATTCCAGCGTGGTCTTGCGCATCTGATGCAGCCCGGGCATGCCATAGATCCATTTGTAGTACCAGTACGGCGTGTCCATGGTCACCAGCAAATGCGCGGTGCGGCCCTTGAGCAGCTTGTCGGGGAAGGCTTTGCCTTCGCGGTATTTGAAGGCGAAACCCGGCAGGAAAATCCGGTCGACGAAGCCTTTCAACAGTGCCGGAATCCCGCCCCACCAGATCGGATAGACGAATGTCAGGTGCTCGGCCCAGGTGATATCGGCCTGCGCTTGCAGCAGGTCCGGCTCCAGTGGCTGCACCTTGTTGTAGCCTTCGTGCAGGACCGGGTCGAACTCCAGCGCATCCAGACGCAGCAACCGCACGTCATGCCCGGCGTCTTTGGCGGCCTGAACATAGGTTTCACTCAATGCCCCGCAAAAGCTGTCGGTGGAGGGGTGACCCAGTATCACGAGCATTCGTTTGCTCATTGTGTGTACTCCTGAAATGAAGCGCACAGGATAGAGTCTGCCCCTAGCGGTAGAGTCAAGGCACCAGCGCATCAAACAAGGCCCGGGCGTAACCGGGCAGGTGGTCGAAGTCGCGTGCGCACAGTTGCAAGGTGCGATGCGCCCAGACTTCGTCCAGCGGCCGGCACGTTACCGAGTGCACCGCCGCCCAGCGCTCGATGGCCACCTTGGGCACGATGGCCAGCCCCGCACCTCGCGCCACCATGCGCATGACCCCCTCGAAGCCATCGGCGCGGATCCGGATCGACATGCGCTGGCCGATGTGCAGCGCTTGTTCCTCCAGGTGAATCGCCAGCGCGCTGTGGCTGCCAAGCGCGACATAGTCGTGCGCCAGGGTTTCACCAAACGTCAGTGACGGCCGACTCGCCAGAGCATGGTCAGGGGGCAGGATCAGTACCAATGGATCGTCGCGAAAGGGCCGGGTTTGCAGGCCATGGGTGTCGACCGCATCGGAGACGATCCCGAGGTCCGCCGCGCCTTGGCGCAGGGCGTGAGTGATACGCGCGCTGGGCAGTTCCTGCAAATCGATGTCGAGATTGGGATGATCGCGCAGGAAGTCCGCGAGTACTTCCGGCAGGTATTCGGTGATCGCGGTCGTGTTGCACAGCAAGCGCACCTGACCTTTGACGCCTTGGGCATAGTCGGCCAGATCCTGCTGCAGGCGTTCGGCTTGTTGCAGAAGGATGCGCGCATGCTGGGCGAGGGCTTTGCCGGCCGGTGTCGGCGTGACGCCACGGCGGCCGCGCTCGAGAAAATCGGTGCCGAGTGAGGCTTCCATGGCACGGATCCTGGCGCTGGCGGCGGCCAGGGATAAATGGCTGCGGGCGGCGCCAGCGGTGATGTTGCCGGTGTCGAGGATGTGCAGGTAGAGGCGCAGGTCGGTGAGGTCGAAGTGCATGATTGGCAGCCTCTGGTTTTTGTGGTGTCTGGGCTGGCCCATCGCTGGCAGGCCAGCTCCCACAGGTTTCAGTGTTGATCTCAAAATGTGCGAACAACAAAAATACTGTGGGAGCTGGCTTGCCAGCGATGGGGCCAACAACTTCAAAAAATATCAGCCTCTTGTATTGGAAGAGGCAGCCTCAGTATATGGCAGATTTTCAGCCAAACCCGACTGACGCACAGTAGCGCCATGAACACACTCACAGATTTCTACCAGCACCTCGGCCTGGCCCTGTCCGTGCTGGTCATCATGACCTTCATCCTCGCCGGCCTGATCAAAGGCGTGATCGGCCTCGGCCTGCCGACCGTTGCCATGGGGCTGCTCGGTCTGGCTATGGCGCCGTCGCAGGCAGCCGCGTTGCTGATCATCCCGGCCACCCTGACCAATGTCTGGCAACTGGCATTCGGCGGTCATCTGAAAGGATTGATCAAACGCCTGTGGCCGATGTTGCTGATGATCTTCTTCGGCACCGCAATCGGCACGTTATCGATCGGTATGGCGGGCGGGCATTGGCTGGTGCGCGGGTTGGGCGCGGCGCTGTTGCTCTATGCGTTGAGTGGCTTGTTTCTGCCAACACTGCGCATCCAGCCGCGTCATGAAACCTGGCTCGGCCCGGCGTGCGGTTTGATCACCGGCGTCATCACCTCAGCCACCGGCGTCTTCGTGATTCCTGCGGTGCCATACCTGCAAGCGCTTGGCTTGAATCGCGATCAACTGGTGCAGGCGCTGGGCCTGTCATTCACCGTTTCGACGTTGGCATTGGCCGCTGGATTGCTCTGGCGTGGCGCGCTCGGTGGCGGCGAACTAAGCGCTTCGCTGCTGGCGCTGATCCCGGCCATTCTCGGCATGTTGCTTGGTCAATGGCTGCGCGAACGCATCAGCGCCGTGCTGTTCAAGCGGGTGTTCTTTATCGGTCTGGGCGCGCTCGGCGCCCATTTGTTGATCAGCGGTTAGCCGAGGCTTCGCTGAGCATCTCGATCTGGCGGATATCAAAATCACGCTCCAGATAATCCATGCGCCGTTCAAAAAACGCCTTCATGTGCGGCAGATTCGAATGCACATCCAGATGCGCCTGCGACGCCCAGATCTCGTAGAAGATAAACAGCGACGGATCTTCCTTGTCGCGCAGCATGTGGTACTCGATGCAGCCCGGCTCGGCGCGACTTGGCTCAACGTAGGCGCGAAACAGCGCCTCGAAGGCCTCGGCTTTTTCCGGGCGGGTCTTGGCGTGCAGGATAAAACCCTGGCGTTCACTCATCGCAGCAACTCCTCAAATTCTGATGGCCGCAAATGCTATGGCAACAATCGGCATTCGATTCGTGCTTTTTGATCAAATGTATTTTGCGCAAAACCGGCTTATTCCGCGCGAGGCGGATCGTTAATCTGCCGCCATTCCCATTTCTCTTCTCCACCCAGCCCAATGGCTGCGCCGAGGCTTTCTCATGAAAAAAGTGCTGTTGCTCAATGGCGGTAAAAAGTTCGCTCACTCCGACGGTCGCTACAACGCCACCCTGCACGAAGCTGCGCTGAGCGTGCTCGATCGCGGCGGTGTCGACGTCAAGACCACCTTCATCGACGAGGGCTACGACGTTGCTGAAGAAGTCGCCAAATTCCTTTGGGCCGACGTGATCATTTATCAGATGCCAGGCTGGTGGATGGGCGCGCCTTGGACGGTGAAAAAGTACCTCGACGAAGTCTTCACCGAAGGCCACGGCAGCCTCTACGCCAGCGACGGCCGCACCCGTTCCGATGCCTCGCAGAAGTACGGCAGTGGCGGTCTGATTCAGGGCAAGCAATACATGCTGTCGCTGACCTGGAATGCGCCGCAGCAAGCCTTCGATGACCCGACTGATTTTTTCGAAGCCAAAGGCGTGGATGCGGTGTACTTCCCGTTTCACAAAGCCAATGAGTTTTTGGGCATGACCGGGTTGCCGACCTTTTTGTGTGTGGACGTGATGAAACGCCCGAACATCGAGGCTGATGTGGCGCGTTATGAGCAGCATCTGACTGAGGTGTTTGGTCTCAAGGCCTGAATGGTTTCGGGCTACTATCGGTGGTAACAGCAAAAGATCGCAGCCTGCGGCAGCTCCTACAGCGCGTTGCAGTCATCTGCGATCTTGGCGATTTCAAAGAGGACACCCGTGAAAGCCAGATCCGATGAGTTGCAGATTTTCGTCTGCGTGATCGAATGCGGTTCGATTTCCGCCGCCGCCGAGCAGGTCGGGCAAACGCCTTCGGCGGTCAGCCGAACGTTGTCGAAGCTGGAAGCCAAGCTCGACACTACACTGATCAACCGCACCACGCGGCGCATGGATCTGACCGAAGAGGGCAAGTATTTCTTCGAGCAGGCCAAGCTGATTCTCGATCAAATGGATCAACTCGAAGAACGCCTGTCCTCGCGCCAGCAAACCCCGTCCGGGCGCTTGCGGATCAATGCCGCATCGCCGTTCATGCTCCACGCGGTGGTCCCGTATATCGACGAATTCCGCCGCCTCTATCCGGACATCCAGCTCGAACTCAACAGCAACGACCTGATCATTGACCTGCTGGAACAAAGCACCGACGTCGCCATCCGCATCGGCACTCTCGCCGATTCGACGCTGCACGCGCGCTCGCTCGGCTGCAGTCCGCTGCTGATCGTCGCCAGCCCGGCCTATCTGGAAAAGCACGGCGCGCCGCAGCAAGTCGCCGACCTGAGCGAACACACCTTGCTCGGCTTCACCCAGAACGAAGGCCTCAACCAATGGCCGCTGCGCTACGTGCACGGTGACCGCTGGCCAATCACCCCAGCGATCAGCGCCTCCAGCGGCGAGACCGTGCGCCACCTGGCGCTGGAAGGGCAGGGCATCGCCTGTCTGTCGCACTTCATGACCATCGACGACATCCGTGCCGGGCGCCTGAAAGTCCTGCTCGGTGAATTCAACAGCGGTTATCGCCAACCGATCAACGCCGTGTACTACCGTAACTCGCAACTGGCGCTGCGCATTCAGTGCTTCCTCGATTTTATCCAGAGCAAACTCGCCGCCTACGCCAGCGCTGATTTCAAGGGCTGATTCGTGACCTCTGCGCAAGAGTGAATTGGGCAGGGGCGGGTTTTTCCCTCCGGCTCACGGGCAGATACTCGTCCCATCACTTACTCACGCAGGGAGTTTCTCCATGAACGTATTCGTCACCGGCGCTGCCGGTTTTATCGGCGGCTCGATCGCTACCGGTCTGGTCAAGGCCGGGCATAAAGTCACAGGCCTGGTGCGCAGCGCCGAACAGGCTGAAGAGCTGAAAGCGCTCGGCATCACCGCGGTCATCGGCACTCTCGATGACAAAGCCCTGCTCGCCGAACAGGCCCGCGTCGCTGATGCGGTGATCAACGCCGCCAGCAGCGATCATCGCGGCGCCGTCGAAGCGTTGCTCGATGCCTTGCGCGGTTCCAACAAAGTGTTCCTGCACACCAGCGGTTCGAGCATCGTTGGTGATGCGTCGGGCGGCAAGTCCAGCGATGTCATCTACTTTGAGGACAACCTGCCAGAACCGACCGTCGACAAGGCCGCACGTGTGGCCATCGACAACCTGATCCTTGCAGCAGCGAAGGACGGCGTGAACTCCGCCGTCATCTGCAACACGCTGATCTACGGCCATAGCCTGGGCGTCAACCGCGACAGCGTGCAGTTGCCGCGACTACTCAAGCAAGCACGCAAAAGTGACGTGGTGCGCCATGTCGGCACAGGCCAGAACATCTGGTCCAACGTGCACATCGAAGACGTCGTCGCCCTGTATCTGCTGGCGCTGACCAAGAACGTTCCGGGTACTTTCTACTTCGTTGAAAGCGGTGAAGCATCGTTCATCGACATGACCACCGCCATGGCCGAAGCGCTGAACCTCGGTCAACCAAAAGACTGGCCGTTGAAAGACGCTGAAGCCGAATGGGGCTACGAAATGGCCAACTATGGCCTCGGCTCCAACAGCCGCGTACGCGGCAAACACGCCCGCGAACTGCTGGGCTGGGTGCCGAAGCGTACGTCGGTGGTTGAGTGGATTCGTGAAGAGATGGTGTGAGTTCGCGCTCAACCGAAGTGCGGCTATCGACGAGTGCAGATTGATCGCATCCTTTTCAAGGGGAATGCGATCAATCTGTGGCACGACAGTCGCTCTATACCATCGCCCAGCCTGTTATTCAGCCGGAAGAGTGTCTCCTGCGTATGTCCGGCGCATGGCGAGCGAAGGGCGATAAGCCAGTGGCCACGGCAACATTTTTTGGAATGATTCCCGAGCAATTGCCACAGGCGGGGAAGTTCAGACTGCCAGGGACGGTCAGCTTTTGCACGTACAGGGTTGTATTGAACATCGCTTTTTGGAACGCAACTTCGTCGACGTTGCCCTCTCTATCTATTTTCGGCAGAGTGCTAGCCACATGATTGATGGCTTGCACATCTGCGTGGAGCCCAGCCACCCCTGCTCGTATCGGGATTACCGGGTTGGCGTGGATATGGTCTTCGATCAATTTCTTGGTTCTGGTCTGCAATGGCGTTGCACTAAATATTCGATATTGGTCTTCCACACCCTTCAAAAATGCGTTTATATCCGTTACCGAGTACGTGCCAAGATCGCTGGGCGCGAGTAGCTCGATTTCTTTAAAAGGCTCGCAGATCGCCTGTCCCTTCTGTACGCGTGTCTTGACGGCATTGAAAGTCGGAATGCCTTTGGTGGTGTAGTCCGTCCCGTTCACCTCGATACCAGGAAACGGATTCTTGCCACTGGGACTGCCAGGCAAATTGAAAAATGAACCAATCAGCGGTGACGCCGGGTCGTCTGACCGGGTATAGGCTGCGTGTGCCGTACGGTTTTTCACCCCCCTGGGTATATCCCTGGAGGTGGCGGGCGCCTGAGTTGTATTATCTTGAGCTAGCGTTCCGTTCAAATCACCTGTGGATCGCGAATGTTGAATTCCCTTCAGGTAATCGCCGGTTTTTGCCGAGAAAATTGAATAAGCTCGATTTTTGAAGTGCGCATTCGGGGCACGCTCGATTGCGCTATCGGCAATATCGACATAGTTTACCGCTTCAAATTTCTGTAGTCCGCCCTGATCGCTATATCTGATCGGGTTGTTGCCCACCATGCAAAACAGGTTCAAGCCATCGACGGTTCCGGCTGGGTCCGCGCTGATCCAGCGTTGCAACCAAGGGGCGTAGTAGCGGTGTCCGTAGTAATACAGGCCGCTGCTGTCGCGTTCCTTGCCCGAGTGGCGCACCGTTGTGTATTGCGCCTCGATTGCTGACCGCGCGGCGCTCCAGGCCGTGCCTCCAAAAGGGTAGTACGCTTCCTGGCTGATCAGATTTGCGTCGTCATCAAGTTCCAGCATGCAAGATCCACAGGGTTCGTCCAGGCTATAGCGCAGTTGCTGGCGGGAGCCCATGGCTGCAGGTTTGCCCTCAGTCCAGTGCAGATAACGGATGTTGCATCGACCGGCCTGCAGAGTAATGACTTCCAGACGCTGCTTGTTCTGCGAACGCAATTCCAGTCCCGGCAGATAAACCACCTCATCGCGATGGGTGAGCGTCCCGCCGTGAAACGTGCGGGATTTGCGCACCCGCTGACCGCTGCCATCATAGGTGTAGCGTTCCTCGTCATTGGCGCCGTTGGCACGGCTGACCAGTGTCACGCCAGCCAATTGGTTCAAGGCATTCCATTGCAGCGGCTGACCGGGCTGCAAGGTCAGCAGATTTCCATGGACATCCCAGCCCATGGCCGTGTCGGTGGCCGGATCGCTCTGGTTCCAGGCAACAAGACGATTGCTGTCTTCGGCAATGTGCAGGTTTCTCGTGTATTGATTGCCATCGCGAACATGGCGCAAGGTCGTCAGATTGCCGCCCGTGTCGTAAGAAAATTGCTGGGTGTAGTTGAACAACTCTCCGACCGCAATGGTCATGCTGGCAGCGGGCACCAGTTTCGGCTGGGTGATTGCTGCCTGTGCCTCGCGGCCGGTGGCGCTGGTCAATTGGTAAAGGCTGTCATACGTGAAGCGGCTGACGGCCTGTACCTGTTGATTGTTCGCGAAGCTGGCGGGCTGGGCCTTGTCGGCAATGGACAAGACGTTGCCCACTGCGTCGAAGACATACTGCAAATCCTGCAGGACCCGGCCAGCCTTCGAGGCACTCAGCTCACAGAGACGACCGCTGGCCATATCGTACTTCGCGCGGTTGATCACGCCGTTTGCGGCCCGTTGGGACTGGATCTGCCCAAACGCGTTGTACTCGATGTCGCTGATGATCACGCGTTCGGCGGGCTGGTCGGCGATCTTCAGGTGCAGCGTTTTGAGCTGCCCGGCGACATTGAAGCTGTAGCGTTGGGTGTGGCCTTTCGCATCGGTTTGTTCGAGCATCGTACCGCTGCTGTCGTACTGCCAGTGTGTGGTATGGCGTCGATCCTCAAGCAGGGCGTCACGTTTTTCGACGGTGTCTGGCCAGTCGGGCAATTGTGCAGCGATTAACAGTTGCCGTGTCTGGTCGGACGGTTCTCCGCACAGCGCATAGGCATTGCTCGACAACGTGCCCGCACTGTCATCGTGACGCACCAGTCGGGCGCAGCAATTGCGCTGTGCCGAGTCGACAGAGCTGTCGCCATAGGTAAAGCGTTCGGCAACGCGCATGGCTTGACCGGGCGATTGTTCATCGACCCTCACCGGGCGTAACTGGCGATCATATTCCATGTTCCAGAGGTTGCCGCGTTGATCCCAACGCCTGCCAGGCTGGCCGGTGGCCTGAGCCAGTGACAGGCTCCATCCGGAATCGACACAAACCACGCCCAATGGCGTGCCGGCCAGCGAGTAGGACATCGTGCGATTAGGCACGAGTTTTCGTGCGTCCTGTCTGGCATCCCACTGCTCGATCAGGTGTCCGGCAGTGTCGTAGGTATGCCGCGTGACCCTGGGGGTTGCGGGTACCTCCGATTCACTGCTGCGGTAATAAGCGATGTGGCGCACCATCAGTCCACGGCTGTCGATGACGCTGACGTCAGGTGTCTTGTTGTGCAGGCGGGCGCTCATGCTTGCACTCCTTTCGAGGTGGCGGACATGACTTCTTCAAGGGTGTCGTTCTCGTCTTCCATGACTGAATACCAAGGGTGATAACGGTGGCGACGCAGGTATGAAATCGCGCCCTGTTTTGCCAGAAATGTTTCGGTCGGTCTGCCCAGTGCGTCGTAATGCTGGAGGTCGTAATGGTCCAGTGTGCGCATCGACGTGTCCTTGACGTAGCAGTGACGATCGGCGAAGTACGGTCGATAGATGCGGATTGGCAGGCCCTTGTTGTTGTATTCCTGCCTGCCGGTGACGCACCAGCGTGTGGTGGTGGCGCTTTCGTGCGCGACGTCGTTAACGAGGACGAGTCTGTTGTCGTCGCCGACGAGGTATGCCAGTCCCGGATCGACCTTTTGTTTGCTTTGCAACTCCCGCCCGAAGCCATCAAGGCAGCTCAGGGAAATATGGATCTGCTGCTGATCGTCGGGATAACGGTCCGCACTCAACAAGGCTGTGTGCACGGGCTCGCGATGTGCCTGCTGAATCAGTGCTGCAAGTTGTTGCGCATCACCGCTCAGCCGAGCGCCACTGGCGGCAAGTTCGCGGGCGCGTGTGCAGATGTGGCCGTCGGGTAACAGAAGACCTTGTGCTACGCAGCGCTTCAGCCATTCGATATCGCGCCGTGCGTTTTCTTTAATGCGGCCCATCCAGCTGAACACATCGTAGGCGGCGACACTTGCAGCTTTCTGCAGTGCGCCCTGCGGATCGGCAATTGCGCTCGACGGTGTGAGCGAGTCCGGTCGTCGGTAGCTGCTCAGCCTGGCGAATCCGACCGGTCGGCCCTGCTCGGTTCCATGCACACTGCTGGCCAGTACCTGACCGAAAGGGTTCATCAGCACTTCATTGATGTTGCCATTGGCGTCGGTGATTTGCGTTGGTGCCATGACACGGTAATCGTATCTGGCCTGGGTGGTGCAGCCATCCTCCTGACGAATGGCGAGCACACAGCAGTGATACGCATCATGCTCTACGGTCACCCGACCCTGGAGTGCGGTGGCTTGCAGGGACTCAGGTTTATGGAAACCTTTTCCTGAGGCCACGGTCACGAAGCCGCTCTTGACCGACCAGAACGTGTTTTGCGCCCCGGCGGGCGCGAGCCAGTCGCTCATGCGCTCATAGCCAAAACGGCTCAGCAACGCGTCGTCTGGCCGAAGATCGGGCGCCAGGGTATCGAAGGCACGCAGGGCTGATTGATCAAATTCAGCTGTTTCGACGTAGGCGCCAATGCCGGCGAATTCAGCCACGCCGTCGGGCAATACCAGGCCGCTCCGGGCGTTTTGATAGCGTTGTACGGACAATCCGGTCAACACTCCCGTCTTCGCAACGCCAGAGTCGACAAGCCATTTCGCGAACTTTTCGTAATTGATGTCACTTGGGTTCAACCCATCGACTGCCGTTGACTTACCTGCTTCGTATGCCTGGCTGCGCTGGCGCCATGGCAGGCCGAGACGCCAGCCCTGATCATCGCTGAGATGAATGTATTCGGCACAGTGCTCACTGATGTAGAAGCGCTGTTGCGCCGGGTCATGGGCGTCTTTCCACCAGTCGCTTTCATGGACTTGATCGAAGGGGGCGGTGTCACTGGCGGTCAGGCGTCGCGCGTAATGGATCTGGAAACTCTGCTCTACGGCACCGAACCGGTCCCGGCGGGCATTGATCGTGTGCAGGCATTGCGGATCTGCAACGAAGCCGTCGTAGTTGTAATTAATCGATTCGAGTTCCAGAGGCAGTACACGGACGTGGTTTCGCGCAACCTGTTGTGGTGTCAGCAGGCGCACGTGATAACGGTGTTCTTCAACCTGCAGCAGCTTGCGCAATTTCGACCCTGCGCCGAGATCAAAGACCTCGCGCCGCAACAGGCGCCCGCACAGGGCCCTGGCAATCGCCCGGCGGGTGGCTTCATCGGTCGCTTCGACGGCGAGGTCTTTTGCGTCCTGATACCGACTCACATAGACATTGCCCAAGGGGCGCGCGTGTTTGTCGGATATGTCGTAGCCGCGGCGAGATGGCTCGCTTGGCTGGCCGGTATGAAACCACTGGCGGGTTCTGCTCGGCGGCATGAGGTCGGCACTGGACAAGCGTTCGCTGCTGCTTTCGATCAGCAGCCCAAATCCGCGCAGTTGCCGCTCCTTGCTGTCGTAGTAGCCCTGGCGATAGTTGAAGCGTTGAGTCAGCTGATTTTCAGTGATTTCATCCCGTTGCGTCTGACTCCTGACCAGATGCAAGGCAAAGGGCAAGTGGCAGGTCAGGTCGACCTTTTTCCCCTTCAGGCGCTCGGTTTTTTCGTCCAGCCATTCCTGCGCGGAACTGCGGTAAACAATGCTCGTGGACTGCCCCATGTTGTTGTTTGAGGTGGTCAGCAGGTAGGGCTTGTGCGGGACGAAGTCATAGCGCCAGTGATGTGGGGAGTTTCGGGGCGCATGGAGCACCAGGCTGGAGCAGCCCAGACCACGGGTGTCGACCAGATCGACACGGCACAGATCGTCGAAGCGCCAAGTCTCGGGCCAGGTCAACGTCACTGCTGAATCGAAGCCGTGGCCGGCGCGATTGACGAAAATCATCGCGTGTTCAGCTGTCAGGTAAATCAGGTCTGCGGCGCCCGAACCGTCCAGATCCGCAAGACGAATGCGCGAAGCGTCGAAAGTTTCGCGCGCTAGACCGGGCCAGGTTAAAACCCGGCCCGTGCCAAAACGCCCGCGACCAAGGTTCGGCCACACCTTGATTTCATCGTGACGGATGCGCACCAGATGCTGCTGGCCGCTGCCAAGCAGATCGCTGAACGCGACCAGCTCCTGCTTCGAGTCGCTGAAAATCGGAAGGTTATCTTCGTCATCGGAGCGGGCGACTTCATGTGCAGCGCTGAACCCGTCACTCCTCTGGTTGGCGTACAGCCGGACGCTGCGTGGCCCGATCATTGCCAGATCGGCCAAGCCTTCGCCCATCAGATCGGCCTGAAGGGCCTTGTTGTTGAAGAAGTCCAGAGGAAACGCATTGAAAGCGTTGAAGTCGGTCCACGACCGATTCGGCGACATGGAGAAAAAACCGCTCATGGCCGGTTGCGCAATGACCCAGTCCAGACGCCCGTCGCCGGTCAGGTCGGACAGCGATTGCCGGGATGCATTGTTCAGCGTTGGCAGGGCGGGCAGAAGCTGCCCTTCGCCGTACACGACGTGGTCGGTGTTCGGCTTGCCGCGTAACGGCTCACGGTAACGCCAGTGGTCTTGGTGTCGGTAGAGCAACCCTGGCAAGCCTTCGCCATACAGGTCGACCCACTCCATGCGGTGGCTCTCGACCGTGGGCATCTGGCTGAAGGATGTCCAGGCAGAGGCCGATGGTTGCAAATTGAATTCGCTGTAGCTGAATTCAACAGGCGGATGGCTTTCGGGCTCGGGCGCCGCGTCGAATGCCTGCTGATGAGCGGCTGACAGCAAATGGTAACCCGCCTCGGTTTGCTGATAGTCGAGCAGCAGGCGCCTGACTAGCTGCGGGTCGTCTCCCAGTTCGGTGGGGAACCAATGGAACATCAGAATCTGCCGGCACAAGCGCTTCGTGCGCAACTCAAACCCGTAAGCGTAATTGAGAACTTCATCTTCGCGATGGACTGCATTGCCAGCGACATATCCGGGTTTTTGCGAGTACCCGGTATCGCGTCCGCCGTAGTCCAATACCAGTTCAAAATGCCAGCGCACGGACTCCAGGCGCTTCGGATGCCACAGATACAGGTGTTGCTGAGATTTTTCGTTGCCGTAGCAGACACGGCTCAGATAACGCTGTGCCGTCGCTTTACCAGCAGCAACGTCGGCCTGATATTCATAGTAGATGTGCTCGCCTGAAGCGTTGACGCTTTCTTGCAGCAGCCATTCGCCGACGCGCTGTAGATCCGCAGGGTCGGCCCGTCGTGCAATGGCCTGGCGGCCGAACAGGTGAAGGGTGCCATCGGCGGCATGAACCAGCCAGAAACCGGCGGGGTCATCGTCGGTAGACCAGTGTTCAATCCGGTCGAAAGCGCTTTCCACTCGAGCCAGATAGCGCGTTACCGTGTAGCTTTTTTTCAGATCAAGATTATTGTACTTGTCGTGTCGGCTCGACTGCGCCGGATACCACTCGACGCCGTCCGGGCCGGCAACTTCGTCTTCGCTGGTGTAAGTGGGCGCCCCTTTGCCGGTCACGCGGGTCACTGCCGGTGTCGGCAGATTCCATCCGATGCCGAACACGCCGTTGCCTGCCGAGCTCGAATAACCCAGGGTCATGGCCGGGTCAAACCCGCGCCCCGTCGAGATCGGCAACGCCAACTGGAAACTGGAAGCGCCGGTCGGTCCTACAGGCCCCCAGCCTTTACCCACGCTTTGAATGGCACCACCACCCTTGGGCAGCGCCGGAATATTGATGGAAACGGACTCAGGGCGACTCATTGCTGGCCTCCCGTCGACCTGGCCGTGTAGCTGATGTGAACAAGCACGTCAGTCAGCGAGTCGATGAAAGTCGTTCGCTCTTGTTGATTGGAAAGGCACAGACTCCAACTGGAAATGGCGCCGGTGAATTCGAATGGCAGGTAGCGCTCGTCGTTGAAATTAAGAGTGAACAGGCCGTTATCGTCAACGCCGGTCGACAGCGCGATCATTTCGTTGACCCGTTGGTTTTTCAGGGCTGGCGAGTCCGGTGCGGATGTCAGCTGGACTTCGCTGGAGAGCTGCATCAGGGTCGCCCGAACGTTTTCATACGGCGCGAGAACTGCCGGGAAGGAAACGCTGATGGTTTTGATCCGGCGCAGATAGTGCTTTTTGTAATCCTGCTCGAACAGTTTTTTTGTAAAGGCGAAATTGCACTTGCCCGTGGATTTGAAATCACTCAGGACTTTGCTCCAGTCCTCATTGCTGGCGGCTTTGAGCTGACGCAACGATACCGTTTTGCGAATCTCCAGTTCCCTGCAATTGCGCTGCAAGTAGTCTGCATGCATTTTCATCAAGGCCAGCTTTAGCGGCTCCCCGGCTCCAAGCCCACGCCGGGAATTTTGCCACGTGCCATGCGGCAGGAAGACTGTGCTGAAATCGGCAATCTCGTACTGCCAGGCTGCCTCGGCGGCCTTGCACAGTACCAGGGTCATGTCGTAAGCCTGACTGTAGATAGGGGCGAGTTGAGTGCCAAGCCACTGATACAACTGTGCCTGGGAGAAGCGCGTGCTGAGGAAGTCGTAGTTGCTCTTGGCCTGGGACAAAGCTGTTTGCGCCTGACGCATCAATAGCTCTGTGGCTTTCTGCTGTTCCTCCAGCGATTTCAACTGGGCGTCGATCTGGGTCAGCTCCAGTGCGGCTTGATCACGCGCAAGTGTCCATTCTTCACGGCGCCGGGTGAATTGTGCCGTACGATCCAGGTGGCTGGCGGCCGTTCGGTCAGCGGCCGCTCCCCCTTGGGCGATGGCGCTCAAGGCATGCAATGCGCCCTCCCAACGCATGCCGCCATTGGCCAGGCCGAAAGTGTTCGGCGCCAGCATCAGGGCACCGGCACCGGCCTGGGAGGCTAAAGCCAGTTGTTCGGCTACACCGCTGCGCAAGTACAACTGACTGGCATTGGTCTCCTCGGCACTGAGGTCCTGTTTGAGCAACGTTTCAAAATGCTCAAACCGCTGCTGCACGATCGCTTTGCCCACCTGCAACGCTTTGAGATTCTGCTGTTCGCCGCGCAATGCCTGTGTCTGTAAGTCAACCGCCAGCGATGCCTGCGCCCAGGCCTGCTGTTGCTGCACTTCCTGAAATTGCGATTGTTCCTGACGCTCGATCAGTGAGAGGAGCGTAAAGCCGAACTGAATCAGACTGTCAACGGCGCTCAACGCCTGTCCATGCATCACATTGAAGCGGTAATGCGGGATTTGCGTCGAGGCAAGGGCCGAAGGCGTGCCGCTCTGGCCACCGGAGTTGGCTGTCAGCAACAGCGTGCGTGGGTCTTGAGGCGATTCGAACAAGCGAACGGACTGGCGTTTACCGGCGATGTCCAGACCATGCCTCAAGTTATACAGGCGACTGTCCACCTGATCCCAACGCTTGAGTAAATCCGGATGGAATGGAATACGCAGATGTTTGATCGCCGGGAGCTGCAGTTGTACCGGGTTTTTTTGCCTGTTCAGATGCAGCGGGACGTTGCCATCCTTCTTGATGAGCTCCTGTTCAAGCTGTTTCATCTCCGTCAGGTCATCGTTTGCCAGTGTCTCAAGTGTGATCGGCTCCCAGAGGTCTTTCCGCCCGTTGATCACCGGGCGATTGCCAAGCAGATGACGCGCTTGCAGATAGAGCGACTTCGCCTGGTTAAGACTCTCGGTTGTCAGGCGGCGATAAGCCTCGTCAGCGCGATTGAGCAGAATGTCGATATAGAGAAAAAACACCGCCTTGCGAAAATGCACGCGATGGCTGAGCGCAATCTGATGCGGGTCGTAGGGGTTTTTATGCGCATAGGAAGGCTCTTCGACAGGATTCAGGGGTTCTGATTTCCAGAGTTGTTGCTGGCCATTGTTATCCTGGCCCCAAGGGTCGAAGAGGTAACTGACCCATTTTATCGCTTCTTCGTAACGGTGCTCGGCATTCAAGCGACTCGCGAGCAGCCATGGGACGTACAAAAACAGTTCTGTGAAGTACTGTCCGTAAGCGCCATGAAAATCCAGCGCCTTATCCCTCGTGTGGGCTGAACCTGGCGCGGACAGTTCGGATGTCGGTGAGTCGAGGTTGAACAGTTCGTCCAGACTGTTTTCCGCGCGGCGAATCATTTCGGCGGCAAAACCGGTGTCGAGACTGATCATGTTCTCATGGGATAGAGTCGTTTCATCCGGTTGAACGGTACGTTTTAATAGTTGCGATGAGTCTTCATCAACGATATCCCAGTAAGTGTTTTCATTGTTTTTCGTCATTACGCGTCGAGGGTTAACGGCCTCTAAAAGGGCCTTCAATTTCTCTGTTTGTGCTTTGGTAAAGGTACTTCTATCCGCTGCTTTAACAAAAAAATTCTTATCGATATGGCCAGTCAGGCTAACGTCACCCAGTGACAGGCCTATTGCGATCTGATTATCTTGTTCATAAGCGTAGATCGAGACACGTTTATTAAAATCCTCGGTTTTTGTGTTCGGGTAACCTTGGAAAAAGCCCTCGAGACATGTTTTTGGCAGGCTCCAGGTGCCGTCGATTTTACGCCACGCATAAATAAGTTTAAGTTGTGGGTTGCTTTGTCCTCTTGTGTTTTTATCCGTAAGCTGGTCAGGATGCTGATGGTGACTCTCTGCCCAGAATACATATAGTCGATTGTTGAACCAAACGGGCCGAATGGTGTGTTGAATGGCATTTTGTGAAATCGGAACATCTGCTTTTTCCCATTGACTCCAGGCTAGAGGATCAGGGCGCTTGAGTTTCTCGGCTCCCTCAGTGGTGAGCCTCACTGGCCGCTGCGACATATCGAGCGAGCGCCAATAATAGCGATCAGCTGAGCGCGATTTGGCCAGCACATAATGAACACCGTTGTCGACGTCATCACCATCGATATAACCATTGAGGATACTCAGGTTCGCCACTTCTTCAAACCGGGTCAGATAACCCAGTATTGCTTTTTGCGCGGTCGCTGAGTCGATCCGTCCCTGTGTCAAATCGTTTTCCAGTTGGCAAAAGTTTTCGCTTTTATCGACCCGCAATGCTGGATCAAGATAAAGCGAAGGGAAATACATCAGTTGCTGGTGGGCTGCCCAAGTCGGGTAATGACTCAAAACATTGTGCCAGTAAGAGCGCTGCTCCTCGCTCTTTGAATAACCGGACGAACCGCGAGTAAAAATCAGTTCGATGTGATGTTGAAGGCTGGAGATGGCAAAGCTGACCGGCGTCGCCGAAACATCGTTGCTGATGAGTGCATCGAGCAAACAGTGATCGTAAAGCGCTTCGGCAGTCTTGACTTCCGTTTTGGGGTTTGCAGACACTTCGAGGTGGAGATAATAAGCTACCTGGGCATCGCGCAGCGCCTCTTCCAACTGCTTTTGAATTTCTATGTTGTTCACGTTTATTCCCTTAAACATTTGCATTGTGGAGAAGTTCGGCAGCGACGGTACGCCATTCATTCATTGAGCTTTCGCTGTTCAACTTCAAGATGTCACGCAGTTTTTTCAACGAAAGCCCCGTGTTTTTGGATAATTCAAGGTGGCGGATGATCCAGTCCAGTTGCTGCATGTTTTCAACTTTCTCCGTGGGTAACTCCTTGGTCAGAGTGGTCAGGGATTGCTCGGTAACAAGAAAATTTGCCAACGCGTCGTTGGCTGTTTTTGAATCATTGGTACGGGAAAGTTTTAGTAAGCCGAGAAGCTCGTGACTCGCGCCTGGATTGTGCCGGCTGTAATTGGCGAAGCGTTCGAGACAATAGAGGTCTTGCAGTTTAAATGCGCTTCCCCAGTCCGATTTGATTAGTTTGTAATCGCTCAGCAAGTTGAGCAATATTTCGCTGCTTATGTTTAATGCCTGGCAGATTTCAGCGGCGGCCAGTGACTCGCGTAATAGCAGGGATTTTCCTTTCTTGATTTCCTCACATATTTTTTGCTCGGTGGTATTGGCCATTTTCATGACGCACGGAACGTATTGCACCGAAAGCCCTGCGACGTCCTGCAGCAACTGGTGCACAGCAAGGGCCTGTTCTTTTTCAGCGGTGGTATCTCGCATGGCACTTATCGCAGCGACATGCACGGGAAGTGTTTCACGAGCAGAAGGCAAGTGGCGTTTGAGCATGCGCAACAGTTGTGCGACTGTAAGGCCGGCTGATCGTAACCAAGTCATCACCCCGTCCAATGCCATCAACAGATGGAGGATGTCGGGTTCGCATTTGCTGCTCAATTCTCCTGATACCAGCAATCGCTCGAATGCTTTGCCCCCCAGTAAATTGACTAGCTCCGTGCATTCAAGGGGGGATAAACCAAACAGCCGCGCTATGCGTGCCTGACGATAAAGAGATGAAGCGGTCTGTAAGTTTTGATGCAGGCTTTTCAAGTGGGTTGTGGCCAATTTTATGCACAAGTCGCGCGACTCTTGCGTAATTTGAAGATCCATACCGTCGGCAAGGCGGATGGCAGATATTTCAGGGAGTCCTCCTTCTTGTTTAAATAAATTGGCTGCCGGGAGATCGCGGTGGAAAACACGATCAAACAAAGAAGCCCGGCCGTTGACCGACTGGGTGGGTAAGCGGTACAGAAGGGCTGCGAATTCCTCTGCCTCAATCCCATAATGTTGATTGAGATATTGATAAACACCCACGGCGCGCAGCGTGGACCTGGGAATAAATGTGTCACTGCCATCGCTGTAAATTGCACTGTAGACCAGAGTGTCGAGTTCCCCCGGTGAAATGTTGCTCCACCTGTGCAAACGTATCATGCGCTGGACACGATCAAGGGCAGTAAACATATGTGCGTCTGGATTTTCGTAAGTCAGCGAAATGATTTTTTCTTCGCTGTCGGGTGCTTTGTCCACTACAAGGTGCTTATCGCTTGATGGGTATGATCTGGAAATTTGAAGATCAATGAATTGTTTGATTTCCGACGGCGAGCAATGGGTTTGGGAGGCAAACAGGTTAAGGTCGTAGCGACCTTCGTTTATCATCGATCTATCTACAACGCTGTGTATAGCACCTGTCTCCGTGTCTGTTGGACTGCTATATTCCGCGAGCTTGGCCGTCAGGATTTTGATTTGCCTTTCGCTCAGATTCGACATCTTTATCTGAGCTTTACAAAGCAGTTCCACGTTTACCTTGTCAGAGTCCTGAAAAAACATATTTGGCAATTGCAATTTATAGTCAAGAATGCCCAATCCAAGGTTCTTCGCAGCGAGCGCTACTACACATTGTCGATGAGGGTGATGGTAGGGGAAGAAAAGAGGTTTAGACTGTATGGACATTATCTCCTGAGACGTCTTGTCGTTGTCGTGCTTTGGGTGATTTTTTATTTTATCGCCCAGCACCCTGTTGACGAGTTGCAATGCCGGGAGTGGTTCAAAAACACTGGAAGCATCTATCTGTTGAGTGGCAATATCTGGACGAATCGCGCTTATTCTGCGCGCGTATTTTTCTTCCGAATCAAGCTGGCCCGAAAAAATGTACAGGGCGCGCAGATAAGCTGCTGGCGAGTCGATAGCATTTAAATCGTTTTGGGCGCAAAAACTATTCCAATTTTCTTCAAATAGTTTTTCATAAGTTGGCGCAACGCCATTTAGAGCGCGCTTATCGCGTTTTTTATCTGTCTTGTGAAGCTGGCGCTCCATTTGCTCCCGTGTTATTTGCCGGGCAAGACTGCTGGCGTAGTCGTGAGCTATTTCGGCATTTAGCTTTTTACCGGGGGTTTCTTGTATTTGCTTGTATTGGTCTCTGGACAGTTGAGCCACGCTGAGAGTGGATTCCAAAGCTATGTCATGTATTTCAAAAGTCTGAGGGGTTGCAGTTTTTGCAGTGCCTGCAGTGGCAGTAAGTATTTTGAGTTTGTTAAGTTTTATGTCGCTCATTGTTTGGCTTTCCGGTTAATATTGTTTCTTTCGGGCAATGAACATAACTTACTGCGGGGAGTTCTAATTGTAGGAATTTTCTCTATTGCAGGTAAGGCGAAAAAATTTGAACTAAGTAGTTGGTAGGTAAACTTCTGAAAGGATTATTCTGCTTCGGCTTTATTGTTCTTTGCCTGGTTTTTGCTGGTTGTTTGTTTCCAGACATGCATTGGAATCGTCTGCTTGATTTTTTATAAAAGGTTTCGCTGACGAAAATATCAGGGTGTGATTTTCATTAATCACGACAAAACATACTCATTAGCGACACGACTTACCTCTCCACGAAAATTACTTTCATGGAATTTGAAATCTCGATCTCGAAATGATTTATGAGTTTCAAAACCCATTCGAACGTGACCCTTTCGAGGAGTACCGCATGACACCTTCCTTCGGCTATTGGCTGCTGGTCTATGCTGCCGTCGCCATCATTGCGCTGATCGTGTTGATTGCCCGTTACCGGCTCAACCCGTTCATCGTCATCACCCTGATTTCCATTGGTCTTGCGCTGGTCGCGGGGATGCCGCCGTCGGGTGTGGTGGGGGCGTATGAGGCCGGGGTGGGCAAGACGCTGGGGCATATTGCGCTAGTGGTCGCGCTGGGGACGATGCTCGGCAAGATGATGGCCGAGTCCGGCGGCGCCGAGCAGATGGCGCGTACGCTGATTGACAAGTTCGGCGAGAAGAACGCGCATTGGGCGATGGTCTGCATCGCCTTTCTGGTCGGGCTGCCGCTGTTTTTCGAAGTCGGTTTTGTGTTGCTGGTGCCGATTGCGTTCACCGTGGCGCGGCGCGTTGGCGTGTCGATTCTGATGGTCGGTTTGCCGATGGTCGCCGGCCTGTCGGTGGTGCATGCGCTGGTGCCGCCGCACCCGGCGGCGATGTTGGCAGTGCAGGCTTATCAGGCGTCGGTCGGGCAAACCTTGCTGTATGCGATTGCCATCGGCATTCCGACCGCGATCATTGCCGGGCCGCTGTACGCCAAATTCATCGTGCCGCGCATTCAATTGCCGGCGGATAACCCGCTGGAAAAACAATTCCTCGACCGCGAACCGCGCGACAAACTGCCGGGTTTTGGCATCACCATGGCGACCATACTGTTGCCCGTGGTGTTGATGTTGATCGGCGGCTGGGCCAACCTGATTTCCACGCCGGGCAGCAGCTTCAACCAGTTCCTGTTGTTCATCGGCAACTCGGTGATTGCCTTGCTGCTGGCGACCTTGTTGAGTTTCTGGACGTTGGGTATCGCCCAGGGTTTCAACCGCGAATCGATCCTCAAGTTCACCAACGAATGTCTGGCGCCGACTGCCAGCATCACTTTGCTGGTCGGTGCCGGTGGTGGCTTGAACCGCATTCTGGTCGATGCTGGCGTGACCGATCAGATCGTCGGCCTCGCTCATGAATTCCACCTGTCGCCGCTGATCATGGGCTGGCTGTTCGCCGCATTGATGCGCATCGCTACAGGCTCCGCGACCGTGGCCATGACCACTGCGTCTGGCGTGGTCGCGCCGGTGGCCATTGGTCTGGGATATCCACACCCTGAGTTGTTGGTGCTGGCGACCGGCGCTGGCTCGGTTATCTTTTCCCACGTCAATGACGGCGGCTTCTGGTTGATCAAGGAATACTTCAACATGACGGTCGCGCAGACGTTCAAGACCTGGACCGTACTCGAGACGCTGATCTCGGTAGTCGCGTTCGGCCTGACCGTCGGCCTTTCTTACCTGCTGTAACCGGAGCCCGCCGTCCATGGACATCCTCTACCAGATCCGCGCACGTCAGGATTCCTTCAGCGCCGGCGAAGGTCGCATCGCCCGGCTGATGCTCGACGACGTCGGTTTTGCCGCCAGCGCCAGCCTCGAAGACCTCGCACAGCGCGCCGAAGTCAGCACCGCTACGTTGTCGCGTTTTGCCCGCACGGTCGGTTGCCGCGACCTGCGTGATCTGCGCCTGCAACTGGCTCAGGCCAGCGGCGTCGGCAGCCGTTTTCTCGACCCGGCGGGCACGCCTGAGCAGTCGGCGTTCTATGGGCAGATTGTCGGCGATATCGAAACCACGCTGCGCCAGCACCTGGCCGGGTTCGACGAGTCACGCTTCGCCGATGCGGTGAAATTGCTCGGTCAGGCACGGATGATTCACGCCTTCGGCATGGGCGGTTGCTCGACGCTTTGCAGCGACGAATTGCAGGTTCGGCTGGTGCGCCTCGGCTACCCGATTGCGGTGTGTCATGACGCGGTGATGATGCGCGTCACCGCCGCCAGCCTCAACGCCGAACAAGTGCTTATCGTCTGTTCGCTGACCGGCATCACCCCGGAATTGCTCGAGACTGTCGAGCTGGCGCGCAACTACGGCGCGCGCATTCTGGCGATCACCCGCGCCGACTCGCCACTGGCAGAACTGGCCGACATCGTCCTGCCGCTGCAAGGTGCAGAAACCTCGTTCATCTACAAACCGACGGCGGCCCGCTACGGCATGCTGCTCGCCATCGATGTGCTGGCGACCGAGCTGGCACTGGCCAATCCTGAAGACAATCAAGAGCGTCTGCGGCGGATCAAACTCGCCCTCGACGAATACCGTGGCGGCGACGATCACCTGCCGCTGGGAGACTGACATGCTGTACGACACCTTGATTCGCAACGCCCTGATCATCGATGGCAGCAACGTGCCCGGCTACCACGCGGACGTGGCGATTCGCGATGGCCGCATCGAGCGTATCGGCGACTTGCACGATGCTACTGCGACCGAGGAAATCGACGCGGCCGGGCGCGTGCTGGCGCCGGGTTTCATCGATGTACACACCCACGACGACACTGTGGTCATTCGCCAACCCGAGATGCTGCCCAAGCTCAGCCAGGGCGTGACCACGGTGATTGTCGGCAACTGCGGGATCAGCGCTTCGCCCGTGACATTGAAGGGCAATCCGCCGGACCCGATGAACCTGCTCGGCACGGCGGCGGCATTCGTTTATCCACGCTTCAGCGACTACCGCGCGGCGGTCGAAGCGGCCAATACCACTCTGAACGTGGCGGCACTGATCGGCCATACGGCGCTGCGCAGCAATCATCTCGATGACTTGTTCCGCACCGCGACGCCAGAAGAAATCGCTGCGATGCGTGAGCAGTTACGCGAAAGCCTTGAGCACGGTGCGTTGGGTTTATCCACAGGTCTGGCGTACGCCAGCGCCTACAACGCTTCCACCGATGAAGTGATGCAACTGACCGAAGAGCTGACGGCATTCGGCGCGGTGTACACCACGCATTTACGCAGCGAATTTGCCCCGGTTCTAGAGGCGATGGACGAGGCGTTTCGGATCGGTCGACATGCGAAATCGCCAGTGATCATTTCCCACCTCAAATGTGCCGGCGTTGGTAACTGGGGGCGCAGTCCGCAACTGCTCGCGTCATTGGAAGAGGCCGCCAAAACTCATCCGGTCGGCTGCGATTGTTATCCGTACGCGGCGAGTTCATCGACACTGGATTTGAAGCAGGTCACCGATGCGCATCGCATCACAATCACCTGGTCGACGCCGCACCCGGAAGTCAGCGGCCGAGACCTGATCGACATCGCTGCCGAATGGAATCTGCCGTTGCTTGATGCCGCGAAACGCCTGCAACCGGCGGGTGCGGTGTATTACGGGATGGACGAGGCGGATGTACGAAGAATCCTCGCTCATCCGTTGTCGATGGTCGGGTCTGACGGACTGCCGGAAGACCCGTTCCCGCATCCGCGCCTGTGGGGTGCTTTCCCACGGGTTCTCGGACATTTCAGTCGTGATATCGGGCTGTTTCCGCTGCACACCGCCGTACACAAGATGACCGGTCTGTCGGCGGCGCGATTTGGTTTGAAGGAACGCGGTGAGATTCGTGAAGGGTATTGGGCGGATCTGGTGTTGTTCGATCCGGCGACGGTGCGTGATGTCGCGGATTTCAATGAGCCGCAACGGGCCGCGCAGGGCATCGACGGCGTTTGGATCAACGGTGTTTTGAGTTATCGCAACGGACAGGCGAATGGTCGCAGGGAAGGGCGGTTTCTCGCTCGCCACGGTGATCTGCGCGACAACTTTCACTGAGGTTTCGCGGACTGCGTCACAGTGGTGGCACATTGCGACTAAAGAAAGCCATCAACAGGCCGAATTGCTGATATCCACCCCGTCTACACTGTGGGGCCAATCAGTCAGGGAGCACCCCATGAGCTTCGGCAAAACCACCCCGATCCTGCGGATCTTCGATGAAGCCAAAGCTGTCGAGTTTTACGTCGATTTTCTGGGTTTCAAGATCGACTGGCAGCATCGTTTCGAGGCGAATTTTCCGTTGTATCTGCAGGTGTCGCGTGGGGAGTGTGTGTTGCATTTGTCCGAGCATCATGGCGATGCGTGCCCGGGTTCGGCGCTGCGGATCGAGACGGATGAGCTGGAGGCGTTTCAGCAGCAGTTGGTGGCCAAGGATTACAAGTTTTCGCACCCGGGCATTCAGGCGATGCCGTGGGGGAGTCAGGACATGACGATCGTTGATCCGTTTGGTAATCGGCTGGTGTTTACCAACGCGATCTGTCTCTGAACTGAACAGCCCCTCACCCTAGCCCTCTCCCGGAGGGAGAGGGGACCGATCCGGGGATGCTTGAGAGATACACCGACCTGAACCTGCTCGGTCGAATCCATAATCGACTCGGTCATTCAGGTCGATGTATAGCGCCAGACACCTCGGTCGGCCCCCTCTCCCTTTGGGAGAGGGCTGGGGTGAGGGGAAAATGGCCCACCGAAAAAAGAAGCCCGCCACCTAACCATCACAGTTTGGGTCGCGGGCTTTTTCGTTACTCGGTCGGCACGAAGTTATCGAGCACCTGATTGACGGCCATTTCCGCCACCATCACCACTTGCGCGATGCCTTGCAGGGTCTTGCGGTGCGAACCTTCGAGCACGGCGGCGAAGTCGTTGAGCATCACCGAGGCAGAACCCAGTGTTTCGCAGGCGTCGACCAGCAAGGGTTCAGTCGCGGATGCCGGGTTGGCCATGTAGAGGCGGTTGGGTTGGTAAGGCGTGGCCATGATCTGCGCGGTGGGTGGGGCGAGATAATGGTCGAGCGCGCGCTCGGCGGCTTCGTGGAATTTCTTCGAATCAGCGGATTCGTAGGGGGAGGCCGGGTCGGTGACCGGCGGGTTTGGCGTTATCTTGAACATAGCTGTGTTCCCTTTGTTGAGCGGCAACCCTTTGGCTACTAAACGAAAGGGTGGCAGCTGTACGCAGGTTAGTAGACCGGGGAACTCAGCTAAGCCGGCGCGCCGAAGCGCCCTGCGTACAGCCACCGTCAAGCTCAGGTACGCGAGTACCTGTGATGAATGTACGACCAGCAGAATTACCGCCGGGCTACTAAACCCGATCACTGGGAATCAGTGACGCAATCAAGTTACGCAGCATGCTCCGGGCGCACAAGCCGGCGGATTCTGGCTTAGGCGTAGGTTACGGCGCAAGGATTTGTGGGCGCTTTCGCGTAACGCTGAGTGTCTTTAAACACCTGTGGTGCGGGATGTTTATTGCGCTCAAGTATCGAAGATTTGCCTGTAGGAATCGTGGGCTACAACTGACGCCATCGCTGGCAAGCCAGCTCCCACAGGTTTATGTGCAAGTAATAGATTTTGTGGACGACTCGGACACTGTGGGAGCTGGCTTGCCAGCGATGGGGCCGGAATATTCATCCCCGATGCATCTGCCGAAACTCCCCCGGCGGCATCCCCCGCCGACTCTTGAACGTGCGATGAAACGACCTCGGTTCGGTAAACCCCAGATACTGCGCAATGTCCTGAATCGGCAGCGTGCTGTTGAGCAAATAATGCTCAGCCAGCTCCTGACGCAAATCATCGAGAATCTGCTGATACGACGTCCCCGCCTGATGCAACTGCCGCTGCAACGTGCGCACTGAAACGGCGAGCTGCTCGGCGACCTGTTCCTTGCGCGGCAAACCCTCCTTGAGCAACTGCCGCAGGATGTTCTTCACCTGCTGCTCAAGCGACGCATCCTCCAGCGTCGCCATCAATCCCAACGCATGTTCTTCCAGCGTCCGCAGCAACTGCGCATCCGCCTGACGCAACGGCAACTGCAAATACGCCAGCGGCACGACCAACGCCGAATACAGCTGATCAAACAGCACCGGGCAACCGAAAAACGCCTCGTACTGCGCCGGCGTGGCCTCGGCCGGGCATGGATGTTCGAGCCAGACTGCGGCCGGCGACATCTGCGTATCAGCGATCCAGCGCGCATAGTGCAGCCATGACCCCAACACGTTTTCCACCAGATGCCGACGAATCCGTGGACGCTGATACCGGCACGTCCAGATCAGATGCACGTGGCCATCCAGCACCTCGGCGCGGCTGACGCCCATGTCGCCCACCAGTTTCTCGAACGGCATGATCCGGCTCATCGCATCGCCCAGCGTCGCGCAGTTCATGGTGATGTAACCGAGCACGCTCCACGAATTGGGCAGGACGAAATTCGCCGCGTTAAGCCCGAACAGCGGATCGCCCGAGTGTTCGCAGAAATAATCCAGCAACCGTTCATGCGCCTCACCGGGCAAACGCAGGG
>Ga0213824_1000545_pt1 | contig 27281 bp, 23 predicted proteins | sample MC6MC0906MG_FD_179892 | JGI IMG/M metagenome (GOLD analysis project Ga0213824, IMG submission 179892) | Enriched soil aggregate microbial communities from Iowa State University, Ames, United States - MC6-MC0906-MG | ecosystem: Environmental > Terrestrial > Soil > Unclassified | place: USA: Iowa...
CCACTGTGATCACCGATCAGGTCAACCAGGAGCAGGCCGTGGCCCAGGCGGCAGATGTCGCCTACAGCACCTCGCTGGGTACCGATGTCAGCGCCCGCAAGGCCACCGAGGTGGTCACCCAGACCGTGAGCGTGATGCGCGGCCTTGAGGCCTCGATGCAAGAGGCGGCGGAGGGCATTCAGGCGCTGGACACCCAGTCGCGGGTGATCGGGTCGATCATCAAGACCATCAGCGACATTGCCGGGCAGACCAACCTGCTGGCCCTTAACGCGGCCATTGAAGCGGCCCGCGCGGGCGAACAAGGGCGGGGCTTTGCCGTGGTTGCCGACGAAGTGCGCCAGCTGGCTTCGCGTACCAGCACCGCCACCGAGGAAATCGCCCGGGTAGTGAAGCAGAACGAGCAACTTGCGCAGGCGGCGGTGGAAATCATCGACACCAGCAAACGCCAGGCGGAGCAGGGGCTGGCGCTGGCTGACGAAACGGGCAACGTAATTGTCGAGATCCAGGACGGGGCGAAGCGGGTGGTGGATGTGGTGGGGCAGTTCTCCAGTCGTTTGGGGCAGTAGAGCCCCGGGCAGATCGGGTCTGCCTTTTGGTGGACCTAATGTCTTTCACCATCACTCAGGCTGCCGCCTCATCTTGTAGGAGCAGCCTTGTGCTGCGAAGAGGCCGGTAGGGCTAAAGATTATCTCCGGCAGCAATGGCCTCTTCGCAGCACAAGGCTGCTCCTACAGGGGGCGTACACCTCGGCAGTCAGCTACGCTCCCGTACCCAGAACAACGTAGCCCCGGCCACCGCCGCTGGCATCATCAGCACGTTCACCCCTGGAATCATCAACGCCAGGTAGGTGATACCGCCAAAGCCCAGCGACTGCCAGCGCTTGCTGCGCAGCCAGGCGAGCATGTCCTGCCAGCTCATCTTGTTGTTGTCCGCCGGGTAGTCGATGTACAGCAAAAGCAAGATATCTCGCCTGCAAACCACGTAAATCAAGGCCCTTTCCCAAGGGGTTGAGCGTGAAATGTATCAGCTAGATGGATGAGGTGGGAAGGTCTGATGAGGGACTGAGCGCTACGGCTTTCCCCACTGTTGGCTTACTGGAAGCAAGGGGTAATGGCGATAGTTAGTGCCCCCTAGTCGAGGGAGCGCCTTAGGACAGTTGACTTGCTCACATTAGAAGACCAGTCGCCGTCGAGGGCATATCACAAAACTGTTCGGGGGCTTCGAAACCTTGGGTCTTAGGCTGACCCGCATGTGGTTCCAAATGGGTGGTTAACGGTGCAACGATAGGGTATTTACAAAGAAGATTCGGGTTTCAATTGGTTATAAGTTATTGATATATAACGATTTTTATCTGGTCTGGGTAAGGCATGGCTTGTAACGCTCTCCTGAGTTTTTCTTCATAAAGCGATCCGAGCTAATGGTTAGGTCGCCGCCGCACGAGGATCGACCTTACTGAACACAAAAGGTCGTGATAGCATTGAGCAATCACGCCGGCATTCACGTAAAAGGAATTCAGCTTTAATGGCCCATCCAGTCTCAACTAAGGCTCCCGCACAGCGTAGAGAGCTATTAGCGGCAATCGACTCACTCGCAAAGCGAGGCGGTATAACACGTGATAGAGCCCTCGCGGCATGGTATGCATCGACCTTGCTGGGAGTAGACGAAGATGATGCTATTGACGCTGCGTCCGTTGATGGTCCTGAGGATGCAGGCTGCGATCTTATATATATAGATGATGATCAGCAGACAATATATATCTTGCAGGGGTATGTATCAGAGCGATCTGATAAGAGCGCTGGTGTGAAAAAATGGAATTCGCTCGTCGGTGCAGTTGCAAGCGTAAAAGATCCTATTATGTTCCAGTATGCTGGTAGGAAAGATATATATGAGCGATTGACGGAGGGTGATACGGAAGGCTATTCGTTAGTCTTCGGTTTGGTAACGCTCGCTGCTAAGTCAGACCTCATATCGAGAAATAGAGAGGCCACTGTTAGGTCTAAAGGCTATGGCTCTGATGTATCTTTCTTGTATGAATATCAAGATACGCTTTATGATAAATATCTAGTTGTAAAGGCTGCGGATCGCAATGTCCCTCATGATAACCTGCAATTCAATGGGGCGGTGGCGGAGTTGCGCGGTGATTTTGGTTATTCAATAGTTGGTTCCTTGTATGCAGAAGAGTTGTTTAGGCTCTATGAGAAATACGAAAATCAACTGTTTGAGGGTAATGTTCGCTTGTTCATTGGCCAACGGAAAGGTGGCATTAATGAAAAGATAGTTGAGACCGCTGAGAATAGACCTGGGGATTTCTGGGCGCTTAATAACGGGATAACTATTGTTGCAGATTCTTTCGAGCAGTTGGCTGATAATAATTATTCAATTCGAAGCTTTTCGATTGTGAATGGTTGCCAAACTACCGTGAGTTTGGCTCGGGCGATTGAAAAAAGTTCCGATGCCAAGCACTCTCAAGTTCTCGTCCGTGTCGTGGCAGCAAAGAAGACGTTACTTACCGATATCGTGCGGTATAATAATACCCAGAACCCGGTCAAGCTGGCGGCTGTGCGGTTGTTGGATCCTATTCAAGAAAGTCTTCGCGTTGCTTTTTCAAACATTGATTATGTTTATGCGCCTAAGCAAGAAGGCGCCCGTGTAATGAAGAATTCGAAACGTATCGAGTTAGATAAAGCGGCACAATACTTGGCTGCTATGTCTGATGATACTATTTTGGAAGCCGTAACTCGGAAGATGGAGCTCTTCGATAGATTTTACAAGATGGTTTTCCCGAGAGGTCTGACTGCTGAGAAGGTTTTCCTTGCTTGGCTAATTGCCCATGAGGTAGAAGCAGAGCGCGCAGCCCTACTAGATACCGTTGATATTCACAATGATAAAGTGATGAAGGTAATATTGGGAATACATGGCACCCCATGGGGGATCTTCGTAGCCAACTTCCTGATCGATAGGCTGGGCACCGATGTTTCGAAACTCACGTTGCAGCGAATGGTGGGCCCAGACTTCCAAGCTGCAATCTCTAAATACGCCAAAAAGGCTATGGAGTTGTATTCGGAAATTGCAGTGAGTATAGTGGGCTCGGATGATGAGGCTGCTAGTGTGCGTAACGAAATCCGAGTTAAGCCATTCCTTGATAGGCTCAAGCGGACGCTCGCCCTTAAGATAACTCAAGCTCCAAAATGGAAGTTGCCTAAGTTGAATAATATATCCAGCTGATTGACTGGCTCTTCATTGTTCGCCACGAAGTGAGTCGGAGCTTTCTTGAAAATTTTGTGCAGGTTATGTACTGTGCGAACGGTAAGATAGGCTCCACTCTAAATGTTTTTTCGCTAGATGGTGGCGTTCAGAGATATCGGATCGTTGGCTTTACATGAAAAAAATAGCTCCAAATTTTATTAGGCCTACTTTCCATTTATATGTGATGCTGGTTACCTCTCGGACAAAATATCAAACAAGCGTCTGGGCAACCGGCTAAACCCTGCCGGATGAGGGTCGATGTTTAACGCCTTGCTCTTGACTGTGCTCCGGCCAGATGCAGAATCCAGAAATATGCCGGACCAAGAAAAGCCGCCCCGAAGGCGGCTATGAGCGTAGGCGTTCTATTGCTGAGGCCAACGTACTTGCCTGGAGGTCCAGTGCCTCCAGTGTGGTCATCACGTTATCGTGGGCGTTCACAGAGCCTCGCTGCCTGATCCATGTCTGACCTCTTCCAATCCTGCTCTGAGGGCTGTCTGGTTCATATGCAGCGCCTCAAGGGCGTTCGCTATAGCCGCGACCTTATCATCGTCCATATGGGGGTTCTCGCTGTGGGCAGATACCGCAGCGTAGGGCCTTACAGCGCCTTGTTCCAGTGCCGTTTGACCGTGGCAATACCGATATCGAGTTCGGCTGCCACCTCCGCCTGTGTCATGTTCTTGGCCTTGGCCTTCTGCACCGCCCTGGTGGTATCAACAGCTTCAGGGCGTCCCAACTTCTTGCCTTCTGCCTTCGCACGTTTCAAGCCTGACTGCGTACGCTCGATCAGCAGGTCACGTTCAAACTCTGCGACAGCGCCAAGCACCTGCATGGTCATCTTGCCCGCTGCACTGGTCAGGTCCACGCCACCAAGGGCGAGGCAGTGAACACGGATACCGGTTGCTGCCAGTTGCTCGACAGTCTGCCGTACATCCATAGCGTTGCGGCCAAGGCGGTCCAGCTTGGTGACGATCAGCACATCACCCGATTCCATCCGCTCAAGCAACTTTTGGAAGCCGGGACGCTCGCTGGCGGGGACGCTGCCGGAAATGGTCTCTTCGATTACCCGGCTGGCCTGTACATCGAAGCCAGCGTTCTTAACGTCCTGGACTTGGTTTTCGGTGAACTGGTTGGACGTGCTTACACGACAGTAAAGGAAGGTACGGGACATCGGCATCACCCAAGGGATCATTTAACGTGGGATCATAGTATCGGTATCACTAACCAATGTAAACGCTATTTTGTTGATACCGCCAAACGCCAGATTTGATGGCATCGTTTAACGGTCGTTTGCTGATACCAGTTCAAGCTGGTGACACGGGCTCACGAAAAAGCCCGCACAAGGCGGGCTGATTAGATAGCCCCAATCTTAGAGGCAGCGGCAAAGGTACGAATTCGTACCTTTTACGGAGTGGGCAGCCGGTGTCAGCAGATTTGCTGAACCCTACACCAGCGCCTGCATTACAGGCACATAACCTCTCCCACTAGGGGAGCCCTACACCCGGCGTTTGAATCTCCACGAAATTGCGAGAGATAAGGCCGTGTGGCGACATTTGCTTAGCGCCGTCACCGTCAATGCCACGTAACTAGAGCCTTAGACGCTAGTCAGGGGAGAGCATTTCCAGAAAATATGCCTTTGGGCAATTAGTTCGAGATTAGTTATGCGTCTAGTAATCGAAGGCTTGATCTGTAGGGGCTGTGGCGCAAAGGAGCGTTACCTGGCCTCTGGTTAAGCAAGCCGGGCTACTGTCTTGGCAAGCAAGGGTCAATCGTGGATGAGCCGCTCAACGTCTGCAATAAGGTCTGAAGGTTTACACCCCAGTGCAACAGCCAGCTTGAAGATGATGTTGATGGTGGGCTGATGTACACCCCTCTCAATGAGGCTGACGTAGTTCCTTTGCACGTCTGCCTCCAGCGCCAGCTTCTCCTGCGTCAGTCCTGCCTGCTTCCGTCTTTCACGGAGAACTCTACCGAATGCCAGCCCTGCGTCCAAACCGTACCCCCTCTGTATGAGGTAGCACTCTCGGGTCGGGCTGTGCCTGCGTCTTCACAGCATACTGTGAATTTTATTAGCAGCATGGCATCATCCTGCTCGGACAATGGCACGTTGCTATTGCAGCGGCGGCTGGGATGGTCGCTACTCAAGTAGAGGCAGGAATGTTGATGTTGAAAGGAAGATCGTTGGCCTTGCTAGTTACCGGGGCTGTGATACTGGTGGCTGGCTGTACTACCCCACAGTACAAGATGGTGAAACCTGGGGCCTCTGAAGAGACGGTGATGCAGGATGATGCCAAGTGCCAGAACCAGTCTGCGATGATCCAGGTTGCCGACTGGGAGTATCGTGGCACCATTGCCGAGGGTGCAAACATCCAGCTCAAGCAGCAGAAGGCGTACCAGAACTGCATGATCGGCAAAGGCTATAGCGCCATCAGAATTCAGTAAGATTTCTAGGAGAGAAATTGACGATGCGTTGTACGATTCGAAGTGTAGCGGTCGCAGGAGCGCTGGCTCTCCTGGCTGGGTGTGCTCAGTCACGGTATGAACCAATTGTGTACACAGATGCTGCGCCTGCCGAGCGATGGACGTTCACGCCGATTGAAGTCAAGTACAAAGACACCTTCTCTCCGGCTTGGAATTTCCAGAATGTGCTTGAGCACAACGCAGGGAGATGCGGCCAGGAAGCTGCGATGGGTTACATCCTTTACAGCCAGCTTCGTGGCTACGGATCGAGTAAGCGACCAGACGACCGGGCTCAAGCCTTAGCGGATTGCCAGCAATACGCCTACCATCGGGGGAATGAAGCCATTACCCGCCTCAAGCAAGGCAAGGTTTCTACCAAGACCCTGGAACTGAGTAAGGATTTGTACTCCAAGTGGGCGGTTTATATGGCTGGAATGACCATATCCGCACCGAAAGATACCATGGCAGCGACCCAGTATGAGACGAGTAGGCGTGCTCTGTTGACGGAGGAAAAGTTTTCCCAGTAGCTGGCCTGCGAAGCGTGAACCAGGAGTAAGTCAGTAAGTCCGTAAGACAAACGAACTTATAACTTCATTGCAGAGGATTACTTATGACTGAACGACACGTTTCAACCGATAGCATCCTTGGTAAAGAGCAAGACAAGACGTGGCCCAGCCAAGCCCTATTCAAGAGGCTGGGTAAGCTGGCCCGGACTAAGCATCAAGCAGGTGCAGTGATGGTAGCCTTTATCGGCAACGTGCGGGGTATCAGCTGATGGCGGGGAAATGGGCAGACAGACCCCCTTTGATCTATGACCATGGGGAACCAGTACATCCTCCGCGATGTACGTTCGAGCTGATGGCGGCGTTGATACAAGCGTGCCCAGATGAGGTATCACTGATGCTGCTTCTCTTGGCACGGATGGACAGTGAAGGAGGAGCGAGAATTGAGATTGAGTCCTTCCCTCGCCTTTGTTTCATCGATAGCGAACGTGTTTCTCGTGCCATGATGAGGCTATCTGAGCTTGGCTGGCTGGATGCTGTGAACGAAGACGCGAAGCAGGATGGAATCTTCGATTGCATTATTAGAGCTTCAATCCTTCAGCCAGGAATGGTCTTGCGTTAAATCGCTGGTTGCGGCCAGTAGTGAACAAGCAAGGGGCATGTATTGTATGCTCCCTGCTTGCTTACGTCTTTGGTGACAGGCACCGCTATGTCTTCTCCCACTACCTGTGCCGCTGGGCACGGAGTGATGGTTGTACTTATGTCCAGGGGAGGGGGAGGAAAACCTCTCTCCACTCTGCTGATTACTCTTAAATAGTGTAATGGTGCCCATAAGTACACCTTGCTTAATCTGATCCTGGTCGATGCTTACTCTTAAGCGTGAACTAATCGTGGCTGAGACCATAGGGTATATCTCCACAGCAAGATCAAGAGCGGGAAGGGGCTCTGCTCGCCCTTGTTCCTTCCCTCTGCATAGAATTCTATTCTTGCCTCACGGCGCGGCCATAAGAAGGGGGCAGGGGCAGGAAAGCCCCCTAGCTCTTTATTTTTACTGTGCGGAGACTTGGTGACGTGGCGGCACGTCGTAATGGCCTCTACTGTTCTCAGTAAGGTTAAGATCGAGAGCGGGAGAGGGGCTTCACTGCCCCGTCTCTTCCCATGCTTCATAGAGTTGTTATCTGTGCATCAGGCACAGTGTTTTACGCTGTGGCGTCTACGTCAAGATTGCAAATTCATAGAGGTTAATATCTCAAAGCTCCGCTTTATATATGCGGCCGCATTATTCCCCCCCCCCCTCCCTGCTCCAGGACCGTTGCAAACGGTTATGCTGCCAGCAAGGCTTCCAGAGCTGCTGCCTCGGCTTTCCACTTCCTGATCGTCTTCGGATCAACGTTCGTCTCTCTTGAAATGGGCTTAACTTGGGCTCCGTCCCTCAGCATCTGCATCACCTTGGCTTTCATCGGATGAGCCAGGCGACCTGGCACCTCTGCGATTATTGGCTGGACGAAATTTCCGTTCAGCTCCGCTTCGTATTCAGCTTCGTACTCCTCAGCACTCTTGAATTGGGTTAGTGTGCGCAGGTCATAGTGGAGCTTGGCCAGTACATCAGTACTTGGAGTACCGGAGTCATCGCAGTCGTCCCAGTCGTGAGTTTGTATTTTAGGAAGAATGACTGCTTCAGGGGAAGTCCCGTTCATCTCATGCGTGAGCGAGCTAGGGCGGCTATTCATCATCCACGGGATTATTAGTTTTATTGCTTTGAAGTACCGTCTTGCATGCCTAGGTCTTAATTGCAGAAAGTCTTCAATTGCTTCATTGTGGATAAGTGGTATGGCTTCCAGGATCGTCACAAGGTTGCGCACTGATAACGGTGTGGATTTACCGCCTGAATCCATAGGGCGGTTATGCCATTCAAGTCTCGCGATGCCTTCGATAATGTCCATCGCAAATTGAGGATAACGACCCCATGGCGTATCCCAGCCGATGAAACCATAGAATGGGTTCGCAATAGAATTAGGCTTAGGCCCTCGTGTGCTCTTTTGTTTTCTCGGCTCCTCAAATGTCGGGATCTGCTTTATCAACCACCGATAGGCGTTGGCTGCTATTCGTAAATCTAGAGCGCGAAGCTCTGTTGCAGAAAGAAGGTTTGTGTCTGTTGGTTTATTGTTTATCTGCATGTTATCTCTTTGTTGTCTAGTGTTTTTATGGGCAATACCTCGCGTGTAGTCAGTAATATATTTTTCTAATCAGCCTTTCGGAGGCAGCACAAAACCCGCTCTGCTCAGTGGCCTATTGGCTTGAGTGAGCTATCTGTTGGGTGTTTGATACTTGGCGCTAGGCGATGGCTGGCGTAGTTGCACCAGCCACCTTTGAGGCGTACATCGTCCAGATCGGTGCATAAGGTCGTCCTGGGGGAATACGTCCATGTTGTTAGCGCTTAGCGAGGATCACCTTCGGCATGAGAGCCAGGTGTGCTCAGGCTTGAGGGTGCAACTTAGATCGTTACAATCCTTCACGACCGTGCTTGGCGATGAATTGCTGAAGCCAGATCAAGCCTTTGCCTGTTACATATGTGGTGGCGCATAGCATTGGCTGTCCACTGTGCGGGTTTTTATACGTAGTCTCGATGACTATGAATCGTCCTGCATCTTTATGGGCTTGGTATGGCAAGTTATGATTCTTGCCGTCACTAATCAAAATCTTATTCTGGCGGAGATATTTGAATAGAGAGTTTCGCCCTGTACCTAGGATATCTGCAGTTTGCTTCATAGTATGGCAGTTATTGGCTACTGCTACATCTTCAAAGAAGTCAACCTTAGGTGCATCTTCCGCAACTTTCTGCTCCAACAGAATAACCTTTTCTGTATATCCCAGCAGCAATTCACGTAGAGCGAAGGGGTTGTCCAAGCTCGCTGGAGTTGGCTTCGCCGCTTGGGTTTCCAGCGCATTCAGCCGTTGAATGACCGCTAGGCGCAGAGGGACGCTATATCCTGTAACCAGGGTCTGGGTCAGGTCGCGGTCCAATCGAATCTCGGTGGTGTAGCCCCTGGAATCGTTGATGGTTTCTACATGGATCAAATCTGATCCATCTGGGAGGTCAGCAAGCATTGACTTGATGTCGCGTATAACGTTTTTGTGCGTCTTGTTAGTGAGTTTGGCGATCTCCAGGCTGCTCATGGTGATGGGAGTATGCGGGGTATAAGCAATTCTCTCGTGCATGAGGGGATGGGTCGAATTTCCCACGGAGGCGACTATGGCGTTAGTGGGGTGCTTCTGCGTGGCGGTCGTATTCATGGTCTGCATTTCCATATATAATGTATTCCTCAAATTAGGGGTATAGCTGCCCGTCGCTAGGACTTTCTAGCGCTTGTGGTGGGCGGGGTTATAAAGTTTCCTCGAGCATTATTTTAGTACTTGACGAGTTCAGTACTTTTTAAGTGGGGCTATGTCATAGTTGTCTCCTATATCGCATCTTTGGGTTTACTCGGGCAGCACAAAACCTTCACGGAAACACAGGGCTCCGTCGTGCTGCTAATATATGTAATCGAAATTTACTAATGGCGTTATGCTCAGCCATATAGGCGTAGGTGATTCTCTCAAGTCATGTAGTTGCTCTCTATGTGCGGCGGATGGTGTTTTACGGATGCGGACAAATCTTGCAATCATGGCATGGTAGTTACTCTCGATCGTTAAACTAGGGCTGATGCGGTCTGGTTGGCTGAATTCCGGACACGACAAAAACTCCGTGCTAACAACTCATCATTTAGAATGAGTCTGCAGGGAGGTTGGCTTTGCTTTTGGCCAGTGCGGGCCTGATGGGTCACCGTTTGTTCGGTGAATGGTGCGCATCATAGAGGGGGGCGTCCTCTGCGTCAACCCCCCTGATGTAAAAAATCTGCGGTTCTCACATCGATCGCTATGGTGCCGTCAATCAGGGTGGCTAGCCCGGCTGCGACGTTCGTATCTATAGCAGCAGTAGAATCCCACTGCTATCCGGTTCGCTGGTGCGAGCAGGCACTGATGGTGTCGCCCCGAACCGTCATGGCGACGCGCTTCGAGCATCGCCTTCGAGGGTTGCGGCTGCCGTTTAAGCTGAACGTGACTGCTCCTTCTTGGTGTCCAGCTATCCGCTTAATGAGCAAAACCTGGAGCCCAGCGTCAACGCAAATCATTGATGAGCATATGCCTGAGTTGGGGAGCGTTTCACAGCGCTCGAATCATCTTGATGGGGCAGGTATGCATCCCACGTAAGGATTTCAGACGATGGAGAAGGCGGTTAGGGCTTATCTACCTTCAGTTGAAGGTTCTGGGCATCATTCGTCAAAGGAGCCCGGCAGCTTTAGCAAGGCTGGGAAGCTTCTGGATCTCCATTGCCATCCGGGAGAGGGGGTTAACGCCGTAACTATCCCCTATATGACCCGATGCATGACCAGTGATCCAGTCACTCACCTCTTTAGGTATACCGTGCTCTCTTGCAAGGGTCTTGAAGCTGTGCCGAAAAGCATGCAGTGGGTTACGCCCAGGTTGGTACACACCACAACGCTGCGTGACTGGGCGCCATGACTTGGACACGATTCCTGCAAAGCCGTCACTCACCTTTACTAACTGCGGGAAGATTCTGGTTCCAGGCGTGCGGTCTTGTACGAGCGTGAGCAAGCCAAGGGCGATTAGGTCAGGATGAACAGGGATTTCCCTGCGACTGCTGTCCGTCTTAACTGACTTATCGGGCTGATCGTCAATGATCCGAATGAACCAAGGGCCGCCCTCATGCTGGTGGATATCCTCCACATAGAGCTGAGCCAGCTCTTCACGTCGGCCGCCTGTATATGCAGCTATCAAAGGTATCCAGTACACAGCATTCCCTGGACGACCTTCGGCATTTCTTAGCTGTTGAAATTCGGTGTGGCTAAAAAGTGTAACTAGCTCTCCCCAGGTGTAGCCTCGGTTATCGTCCAAGCGTCGTTTTGGTTTGCCCGACCCCAGTCGCTTGTGAATGCGCGACGCGGTTACGGGATTCGTTTCAAGCAGACCTGAATCGACGGTGAAGGCCATCACCGATGACAGTCGGGCCAGCAGCAAGCGAGTAGATGAGGTGGCAAGCGGCTTTACCTTCTCCCCAGCAGGCTGGATCAAGTTCGCAGCGAACGCATGGATATCTGATGGTTGTATCGTGGAGATTGGCTTGTCCCCCATATCTTTGATGAATCGATTGACGGCACGGCTGTAGTCCACCGCATGGCGCCGCGAAACGTATTCAGACCTACCAGACATAGATATGGATTGGACGTAGCGGGTGAGGGCCTCTGACAGCCTTACTGAGCTCGCTGTAAGGGCGGGCAATAAAGGGGTAGGTAGGGGCTTTCCTGCTGTCTCTGGCTTACGCGGCTCAATGTAGATGCCCTGGCGGGCATCATTGAACAACCTCTCCGACTCCGCGTATGCCAGGGCAAACGCAGCCTTCGCTTGCTGGTGGTGTCGAGTGTTCAGCGAACGACGAATCTCGGTCTTGCCGATTATCTGCCTGAGGTCATCAGGCACCCTGCGACGTAGGTAATAAATGCCCGAATCGGGGTGCCTAAATGGTTGGGCTATCAGTGCCATATGTACCAGCCTTGTGTATCAGTCGGCTGGGAAAGGGCATCGCTTACGTGGTCAACGGACGCTCGGTGTGGAGCGATTAGCAGCTGAGCTATCGCCCTTTTCCCGCACCCAGAACAACGTAGCCCCGGCCACCGCCGCTGGCATCATCAGCACGTTCACCCCTGGAATCATCAACGCCAGGTAGGTGATACCGCCAAAGCCCAGCGACTGCCAGCGCTTGCTGCGCAGCCAGGCGAGCATGTCCTGCCAGCTCATCTTGTTGTTGTCCGCCGGGTAGTCGATGTACTGGATGGCCATCATCCATACCCCGAACATCAGCCACAGTGGCGCGGCGACGACGTTGACCACCGGAATCAGCGACAGGATGAACAGGCCGACAGCCCGTGGCAGGAAGTAGCCCAGCTTGCGCATTTCGCGGCTGAAGGTGCGTGGCACCATGGCCACCAACTCGCCCCAGCTGAACGCCGGGAAGGTGTCTTCGCCACGTACCACGACCTCGACCTTTTCCGCCAGGAAGCCATTGAACGGCGCGGCGATGATGTTGGCCACCAGGGTGAAGGTGAAGAACACCATCAGCACCAGCAAAGCGACGAACAGCGGCCAGAGTATGTAGCTGAGGAAGCTCAACCAGTCTGGCAGCGTTGGCATCAGGGCATCGAGCCACAGGCCGAACTGGTGGCCGGCGAAGTAGACCATGCCGCCGAACAGCAGCAGGTTGACCGCCAGCGGCAGCAGCACGAACAGCCGCAGGTTGGGGCTTAGCACCAGTTTCAGGCCTTCGCGCAGGTATTGGGGGCCGGAGAGGACAGGGGCTTGCATCGGGAGACTCCGCAGAGAAGGAAAACGCGCTGACCTTACCGAGTTTGCCGCGCCGACGAAAGGTGACTGGCAAACGGGACACGGGCTGTAACAAAAGTGCCGGGGCTGAGCGAGGGATGAAATCAACGAATAGACGGTGCCTATGAGGTGGATTGTCTAAGGATATTTCCTTAATCTTTGCGACCTCGCTACAGTGCGCTCAACTTTCCGCTTTTCGGGCCTGCGCGTTGTAGCCTTCCCCAAGTGCTGCGTGGGTCCGTTTTAATTTTCCAGCTGGCGCAGCCGGTACACCGATGCCGGCCCGTGCCGCCGGCTCGACAGGAGTTCGACATGTCTGAAGTACGTCATTCGCGCGTCATCATTCTCGGTTCCGGCCCTGCCGGTTACAGTGCTGCAGTCTACGCTGCCCGCGCCAACCTCAAGCCGCTGCTGATCACCGGCATGCAGGCGGGCGGCCAGCTGACCACCACCACCGAAGTTGACAACTGGCCGGGCGACCCCCACGGCCTGACCGGCCCGGCCCTGATGCAGCGCATGCAGGAACACGCCGAGCGATTCGAAACCGAAATCGTCTTCGACCACATCAACGCCGTCGACCTGGCCAACAAGCCGTTCACCCTGCAAGGTGACAGCGGCAAATACACCTGCGATGCACTGATCATCGCCACCGGTGCCAGCGCCCGCTACCTGGGCCTGCCGTCGGAAGAAACCTTCATGGGCAAGGGCGTTTCGGCCTGCGCCACCTGCGACGGTTTCTTCTACCGTAACAAGCCAGTCGCTGTGGTTGGCGGCGGCAACACTGCCGTGGAAGAGGCGCTGTACCTGGCCAACATCGCCAGCAAGGTGACCCTGGTGCACCGTCGCGAGACCTTCCGCGCCGAGAAGATCCTGGTCGACAAGCTCAACGCCCGTGTGGCCGAAGGCAAGATCGAGCTCAAGCTCAACGCCACCCTGGACGAAGTGTTGGGTGACAACATGGGCGTGACCGGTGCGCGCCTGAAGAGCAACGACGGCAGCAGCGACGAAATCAAGGTCGACGGCGTATTCATCGCCATTGGCCACACCCCGAACACGTCGCTGTTCGAAGGCCAGCTGACCCTCAAGGACGGCTACCTGGTGGTCAACGGCGGCCGTGAAGGCAACGCTACCGCCACCAACGTTGAAGGTGTGTTCGCTGCGGGTGACGTGGCTGACCACGTTTACCGCCAGGCCATTACCTCGGCCGGTGCCGGCTGCATGGCGGCCCTGGACGTGGAGCGTTACCTGGACGGGCTGGCCAACGCCTCGTTCTGATCCAGCAACACCGGGGCCGCTTTGCGGCCCATCGCAGGCAAGCCAGCTCCCGCAGGTAATGCGAAAGGCCTGAAGGCAGTGCGTGGCCTGTGGGGCTTGCCGCGACAGGCTCTCGGCAACGACACAAAAAAACCGGCTCAATGGCCGGTTTTTTATTGCCTGCAGTCAGCTCAGAGGCTCAAGCGCATCGACAGGTCCACGGCTTTCACATCCTTGGTCATGGCACCAATCGAGATGTAGTCCACCCCGGTCTCGGCAATTACCCGCAAGGTCGTCTCGTTCACCCCGCCGCTGGCCTCAAGCTTGGCTTTGCCAGCGGTAATGCGCACCGCTTCGCGCATTTCGTCCAGGTTCAGCTCGTCGAGCATGATGATGTCCGCGCCAGCGGCCAGCGCCTCGCGTAGTTCATCCAGGCTTTCCACTTCGATTTCCACCGGTTTGCCCGGTGCAATGCGGTGCGCCGCAGCCACTGCCTGGGCTACGCCGCCGCTGGCGGCAATATGGTTTTCCTTGATCAGGAAGGCGTCGTACAGGCCTATGCGGTGGTTGTCGCAACCGCCACAGGTTACCGCGTACTTCTGCGCCAAGCGCAGGCCTGGCAGGGTTTTGCGGGTGTCCAGCAGGCGCACTTGCGTGCCTGCCACCAGGTCGGCGAGCAAGCGCGCACGGGTGGCAACCCCCGACAGCATCTGCAGGAAGTTCAGCGCACTGCGTTCACCACTGAGCAGCGAACGGGCCGGGCCTTCCAGGTGGAACAGCGGCTGATCGGCAATAGCCCGCTCACCGTCGGCGACTTGCCAGTGCACTGCAACGCGCGGGTCGAGCTGGCGGAACACGGCATCGACCCAGGCGGTGCCGGCGATCACGCAGTCTTCGCGGGTGATGATGGTCGCCTTGGCCAGGCGTTCGGCCGGGATCAGCTGCGCGGTGATATCGCCACTGCCAATGTCCTCCAGCAATGCGCGGCGCACGTTGGCTTCGATTTCAGCGGTCAGGTCGGCAAGGCGTAGGTTCGGCATGGTTGGCTCCACAAGCTAGATGCCGGCGATTATAGGGCAGGGGACCGATGTGTACAGCCGCCCCGGCGATGACCTTTGGTCGGTCACGGCGAGCAATGAGTGCAAACGAGGGTCATTAACCCTTCCATGAATCGGCGCTGGCAGCTGTGCGATTTTTTACCGATAATGGCGACCAGTATTTGGCGTCATAGCTTTGACGATTCCAGCCCCTTCGGGCATGACACCCTGCAAGGAGTCCAGGATGCAGAAAGAAGGCAAGGTGGTGCCCCTGGCGGCAGCCATCGACCGAGGGGGGCGTACGCCTCTGCCTTGCCTTCCTGTATTGCTCCTGCAAGTGCGCGACAAGGCTGCGTTGCAATTGCGTCAAGGTTTGCAAGCGCTGTTCGACAATGCCGACGACACCTTGTTCGAGATGGCCGACAAGGCCGTTGATCGGTGCGACCAGAACCTGTACTTCGAGGCCATGCGCGATCTGCGCCTGAAGCGCAAAAGTATCGAACGCGGCTTCCTTGATACGTTCTATGAGACCTATGCCGGCATCGGCCAGGTCGACCTGCTGGCGCATCTGGCCGAACCGGACCCCCTGCGCAGCAAGGTGCAGCCAGAGCGGGCTGCGGCCATCGAAGGCATGGTTGCGCGGGTGCTGTCGCGCGATGGCATCGCCCTGCAGCAACTGGGCCTGCGTTTGCAGGCTTTGCTCGATCGCCCTGTGCATGAGCAACACAACCCGCTGGGCCCTGCCGCGTTGTGCGGCTACTTCCTGGAGGCTGGCCGTAACCTTGGGGTTGGCCTGAGGGTCAAACTGGTCCTGCTCAAACTGTTCGAGCGTTTCGTCCTGCGCGATGTCGACGTCATCTATGCCGAAGCCAACCAGTTACTGGCTGTAGCCGGTGTGCTGCCCGAGTTGCAACCGGCCCCGCGCCGCCGCGCCGAGGACCGGCGCATGAGGGCAGGACGAGGGCCGGCGAGCCAAGGCCAGGCCGTGGGTGCGGACGCGGCAGGGCAGGCGTTCTTTGCCTCGTTGCAAACCTTGCTGGCCCCAGCGCGTGGGCAGTTCGCACCGCGATTGCAGGCGGTGGCTGCCGCCCAGTCGATCAGCACCGCGGACCTGGTCCGCCTGCTTTCGCATTTGCAGCACTACGTGCCTGCAACCGGCGAGATGGAGGATTTCGAGCTTGGCCAACAGCTCGAACAACTGCTGCTGAGGGTCAGCGTGCGCAGTGGCACGCGCCGGCGCATCGCCGTGGCCGACGAGGACATGATCAACCTGGTTGGCCTGTTGTTCGCCTGTATTCAAGGCGATGACAACCTGCCGGCCAGCCTGCGTGCATTGATCGCGCGGCTGCATATCCCGCTGCTAAAGGTGGCCCTGCTGGACAAGGGGCTGTTCAGCCGGACCAGTCACCCGGCGCGCCGGCTGCTCAACGAAATGGCGGGCGCAGCCATTGGCTGGGAGTGCGGCAGCGAAGGGCTGCGTGACAGCCTGCACTTGCGGGTAGCGCGGATAGTCCAGCGCTTGATCAATGATTTTGTCGAAGATGTTGGCATTTTTGCCGAACTTCTCAATGATTTCCTTACGTTCAATCAGGAGGAGCGGCGGCGTAACGAGTTGCTTGAGCAACGCACCCGCGACGCCGAAGAAGGGCGCGCCCGTGCCCTGCAGGCCCGGCAGCAGGTGCAGCGGGTGCTGAACCAGCGCCTGCGCGGGCGTGTCTTGCCCCTGGTGGTCGTGCAAATGCTGGTGCAGTCCTGGAGCCAGGTGCTGCTGCTGGCCTGGCTCAAACAGGGTGAGGCCTCGCAGGCTTGGCAAGATGCCCTGGGCACCCTGGACACGCTATTGATCAGCATCACCCCTGGGCATGAGCCGCAAACCCTGTTGCAGCAGGTACCTGGCCTGCTCAAGGCGCTGCGTGATGGCTTGGCCAGCGTGGCCTTGAACTCGGCGGCCACCCGTGAGTTCTTCCTGCAACTGGAGCAATTGCACCTGCGTGCCTGCACAGGCGTTGGGCTACCGGTGGGCCATGACCAACCCTTGGCCGAAGTGCGGGTGGATGAAGAGATCGTGCTGGCCATTGCCGAAGAACCCTCCTGCGCGCCGCTGCACGTTGCCGAGGGCCAGGCCGCGGCATTGCGGCAGGTGCAGCGTTTACGCATCGGTACCTGGGTTGAAGTACTTGATGACGACGAACCGCTGCGCTGCAAACTGGTGGCGCACATCGACAGCAGCGACAGACTGGTGTTTGCCAACCGCACCGGCATGAAGGTGCGAGAGTGGAACGCAGCCGGCCTGGCGCAGGCGCTGTACCGAGGGGACGTGCGGGTGCTGGATGACGGGTTGTTGTTCGAGCGGGCGCTGGAGGCGGTGCTCGACAGGCTGCGGCAGCCGCACGTGCGGTAGGCGGCAACATTACAATCATTCACATGCAAACGGTGTTGACGGCAGGGCATACTGTTGCTCTGTTCAAGGCGCTTTCAGGATTTGCCCCATGCAATTGGACCGTGCCACTGGCTGGTTCCACGGAATCGGAATCACCCACTGCCCCTCGCCGAACTTCAATGCCCGCCCCGAAGGCGAATCAGTTTCCCTGCTGGTGATACACAACATCAGCCTGCCGCCGGCCTGTTTTGGTACCGGCAAGGTGCAGCAGTTCTTCCAGAACCGCCTGGACCCCAACGAACACCCTTATTTCGCCAGCATCGGCCACCTGACCGTGTCGGCGCACCTGTTCGTCGAGCGTGACGGCGCGGTGACCCAGTTTGTTTCGTTGCTCGATCGCGCCTGGCACGCGGGTGTGTCGTGCTTCGACGGGCGCGAAGGCTGCAACGATTTTTCCATCGGCATCGAGCTGGAGGGCACCGACGAGCTGCCCTATACCGATGCTCAATATGGCGTGCTGGAGCAGCTTACCCGGCACATTCGTAGCGCCTGGCCGGCCATCGACCTGGGCCGTATTCAGGGCCACAGCGACATTGCCCCGCAACGCAAGACCGACCCCGGCCCGTCCTTCGATTGGCCGCGCTACCGCGAAGCGTTGTTGCATAACGAGGACAAGGCATGAGTTTTCTGGTGTTGTTGCTGGCGCTGTGGGTCGAAAAATTTTCGGCCCTGCGCCATCAAGTGCAGCGTGATGGGTTCTTCCTGGGCGAGCTGGTTCGCCTGGAGCGCGGTGGCAAGGTGCACCCTTGGTGGACGCTGGCAATCGTGGTGTTGGCACCGGTAGCGCTGCTGGTGTTGCTGCTGCATGTGCTGGAGCCGGTGGCCTATGGGCTGTTGGCCTTGCCGGTGCATCTGCTGGTATTGGTCTACAGCCTGGGCCGTGGCGATGCCAAGGCGTCGCTGGGCCCGTTCCGTGATGCCTGGCGGCGCGGTGATGATCAAGCGGCGCTGCATGTTGCAGAGCGCGACCTGGGCGTGGTGGCGGATGAGCCGCATAGCCTGTTGGTCCGTGTGCAGGGCAACCTGCTGTGGCAGGTGTACCAAGGCTTTTTTGCGGTGATTTTCTGGTATTTCGTGCTGGGCCCTGGTGCGGCGCTGGCTTATCGCCTGTTGGCGCTGTGCGGCGAGCACAGCCAGCAGCCTGCGCTGAAGGCGCGTGCCGAACAACTGCGACACATCATGGATTGGCTACCGGTTCGCATGCTGGCGCTGAGCTTTGCGCTGGTGGGCAACTTCCTTGCAGTGACCCGGGTGATGCTGCACGAGGTGCTCAATTGGCACATCAGTGCTGCGCACCTGGTGGCGCGGGTGGGGCGTATTGCCGATGATATTCCCGAGGAAGAAGACAGCCAGCGTGGCTTGGGGCGGCTGGACAGCCTGTGGGAGCTGCTGCTGCGCTGCGCCGTGCTGTGGTATGCGGGGTTCGCGCTGTGGACCGTGCTGGTCTGACATAGGGTCGCCTTGCTATTTGCGTCGCCTGGCAGATCGAGCGCCGCCCGCGCGGCGCATCGCGAGCGAAGCTCGCTCCTACATTTGTTTCGGGCCAATTATTCCTGTGGGATTTGCGCGCGAACGCTTTGGCGCAAGGCGCGATATCACGTCATACAAACAAGGCGGTCGCGCGCGCCTGTCACAGGCATGACTGGCCCGAAACAAATGTAGGAGCGAGCTTCGCTCGCGATGCGCCGCGCGGGCGGCGCTCGATCTGCCAGGCGCAGCAACTACAAAGGCGAGCACCAGCCAAACAACTCGCAAGCATTGCGGCTACTGGCCTGCGCCAGCGCCTCTGCATCCACGCCCATCACCTGGGCCAGCGCCCCGGCAATGTCGGGCAGATGCTCTGGGCTGTTGCGTTGCCCCGGGTACATCACCGGCGCCATATCCGGCGAATCGGTCTCCAGCACCACGCTCTCCAGTGGCAGCCGCGCCAGGGTCTTGCGCAGCCGCAGCGCCTGCGGCCAGGTGCCGGCACCGCCTAGCCCAAGCCGAAAGCCAAGCTTGATGTATTCGCGCGCCTCTTCGTAACTGCCGGCAAACGCATGGATCACTCCCGCCCGCGCCGGCTTGTAGCGCTTGAGCGTGGCGATCACCTGGGCATGGCTGCGGCGCACGTGCAAAAGCGCAGGCAGGCCGAAGTCGCAGGCCATGTGCAGTTGCGCTTCGAACAGCGCCTGTTGACGCGTCTTGTCCAGGTCTTCGAGGTAGTAGTCCAGGCCAAACTCACCCACGGCGCACAGCCGTGGGTCGCCGTGCAGGCGCGCCAACCATTCGCGCAATTGCGTCAAATGCTCTGGGCGATGCTGGTCGAGGTACACCGGGTGCAGGCCAAATGCTGCAAACAGCCGCTGATCGGCGCAGGCCAGGTCCCACACCCGTTGGAAATTCGCCTGGTAAACCCCCAGCACCACCATCCGTTCCACTCCGCGTGCCGCTGCGTTGGCCAGCACACGGGCGCGGTCGGCGTCGAACTCAGGGAAGTCCAGATGGGTGTGGGTGTCGATCAGGCGCATGTTCAGGCCGCCGTGATGCGCTGCTTGAAGGTGCGGCCGACGGCATGCACGCCAGGTTCGTAGCGTTTCTCCTCGATCGCGGCCAGCGCCAGTTCCAGCGCGGTGGCGGCAATCAGGCCATGCTGCTGGGCCATGGCATTGACCGGCAGCGGCAGGAAGTCGAGCAACTGGTTGTCGCCAAAGGTGCCCAACTGCAGCTGGCGCGAGTCGGCAGGGCGCGCCTGCAATGTGTCGAACACCCCTTGCAGCAGCACGTATGAGGTGGTCACCAGGGCATCCGGCAGCCCGCCCAGGTCATTGATAAGCTGCTGCATCAGGCGCTGGCCGCACTCACGGCTGAATGCTTCGCCCTGGTAGCGACGGACTTCACCGGCATAGCCTTGCAGGGCTTCGTCGAACCCGCCGGCCCGCGCCTGGCTCACCGACAGCTCGGGGCGTGCGCCAATCAGGGCAATGCTGCGTGGGGCTGCGTTAAGAAGGCTGGCGGCCAGTTGCCGGCTGGCATCGCGATCATCGCTGATCACCGAGCAGAAGTGCGCAGGGTCCAGGCGGCGGTCAATGGCTATCACCGGCAGGCCTTTGTCCTGCAATTCACGGTAGCTGTCGTCTTCTGGCGGCAGGCAGCTGGCGACGAACAGGGCATCACAACGGCGTGCGCGGAACAGTTGCTGCAACTGGCGCTCGCTGTCCGGCTGGTCATCGCTGCTGGCGATCAGCAACTGGTAGCCACGGGCGCGGGCGCCTTGCTCCAGCTGCTTGGCGATGCGGGCGTAGCTGGGGTTCTCCAGATCCGGGAGAATGAAGCCCAGGGTGCGGGTGTGTCGGCTGCGCAGGCCAGCGGCCTGCGGGTTGGGTGTGAAGCCGTGGGCTTCGACCACCGCGCGCACCCGTTCGACAGTGGCGTTGCTGATGCGCTGCTGTTCAGCCTTGCCGTTGATGACGTAGCTGGCCGTGGTCACGGACACACCGGCCAGACGGGCGATATCGCTGAGTTTCACCGAATTTTCCTTGTTATTTCCGGGGCTGGCACTGAGGCCGGACCGGGTATTTTGACCCGGCGCTGGCGCCATGCGCAGACGACCATTGTCGCAATTGTCCGACAGGATGGGGCTTTTTACCGGGCAGATTATCGAGTAACGTGGCCGTCTGGTCAGATTAAACGTTTCAGCTGCCGAATTTTCTGCCTCGGCTGCCATCTGTGCAAGGCTGTTGAACTGGCCCTTCATGTGAATTTCACAACAATACTCCAGTACCCGACCGGGAACTGCAAAAGGAGATGGTCATGCTCGAACTTGCCAAGGAGCAGATAGCCATGGGCCAGACGGCCGCCGACAAGGCCGAGGCGTTGCGCCTGCTGGCGGACCGGCTGGTTGCTGATGGCCTTGTCGCGCAGGGGTACCTGCAAGGCCTGCAGGACCGTGAGGCGCAAGGCTCCACCTTCCTTGGCCAGGGCATCGCCATCCCCCATGGCACGCCGCAAACCCGGGACCTGGTGTATGCCACCGGCGTGCGCCTGTTGCAGTTTCCCGACGGCGTGGACTGGGGCGATGGGCAAAGGGTCTACCTGGCCATCGGTATCGCCGCCCGTTCCGACGAACACCTGCGCTTGCTGCAGCTGTTGACCCGCGCGCTGGGCGAAACCGACCTGGCCGAAGCGCTGCGCCGGGCCAGTTCCGCCGAAGCGCTGCTCAAGCTGCTGCAAGGCGCGCCACAAGAGCTGGCGCTGGATGCGCAACTGGTCGGGCTGAACCTGCCCGCTGAGGACTTCGACGAACTGGCCTGGCGCGGTGCCCGTCTGTTGCAGCGCGCCGACTGCGTCGACAGCGGTTTTGCCGCAGTGCTGCAGCAGGCCGAGCCGCTGCCACTGGGCGAGGGCCTGTGGTGGCTGCACAGCGAGCGCCAGGTGCGCCAGCCGGGCCTGGCCTTTATTACCCCACAGCAGCCCCTGCGTTACCGCGACCAGCCGGTCAATGGCCTGTTCTGCCTGGCCAGCCTTGGCGCTGCTCACCAGGCCCTGCTTGAGCGCCTGTGCGAAGTGCTGATCGAAGGCCGCGGGCAGATGCTCTATCAGGCTACCAACAGCCGTGCGGTACTGGCAGTGCTGGGCGGCGAGGCGCCAGCAGACTGGCCCAGCGCGCGCATCGTGCTGGCCAACCCGCATGGCCTGCATGCCCGCCCGGCCAAGGTGCTGGCGCAACTGGCGAAAGGCTTCGAAGGGGAAATCCGCATACGCCTGGTCGACAGCGCGCAGCCGGCGGTGTCGGTGAAGAGCCTGAGCAAGCTGCTCAGCCTCGGCGCCCGTCGTGGCCAGGCCCTGGAACTGGTAGCCGAGCCGGGTATCGCCGCCGATGCCTTGCCGGTACTGCTGGCCGCTATTGAACACGGCCTGGGTGAAGAAGTGGAGCCGCTGCCGCAAAGCGTCGAGCCCATTGCCAGTGTTGCGGCCCAAGTGCTGCAAGCCCCCGCAGCCGGTAGCCGCGTTCAGGGCGTGGGCGCTGCCCCCGGCATTGCCAGTGGCCCTGCCCATGTGTGTGTCGAGCGTGAGTTCGACTACCCCCTGCGCGGCGAGTCCTGCGCCCAGGAACGGCAAAAGCTGCGCCAGGCCATGGCAACGGTGGACAGTGAGCTGCAGGCCTTGGTCCAGCGCAGCGACAAGGCCATTGGCGAGATTTTCGTCACGCACCAGGAAATGCTCGCCGACCCGGCCTTGACCGATGATGTCGAGCAGCGCCTTGCCCAGGGGGAGAGCGCTGCGGCGGCGTGGATGGCTGTGATCGAGGCCGCGGCGCGCCAGCAAGAGGCGTTGCACGATGCCCTGCTGGCCGAGCGCGCCGCTGACTTGCGCGACATCGGCCGCCGCGTGTTGGCGCAGTTGTGCGGTGTGCACGCCCAGGCTGAGCCCGAGCAACCCTACGTACTGGTGATGACCGAAGTCGGCCCGTCCGATGTCGCCCGGCTGGACCCAAGCCGGGTCGCCGGTATCGTCACTGCCCAGGGTGGAGCCACTGCCCACAGCGCCATTGTCGCCCGGGCCTTGGGCATCCCGGCTGTGGTGGGCGCGGGGGCGGCGATCCTGCTGCTGGAAGCGGGCACACCGTTGCTGCTTGATGGCCAGCGCGGGGTGGTCAGCGTGGCACCGCCGGAGGATGAATTGCAACGTGCCCTGGCCGAGCGTGATGCGCGCGAACAACGTTTGCAGGCCGCCTGGTCCAACCGTTTTGAACCGGCCGTCACCCGCGATGGCCACGCCGTGGAAGTATTCGCCAACATCGGTGAGAGCAGCGGTATTGCCAAGGTGGTGGAGCAGGGCGCCGAGGGTGTGGGCTTGCTGCGTACCGAACTGATTTTCATGGCCCACCCCCAGGCGCCGGACGTTGCCACCCAGGAGGCTGAGTACCGTCGCGTGCTCGATGGCCTGGACGGGCGGCCGCTGGTGGTGCGCACCCTCGATGTCGGCGGCGACAAGCCGCTGCCGTACTGGCCGATCACCGCCGAGGAAAACCCCTTCCTGGGCGTGCGTGGCGTACGCCTGACCTTGCAACGCCCGCAAGTGATGGAAGACCAGCTGCGCGCCTTGCTCAGGGCTGCCGACCAGCGCCCGCTGCGCATCATGTTCCCGATGGTGGGCCAGGTGCATGAGTGGCGCGAGGCGCGGGCCATGGTCGAGCGCCTGCGTGCAGAAATCCCGGTGGCCGACCTGCAACTGGGCATCATGGTCGAGGTGCCTTCGGCGGCCCTGCTGGCCGCGCAACTGGCCCGCGAAGTGGACTTCTTCAGTATCGGCACCAACGACCTGACCCAGTACACCCTGGCCATCGACCGTGGCCACCCCAGCCTTTCGGCCCAGGCCGACGGCCTGCACCCGGCGGTATTGAGCCTGATCGACATGACCGTGCGCGCCGCCCATGCCCACGGCAAGTGGGTGGGTGTATGCGGCGAGCTGGCGGCCGATCCGCAGGCAGTACCTGTGCTGCTGGGGCTGGACGTGGACGAACTCAGCGTCTCCGCGCGCAGCATCGCCGAAGTCAAGGCCCTGGTGCGCCAGGCCGATCATCAGACGGCCCGCGCCCTGGCGCGCGAGGCCCTGCAACAAGACAGCGCCGCAGCGGTTCGCGCGCTGGTGGAGCGTTACTGAATGGCCAAGATCCTCACCCTCACCCTGAACCCGGCGCTGGATATCACCATCGGCCTCGATACCTTGCGCCCGGGGCAGGTCAACCGCAGCCAGGCCCAACAGAGCCACGCGGCGGGTAAAGGGCTGAACGTTGCCCAGGTATTGGCCGACCTGGGGCACAGCGTGACCGTTGCTGGTTTCCTCGGCCGCGATAACCTGCAGCCGTTCGAGGCGCTGATCGACTGGCGCGGCTTTAGCGACTGCTTTGTTCGCGTGCCGGGCGAAACCCGCAGCAACATCAAGCTGGTCGAGGCCGATGGCCGCGTGACAGACATCAATGGCCAAGGCCCGGCGGTCGACGAGGCGGCACGCAGTGCGTTGCTGCAGCGCCTGCAGCAGGTCGCCCCTGGGCACGATGCCGTGGTGGTGGCAGGCAGCCTGCCGCGAGGGATCAGTGCCGACTGGTTCCGCCAGTTACTGGACCGGTTGAAGGCCCTTGGCCTCAAGGTGGCGCTGGACAGCAGCGGCGAAGCCTTGCGCGCCGGCCTGCAAAGCGCGCCCTGGCTGGTCAAACCCAATACCGAAGAGCTTGGCGAAGTGCTTGGCCAGGCTGTGGATAACCCGGCGCAGCAGCGAGCCGCTGCCGCGCAGCTGTTGGCCAGCGGTGTCGAACACGTCGTGGTGTCTGCGGGCGAGCAGGGTGTCAGCTGGTTCGCCCGCGACCTGGCCCTGCATGCTTGCCCGCCCACAGTGCGGGTTGCCAGCACGGTGGGGGCGGGGGATTCGCTGGTGGCCGGCATGGTCCATGGCCTGCTGCAGGGCGAGGCCCCTGCGCAGACGTTGACCCGCGCCACCGCGATTGCCGCCCAAGCCGTCACCCAGGTTGGTTTCGGCATCCGTGACCATGAGCAGCTGGCGCGTCTGGAAGCCGCCGTGCAACTGACAGAACAACAAGAGGGTTGCCGATGAACATTGCCATTGTCACTGCCTGCCCCAACGGCCAGGTGTCGAGTGTGCTGAGCGCGCGCTTGCTGTCTGCCGCTGCCCAGCGGCGCGGCTGGAGTACCAGCGTAGAAGTGCAGGATGCCGGGCACCCCGAGCGGCAACTGAGCGCCGCGCAGATCGCCGAGGCCGACTGGGTGCTGGTGGTCAGCACCGGCCCCGTGGACCTGGCCCGCTTCGTCGGCAAGCGCGTGTACCAGAGCACGCCCGCCCAGGCCTTGGCCGACCGCGAAGGTTTTCTCGATGAAGCGGCGGCCAATGCCCAAACGCTGCTGGCTGCAGCAGGCGCGCCGGCCGAGGCTGGCGGCACGGGCACACGCATCGTCGCGGTCACTGCCTGCCCGACGGGCGTCGCGCACACGTTCATGGCGGCGGAGGCCTTGCAGCAAGCCGCACAGCAAATGGGTTATCAGCTCACGGTCGAGACTCAAGGCTCGGTGGGGGCGCGTAACCCCTTGTCTGCCCAGGCCATCGCTGAAGCGGATGTAGTGCTGCTGGCGGCTGACATTGAAGTGCCGACCGCGCGGTTTGCCGGCAAGCGCATCTACCGATGCGGCACCGGCATTGCCCTCAAGCAGGCCCCTGCCACCCTGGACAAGGCCCTGGCCGAAGCCAAGGTGGAAAACAGCGCCGATGCCGCAGCGGCGGCCACGACGGCGAAGGGTGAAAAAACCGGTGTGTACAAGCACCTGCTCACCGGCGTGTCGTTCATGCTGCCCATGGTGGTGGCTGGTGGCCTGCTGATTGCCCTGTCGTTCGTGTTCGGCATCGAGGCCTACAAACAGCCGGGCACCTTGCCGGCAGCGTTGATGCAAATCGGCGGGGAGGCTGCGTTCAAGCTGATGGTGCCGCTGCTGGCGGGCTATATCGCCTGGTCCATCGCCGACCGCCCAGGGCTTGCGCCGGGCATGATCGGTGGCCTGCTGGCCAGCACCTTGGGGGCCGGCTTCATTGGTGGCATCGTCGCCGGCTTCATTGCCGGTTACAGCGCCAAGGCCATTGCCCGCTGGGCCCGCTTGCCCAGTAGCCTGGAGGCGCTCAAGCCGATCTTGATCATTCCGCTGCTGGCCAGCCTGGTCACCGGCCTGGTGATGATCTACGTGGTCGGCCAGCCGGTGGCAGCCATGCTCGAAGGCCTCACGCACTTCCTCGACAGCATGGGCACCACCAATGCCATTCTGCTGGGGCTGTTGCTGGGCGGCATGATGTGTGTCGACCTGGGTGGGCCGATCAACAAGGCCGCCTATGCCTTCTCGGTGGGGTTGCTGGCGTCGTCGAGCTACGCACCGATGGCGGCGACCATGGCCGCCGGCATGGTACCGCCGATCGGCCTGGGTATCGCCACCTTCCTGGCCCGGCGCAAGTTCGCCCAGAGCGAGCGTGAGGCGGGCAAGGCCGCGTTGGCGCTGGGGCTGTGTTTCATTTCCGAAGGGGCGATCCCGTTTGCTGCCAAAGACCCGCTGCGGGTAATTCCGGCCAGCGTGGCCGGCGGTGCATTGACCGGGGCGTTGTCGATGTACTTCGGTTGCAAGCTGATGGCGCCGCACGGCGGCTTGTTCGTGCTGCTGATCCCCAATGCGATCAACCATGCCTTGCTGTATTTGCTGGCGATCGTGGCGGGTAGCCTGCTGACGGCGGTGGTGTATGCGGTGATCAAGAAGAGCGAGCGGGTAGAGTTGGCCGTGGCGCCCGTGAAAGGCTAGCGACTTCTGTAGCCTTTACTGGCCTCTTCGCGGGCACGCCCGCGAAGAGGCCGGAGCAGGTCAACGCCCATGCTTCATGCGCAACGGCACCAGCAGATCCCCCAGCCCGTTGTGGTCGATTTCATGCATCAACGCCAGCAACCCGCCCAGCTCACCCGCGGGGAAACCCTTGCGCGCAAACCACGCCAGGTAGTCCCCCGGCAGGTCGGCAATGATGCGCCCCTGGTATTTGCCGAACGGCATGCTGCGGGTCACCAGCAATTCGAGCATTTCCGGCTTCATCTTCGGCGCCCCTGGCAGTGGAAAAGTGCCGACCATACTGCAATCTGCACGAAGCCCCAAGCGGCAATCATGCAGAACGCCGCCATCAGTCGTTCTTGATTTCCATATAAGTGACTGAATAATAGAGAATTTATTTTATTTGAAAGCGTGGCACGAACGCTGCACCGGTGTAGATGACTATCACCTGCCAAGGAGTTCGACCATGAGCAACCCCAACAAAGACGTGATTGACGTACTCAACGACCTGATCGAATACAGCAAGGATGGCGAGAAAGGTTTCAAAGCCTCGGCCGAT
>Ga0213824_1000546_pt1 | contig 27247 bp, 20 predicted proteins | sample MC6MC0906MG_FD_179892 | JGI IMG/M metagenome (GOLD analysis project Ga0213824, IMG submission 179892) | Enriched soil aggregate microbial communities from Iowa State University, Ames, United States - MC6-MC0906-MG | ecosystem: Environmental > Terrestrial > Soil > Unclassified | place: USA: Iowa...
CTCATTATGTCTACATCTTCAGGAATGCCCGCATGACCCAGATCAGCGTCGAACGCAAACACTCCCTCGGCCGCGATGCTGCCCGCGCCAAGGCGCAAGCGCTGGTCGACAAGCTCAGCCGCGAATACGACCTCAAGGCCACCTGGAACGGTGACCAGGTCGATGTGGCGCGCAGTGGCGCCAACGGCAGCGTGCACATTGGCGAAGACGTCATCCGTGTGGAGCTGAAGCTGGGCATGATGCTGTCGATGATGAGCGGCACCATCAAAGGGGAAATCGAGCGGGCGCTGGACAAGGCGCTGGCCTGAGCCTGACGGGCCGACCGAGGTCGGCCCGTCGCACGATCAATCGGCAGGAAACGGTATGATGTCTGCCACATCTTCGCGTTTCAGATCGCCCCGGTAGATCTTGATCCGCTCGGCGGTTGTGGCGTGCTTGAGTTGTTCCTCTCGCTCCAGGCTCCGGGGCTCCCAGAACTTCAAGTGGCCCTTGGCGAAGTCGAGGGCGCTGGCCTGCTTGCTGCGGTAATGAAAATGCGCCTCCCAAAGCACCGCTGTGGGGGTATGCGTGTCTCTGATCTCATACACGTCCAGAAAATCATCCGCGCGGCGCGTCGGTTTTCTTGCCACGGTGGGCGTGATCTGCAGGCGCTGTTGTTCATGCAGGTAGCGCAATGCAGTGGCATCGGGGTGTCGTGTGGTGAGGTAGGACTGGGTAAGCAGCCGTTGTTTCTCCGCCCGCACGTAGGCTACCGCGTCACGCAGTTCGCCAGTTAACGTTGCCAACCGGGGATCGTCCTTGATGGCCTTGAGTTTGACGCCGATCTCGAGCATGTCTTCGATATGCCAGTCCATGAGGTTGGACAGGGCATTCGGCTCGTTGATGTGACGTGCGGCCTTGGCGATTCGCTCGTCACGGCTGGCCAGCAGGCTGGTGGCGCGCTGGCGCAGTTCGGAGGTGTCGGGGGCCACCGGTGGTTCCGCCGATGCCAGCTCGAACCACTCGCCGTCGCGCTGCTCGAAGGTGCTGGCAGGTTGCTGAGTGACGGGGTCATGTTGAACCGCCCGGTTGCTGCCTTGTGCCCGGTCAACCAGCAACCTGCGACCTTGCGCCGTCCTGATCACGGTGCTCTTGCGAGGATGCACACGGTACATCACTGGGGCGGGGGCAGGGCTTGCGCCGCTGTCGACGTTTACCAGGGCGCTGGCAAGCTGCGATTCTGTGATGTGCACCAGTACCGACAATTCCTCGATGTACGCTTGCAGCATGGTCTGGTCGATGGCCGGATGCTCGAAGGACTGCAGGTACTGAGCCTTGCCGAGTGTGGTCTGATACTCGCGCAATGCGTCGCCGAGCAACGCTGCCTGCTCTTCCTGGGGCAGGTTTGCAGTCGCGATGCCATCATGTGTCCAGATGGTTTGTGAGAACTGTCTGTTGTCCAGTGATTGCTGCAAAGGTAGAAGATCGACGGCCGCCTGTTCGGTCAGGCGCGTCTTGTCCAGCAACAGGTACGCCATGTCGCTGAGCTGCTGCGCACGAATGACCAGTGTTGAATAGGGCCGCAGCGCGATGGCCTCTTCGACCTTGGCTTTCTTGTTCTTGTTCGGGAACGTGATCAGCGGGTCCTCCAGCATCTGCGGCAAGAGGATGTCAAGCCGCTCACTGACCGTGCGCAGGCGGCTGACGATGTCCAGCGTGTCACGCACTGCCTGGCGAAACGAAACATGGCGCTGTTTTTGCTCATCGGTCACAGGCACTTTTTTCAGGCCGATGGATTTTTGCTCAAGGCCCAGGTGGTCCGATTGTTCCAGCAGACGGCGAAGCAGGAGGATGTCGTTCTCGACCTGCGTTTCGGAAAGGACACCCAGCCTGTGTCGGGCGGTGCCTAGCGGGTCGAGCCTGGCAAACCTGGGCTCCATCAGCTGGCGCAGGAGGGAGGCACTGGTCTGCAGCAGTGACGCTTGTTTTTCCAGGCACAGCGATATCGTGCGAATCTGCGGCATAAGCTCGAGACGCCGGGCAGCCAGGTCCCGGTTCTGTTGCTGTAAGTGTTCGTCCATGGCTGCCTGGCCACCTGCCCTGGCCAAGGCCTTCCCGAAGGCATTCGCCTCGGCATCGTAGCGGGTCATCAATTGCTGGTTGGCATCCAGCAGCGGTTTGATCTTTTTCAGGGCGTTGTGATTGGCAGACACCGCTTGGTTCAAACTGTCGAACTGCTGTTGGTTTTGCGCAATGATCTGCTGCCGGCTTTTCGGCATGCCGCCTGCCAGGGCGAGGTCCAGTACCCAGGTATCGTTCCAGCGTCTCAGCCAGGGGCCGTAACTGCGTTGGCGGCCAACGATATGGTAGCCGTCCGGGTTGCCACCCCAGCGGGCTTGCCATTCATCCACGTTTTGCGGCGGGCCGACGATCCGCAGGCCTGTTTCGCTTTCCAGCACCTCGTAGGCGGCCTCGTGCAACTTCACGTAGTAGCGGTCCTCGATGGCATACAACCCTCGAAGCCTGCCTTGGCGCTGCACCGTTTGTCCCTGCAGGGAAAGGTTGGCCTGCAGTTGCCCCAGCGCTTGTCGGGTTGGCGCTGGAAGATTGCCCAGGCGTTGGTTGTCGCCCCAGCTCAACAGCGTGACGTGGGTTTGGGCCGGAACCGGCGATTGCCAGGCGCCTTCGTCCGGTGCCTCCCGCCAGGCCGCAGCAGCTGGCGGTCGGGCTTCGAGGCCTTCAAGCCGTGGCAGCCGGCCTTGCAGCCGGGCCGAAGGGGGCTCAGGTGGGACGCTGCCAACGTCATGAATCAACAACATGGCGACATTGGCCAGCAGGTCAGTGACTGCCAAGGCCTGCTCTTCGGGTGTGCCTTGAGTGAGTGCAGACAAATCGTCCTTCAATGCTGCCACTGCCGCCGCCACCCAGGCCACGGCCGCCGCCGGGCCCCGCAGCAGTGGCGTGGTGGCATTGAACAGCATCCAGCCAAGCTGCCAGGCTAGCGCCCAGCGCTGCTGTGAGTTCGAGACCGCCTGACGCGAGGCAAGAAGCAACAGCGCCTGGACTCTCGCCTCATGCAGCTTGATGTCCAGGTTGCCTTGCCAAGGCTCATGCACCAAGGTGACCGGGGCACGCAAGGACTCCAGCGCAGCATCTGTCCACGCTGTGCTACCACCCAGCCAGTGCGCCAGTTTCGACATGCGCGGATGCAGGTGGGGCCGAAGAAAGCCGCCATTCTGATAGACGGCTCGGTGTTCATCATCTACCCAGTCGAGCACGTCCTGTTGCAGTTGCAGATTTGTCTGGATCTGAGTCATCAGTGCATCCAGGCTGGCATGTTCTACCAAGGGTTGTTCGGCAAACAACGGGCGGTAGAGCACATAGCTGGCGCTGGCCTGGACATGCAGCAGGAACATGCCTTGCACAGTGTCGCCTTCAGGGGCGCCCTTGAAGGGTAGCAACACCAGTGGCGAGAAGGTCAATGCTTCCGCTGGCAGCGCTTTTCCCAGGCAGAATTCGACAACAGCCAGGCAGGCCGTCTCGCCAATCTGGCCGGCAATCTTCGCCTTGAGGGCCGCGAACGCCAGATTGCCACGCCATTCTCGGGCAAAGCGCTGGACTTGTTCGGGGTCATGCTCGAATGCCTGTAACTGGGCTGCCACGTGCACCGGGTACTGGCCGCCGATGTCCACCTCAGTGACCAGTGCCTGGAGGTAATCGAGGTTCATCCAGGCCTCCGGCTGGCGCCCCTGATAGGTCAGGCCAGATGCCACTTCGTTCAAGTTGGTGTGCAGGCGTGCTACGGCCATTTCGGTCAGGGTCATGCTCTTGAGGGGCCGCAGTTCGGCCGGTCCTGTCGAAGACACAGGAACCACGACGGAAATCTCTATCAGCAGCAGGTCAGGGTCGAGCAGCGCCTGGTCGGGGTGGTCGAGTTGCATGCGCTCGCGCAGGCGCCTTCTGGCATAGGTGTCCAGGGGTTCGATGTGGTCCAGTGAGCCTGTGCTGCCCGCCTGCGCCTGGCGGGCGCATAGCCGCAGCAATGCGTCGCTGTACAGCAGGCGGTCACTGGCGGTCGCCGAAGCCAGCCAGGCCGGAAGGGCGATGTCTGGTCGGGCTTCGTTCACCAGCCACTGGCCGGAGATATCGGAGGCGGGGTCTGTAACGGCGTCGAGGGTCTGTTCCAGCTCCTCGACGGTGCTGAGCGACGCCAGGCTCAGGCGGCTGAGGCGCTCAAGAATGCTGTTGAGCATGGCGGTGGCCTGGTGCTCGAAGGGGTCGCCGAGCAATGGGCGATGGGCCCAGCTGAACGTCTCGAAGCGATATGCTTGCGCCAATTGGTCGCGCAGGACGCTGGCAAAGGTGGTTGCATCCCCGTAGCGGCGTACTTTGCCCGAAGGGCTGCACCACAGCACCTGATCGGGCCCGAACAACACAAGGTCCGCCAACGTGAACCACTGGGTGTTGCCCGACATGCCCAGCGATATCTGCAGGCCGCTGACGGCGGGTGTAACGGTCCCATTCTCCAGCAAGCGGTAGAGCGTGTCTTTGGCGGTGTCATCCAGCCCTTGGCGTTCCACCCCGTTCAGCAGCGAAGCTTTTAGCAGATGGGCCAGCCAGCGCACGTTGGAGCGCTCGGAAATGCCGTCAGTGCCAGCCCAGAAGCTGATTTGGGCCTGCTCGAACGCATCGCCCAACGCGGCCAGCAGCGTGTCGAAATCCTGGTTGAGCATTGCCATATCAAGCGTGATTCGGGGCTGACTGGCAGGGTTGGCGCCTTGCTCCTGGGGGTAAAAGGGCTGCGGCGGGTCAATGCTGAGTTGATCGGCTGCCCTCAGGTTCATGGGTCGGCCATTCAGGTAGTGCTCGAGCAGCAGGGGGACCAGCGGCTGTTCTGCCGGCTCGGAAGGAGCTGCCCTGAGCACGGTGAAACGGTCGAGGCCTTCCAGGTTTGGGTAGTTGCGAAGGACCCACGGATAGCGATCGGCAAGCACGCTGAAGCCTTCGCTAGCCAGCAGCTGACGTAGCGTGGGGCGTTTGGCGAAGCGGCTGGCGACCAGCTGCCGATAGGTGGTTGTCGAGGAGGAAACAGCCATGCAAGTCGAGCTCCGGTCAGTCAATGAGCGCGAACGGTAGAAGCTGCATGGGTACCGGGTGAGGTAGATAGGTCGTGATGCGTGTTCTTAGGGTGTTGTTTCTAATTTTGTACCCTACCTTAGGCGTCAGCCCAGCGTTCATGGGCGCATCCTCCTCCACTGATGAACATGAGGCACTGAGCATGGCCAAGGTGACTGTGAAGAAAAAGGAAGACGCCCAGGGCACGCTGGGCGAGGTGCGCGGCTACGCGCGCAAGATCTGGCTGGCAGGTATCGGCGCTTATGCCCGCGTCGGCCAGGAAGGTTCCGAGTATTTCAGCGAGCTGGTCAAGGCCGGCGAAGGTGTTGAAAAACGTGGCAAGAAACGCATCGACAAAGAGCTCGATGCTGCCAACCACCAGATCGACGAAGCCGCTGAAGAAGTCAGCCGCGTACGCGGCAAGGTTGAAATTCAACTCGACAAGATCGAAAAAGCTTTCGACGCACGGGTAGGGCGCGCCTTGAATCGCCTCGGCATTCCGTCTAAACATGACGTTGAGGCGTTGTCGGTGAAGCTTGAACAGCTGCACGAGCTGCTTGAGCGCGTCGCGCACAAACCATAAGGAGAGCAGGATGGCTGGCAAGAAGAATTCCGATAAAGAAAGCAGCTCCTGGGTCGGCGGGATCGAGAAGTACTCCCGCAAGATCTGGCTGGCGGGGCTGGGTATCTATTCGAAGATCGACCAGGACGGCCCCAAGCTGTTCGACTCGCTGGTGAAGGATGGCGAGAAGGCCGAGAAACAGGCGAAGAAGACCGCTGAAGATGTGGCCGACACCGCCAAGGCTTCGACCACCTCACGCGTGTCTGGCGTGAAGGACCGTGCGCTGGGCAAGTGGGGCGAACTCGAAGAGGCCTTCGACAAGCGCCTGAACAGCGCCATCTCGCGCCTGGGCGTGCCGAGCCGCAACGAGATCAAGGCCCTGCACCAGCAGGTGGACAGCCTGACCAAGCAGATCGAGAAACTGACCGGTGCTTCGGTTACGCCGATTTCGTCGCGCGCTGCGGCGGCCAAGCCGGCTGCGAGCAAGGCAGCGGCCAAGCCACTGGCCAAGGCAGCGGCGGCCAAGCCTGCGGCGGCCAAACCTGCTGCTAAAACGGCGGCGGCCAAACCTGCAGCTAAAACGGCAGCGGCCAAACCTGCTGCCAAGCCTGCGGCCAAAGCTGTCGCCGCCAAGCCGGCGGCAAAACCGGCAGCGGCCAAGCCAGCGGCAGCGAAGAAACCTGCGGTGAAGAAAGCACCGGCCAAACCGGCAGCCGCCAAACCTGCAGCGCCAGCGGCCAGTGCCGCCCCGGCCGCTACCGCAGCACCGGCACCTGCAGCCGCCCCGGCCAGCAGCGCACCGTCGGCACCAAATGGCACCGGTACCCTGATCTGATACCGCGTCGCCTTGTTCGCGGGCTTGCCCGCTCCCACAGGTACAGCGCCGATCAGCAGGTCGGCGCAGGCCCTGTGGGCGCGGGCATGCCCGCGAAGGCCCGCGCGCCGAAACCGCAGGCCTACCCCTCCAGGTACCGCACCGCCAACTGCTCCGCCGCCGCCCGCGCTTGCGCCTGCAGATGCGGCGCCACCAGCATCATCACCTGGTACACCACAATCCCCACATCACCCTCGCGCCCCAGCACACGCTGGTAATCCAGCGAGAACAGCAGCGTCAGGGTGATCTGCTCCACCAGTTGCCCCAATGCCTGGGTCTCACTCTCGACAAGCCCCTGGCCCTTGAGGCTGGCCAGCAACGCTGCCAGCGTACGTTTGAGTGCATTGATCAGGCTGCGCATGCCGCGTGCCAGCTTGGGCAGGCGGCCGGTCAGGTTGGACAGGTCCTGAAACAGGAAGCGGTACTGCGACATGTGCTCGACGATCAGGTGCAGGAACAGCCAGTAGTCCTCGGCGTCCAGGCGCACTTCCAAGGGTGGGTCAAGCAACGGCATCAGCGCTTCCTCGAAGCGCTCGAACAGGCCCAGCACCAATGGCTCCTTGCCGTGGAAGTGGTAGTACAGGTTCCCCGGGCTGATGCCCAGTTCGTTGGCAATCTCCAGTGTGGATACGTTCGGTTCGCCCTGCTGGTTGAACAGCTGCAGGGCGCATTCGAGGATACGGTCGCGGGTCTTCATCCAGTCGTCGGGCTCATCGGGTCAGGACATAGGTGCCTGGCGCCGGGCCGAGCGGTGGATAGGTACTGTTGCCCAACTCGGTACGGGGTGCCTTGAGCGGCCCGGAGCGCGGGGTGATCCATTCCAGCCACAAGGGCCACCAGCTGCCGTCGCTGCGCTTGGCCTCGTAGAACCAGGCGCGCGGGTCCCCCGAAAGCTTGGGGTTTTCCAGGTAGTAGGCCTTGGGGTTGCCCGGAGGGTTGATGATGCTTTGAATATGCCCACTGTTGGCCAGCACGAAACGCCGGTCGCCACCGAGCAGCAGGGCGGAGCGATACACGGCGTCCCACGGGGTGATGTGATCGTTGCTGCCGGCCACGGTAAAACTGTCCAGGTCGACCTGCTTGAGGTCGATGGGCGTGCCGCACACCTCAAGGCCTGCCGGGTGGGTGAGCGGGTTGTGCTTGAAAAAGTCCAGCAAGTCGCCGTGCAGTGCTGCCGGCAGGCGTGTGTTGTCGGCGTTCCAGTAGAGGATGTCGAACGCGGGCGGGGCTTTGCCAAGCAGGTAGTTGTTGACCCAGTAGTTCCAGATCAGGTCGTTGGGGCGCATCCAGGCGAAAATCCTCGCCACCTCGCCGCCGTCCAGCACACCCCGTTGATAGGAGCGGCGCTTGGCGGCCTCGACCGTCTGCTCGTCGGCGAACAGGCTGGCGGGGCTATCGAACTTGCTGTCGAGCAGGCTGACCAGGTACGTGGCGCTGCGGATCTTGCGCAACTGATGTTTGGCCTTCAGGTGGCCCTGCAGCGCAGCCATGGTCAGGCCGCCGGCGCAGGCACCCATCAGGTTGGGGTCGCGGTTGCCGCTGATGCTGCGGCAGGCGTTCAGCGCTTCTTCCAGGGCCTGTACGTACGTGGACAGGCCCCATTCGCGGTGGCGCGGGTCGGGGTTGCGCCAACTGATCATGAACACCTGCAAGCCGTTCTTGAGCATGTACTGCACGAAGCTGTTGTGCGCCTGCATGTCGAAGATATAGAACTTGTTGATTTGCGGTGGCACCACCAGCACGGGCCTGGCGTGCTGTTTTTCACTCATCGGCTTGTACTGGATCAGCTCCAGCAGTTCGTTGCGAAACACCACCGCACCGGGCGTCGCCGCCAGGCTGCCACCTACCTCGAAGGCGCGTTCGTCCACCTGGCGTGGCAGGCCGTCATTGTGGCGCAGGTCGTCGAGCAAGTGGGCCACGCCCCGCACCAGGCTTTGCCCGCCCGTGTTCAGCAACTCTTTGACCGCCAGCGGATTGAGCAGCGAGTTGCTCGGTGCCAGGGCGTCGTTGATCATGCCGAACAGAAAATGGGCGCGGGCCCGGTCATCGTCGTCCAGGTGGCTTTCGTCGATCCACTCGCGCGTTTGCTTCTGCCAGGCCAGATAGGCCTGCAGGCCCCGGCGATAAAACGGGTTCTGGCTCCAGGTCGGGTCGCTGAAGCGGCTGTCGCGAGGGTTGGGCTGGTAGGGCGTGTCGCCCAGCATCACACGGCCCAGCTGGCCCCCGAGCGCCAACAGGTGCCGCGCAGTGTGCAGCGGGTTGGTCAAACCGTGGCGGCCAACCCGGCGCAGGGTCGACACCAGGTCCCGCCCACGCAGGCCGAGTATGGCGTTTTGCACGTTCATGCTGGTGGCGGGGAGCGTTTTCGTTCCTTTGGCCGGTTTGTCTGTCATGGCAACACTCCCTCGTCTTCCCGGTTCTTGGGCAGCGACAATCAACCGCCAGAGGCGGGGCGCGGGTGCATGACTGCGCGCTGACGTTCTTCCTGGAGAAACTTCATGATGATCGGTGCGACGGCCTCGGCCCGGGTAATCAGGAACAGGTGGCCATCGTCGATTATGTGTAGCTGGGCATTGGGAATCCGCCAGGCCAGCAGGCGCATGTTGACCAGCGGGATCAGCGGGTCGTCGTCACCGGCCAGCACCAGCGTCGGCTGATGGATCTTGTGCAGCCAGTGGATGCTGGTCCAACCCAGGCCGGCGAACAGCTGCCAGTAGTAGCCCAGCTTGCCGCCTGAGCGCACCTTGGACGCATGGTGCATGGCCAGGTCCGGGTCGCGGCGGAAGGCGCCGCCGTAGATCAGCGGGGCAATGCGGATCACATGGGACGGCTGCACGTAGCGCCTGGGGCTGGCCATCATCCACAGCACCTTGGGCTTGCCCGGCACCATTACCGCGCCGGCGGCAGTGGCGGCCAGCACCAGTTTCTTGCAGCGTTCCGGGTAGTCGTGGGCAAACTGCTGGGCCAGGGCGCCGCCCCAGGACACGCCGATGGCGTTGACCTGACCGTAGTCCAGGTAATCGAGCATGCGCGCCGTGAGCTTGGCCAGGCCCGGAAAGCGATACGGGTGACGGGGGGTGGATGACCCCCCCACACCGGGCACATCGAAGGCGATGACCTCCAGGTCCGGGTCCAGCGCCTCGATGAACGGGAACACCAGCTCCAGGTTGGCACCGATGCCGTTGAAGATCAGCAACGGTGTCAGGTGCGGCTTGCCCGGGCGCACGGCGGTGCGAATGGACTGGTCGTCCAGTTCGACGGTCCTGAAGATGTAGGGTTCCGGCATGCGTTCGACTCTGTCGTGAAAAAAGCGCCGTGGCGCGCTGATGGCGGCCACGGCAACGCAACTCAGCGCTCGTGAACGTAGGTGCCTGGGGCGGCTTCGCCAGCGGCATAGGCGCGGTTGCCCAGGCGGGTTGGCGCTTTTTTCAGCTCCCCGGCACGTTCGCTCAGCCAGCTCTGCCAGTGCAGCCACCAGGAGTCGGCGTGCTTGGTGGCGTTTTCCTGCCAGGCCACCGGGTCACCCGGGCGATCGGCGCCGGTCATGAAGCGCGCCTTGGGGTTGCCTGGCGGGTTGAGGATGCTCTGGATGTGGCCGCTGTTGGACAGCACGAACTCGATCTTGCCGCCGAACAGGTGCGCCGAGCGGTAGCACGATTGCCACGGGGTGATGTGGTCGGCGGTACCGGCAACACTGAAGATGTCGCAGTGCACATTCTTCAGGTCGATGGGTGTGCCGCACACTTCCAGTGCATCCGGGCGGGTCAGCGGGTTGTTCTTGAACATTTCGATCAGGTCGCCATGGAAGGCGGCCGGCAGGCGCGTGGTGTCGTTGTTCCAGAACAGGATGTCGAACACCGGGGGCTCGTTGCCGAGCAGGTAGTTGTTGACCCAGTAGTTCCAGATCAGGTCGTTGGGGCGCATCCAGGCGAACACCTTGGCCATTTCGCTGCCTTCCAGCACGCCAGCCTGGTAGGAGTGGCGCTTGGCACTTTCCAGGGTCTGCTCATCGACGAACAAGGCGACCTGGTTGTCCAGGGTGGTGTCCAGCACGCTGACCAGCAGGGTCAGGGCATTGACCTTGTTTTCGCCAACGGCGGCATAGTGGCCCACCAGCGCAGTACAGGTGATGCCCCCCGAGCAGGCGCCGAGCATGTTCAGGTCTTTGCTGCCGGTAATCGCCAGCACCGCGTCGACGGCTTCCTTGAGCGCATCGATGTAGGTGGACAGGCCCCATTCACGCTGGGCCTTGGTCGGGTTGCGCCAGCTGATGATGAAGGTTTGCTGCTGCGAGCGCAGGCAGTAGCGCGCCAGGCTCTTTTCCGGGCTGAGGTCGAACACGTAGAACTTGTTGATCTGCGGTGGCACCACCAGCAGCGGGCGGGCATGCACCTGTTCAGTGATGGGGCTGTACTGGATCAGCTCCAGCACATCGTTGCGGTACACCACCGCGCCCTCGCTGGTGCCCAGGTTCTTGCCCACTTCGAAGGCGTCCATGTTCACCTGGCTGGGCATGCCGCCGTTGTTGACCATGTCCTTGGCCAGGTTGGACAGGCCATCGAGCAGGCTCTTGCCGCCGGTTTCGAAGAAGCGTTTGACCGCTGCCGGGTTGGACAAGGTATTGGTCGGCGCCATGGCTTCGGTCATCAGGTTGATGACGAACTGGCCGCGGCTGATGTCTTGGGGTGGCAGGTCGCTGTTGCCGATCCAGTCCTGCAACTCGTTGCGCCAGGCCAGGTAGGTTTGCAGGTAGCGGCGGTACAGCGGGTTGTTGCTCCAGGCCGGGTCGTTGAAACGGCGGTCGTCGCTTTCCGGGGCCAGGCTGGACTTGCCCAGCAGCACGTTTTTCAGTTCCAGGCCAAAGTGGGCCACATGCTTGGCACTGTGCAGCGGTTGGCGCACGGCCTGGCGCAGCACAGTGCGTGCCGAGCTCAACAGGTCCTTGCGGCGAATGCCGATGACCGGGTTCAGCCCCAGGGTGTTTTCCGAGGCCTGCCGCTGCAGCTCATCGTTGTTCTTGTTACTCATCTACGACGCTCCGTTGTCCTGAGACGAGTACCGGTTGCTGTGACAAGCGCACAGCCCTGAGCCCGGTACTGCTACTCGGGTGACCAGTGATAAGGAACAGCGGTGCTGCGGGGTTCTGACTGCCTGCAAAAATGATGCAGGGAACTTGCCACACCCATTGGTTACCCGACTTTCATGTAATGCGCAAGACAGCCCTTCACTGGGCGGTCTGCAAGTCATTCAAACAGATGAATTTAGAAAATGCGCTCTAAACCCTGCAGGCCTTGCGCTAGAGCATGAGTTTCACAACCGATTCGGCCGGGTCGCGGGATTTTCCAGCCTTGTGCAGCGCGTCGAGGTAGTCGGCCCACAGCTGTTCCTGGCGCAGGCACAGCTGTTCCAGGTATTCCCAGGTGAACAGGCCGCTGTCATGGCCATCGTCGAAGGTCAGTTTCAGTGCATATTGGCCGGCCGGTTCCAGGCTGACCAGGCCGACGTTGATCTTGCCGAACTGCAGGATGGGATTGCCGTGGCCCTGGACCTCGGCGGAGGGGGAGTGCACGCGCAGGAGTTCGGCGGGCAGGTGGTAGACCTCGCCGGGGGCGTAGGTGAGGCTGAGGGTTTTCGAGGCTTTGTGCAGGTTGATGGCAGTGGGCAGGCGGGCCATGGCTGGAATCTCTCGGGAGCTGATGATGCACAGCTTCGGGACATTCTGGGGATTGTGCAAGGGGGGCTGCTTTGCAGCCCAGTCGCCGGCAAGCCAGCTCACACAGGTGCTCCACAGCATTCAGGGTTGTGATAATCCTGTGGGAGCTGGCTTGCCGGCGAAAGGGCCGCACAGCGGCCCCCTGCGGTCTTACAGGATGTAACGCGACAGGTCTTCGTTCTGCGCCAATTCACCCAGGTGGCTGTTCACATACGCAGCGTCGATCTGGATCGGCGTTTCGTCATGGGCGCTGGCCAGGTCGCCAGCGCTGAACGACACCTCTTCGAGCAAACGCTCAAGCAGGGTGTGCAAGCGGCGCGCACCGATGTTCTCGGTCTTTTCGTTTACCTGGTAGGCAATCTCGGCCAGGCGCTTGATGCCATCGGCGATGAACTCGATGTTCAGGCCTTCGGTTTTCAGCAGGGCCTGGTATTGCTCGGTCAGCGAAGCGTGCGGCTCTTGCAGGATGCGCTCGAAATCTTCCGGGGTCAGTGCCTTGAGTTCCACACGGATCGGCAGGCGGCCTTGCAGCTCTGGCACCAGGTCGCTCGGCTTGCTCAGGTGGAACGCACCCGAAGCAATGAACAGGATGTGGTCGGTCTTGACCATGCCCAGCTTGGTGTTGACGGTGCAGCCTTCGATCAGCGGCAGCAGGTCGCGCTGCACGCCTTCACGGGACACATCGGCGCCGCCAACGTTGCCACGCTTGGCAACCTTGTCGATTTCGTCGATGAACACGATGCCGTGCTGCTCGACCGCTTCCAGGGCTTTGGCCTTGAGCTCTTCCTCGTTGACCAGGCGGCCCGCTTCTTCATCGCGAACCATCTTCAGCGCCTCTTTCACCTTCAGCTTGCGCGCCTTGCGCTTGCCTTTGCCCATGTTGGCAAACAGGCTCTGCAGCTGGTTGGTCATTTCTTCCATGCCGGGCGGCGCGGCAATTTCGACGCCTACGGCATCGGCCACCTCGATTTCGATTTCCTTGTCGTCCAGCTGGCCCTCACGCAGGCGTTTGCGGAACAGCTGGCGGGTGTTGGAATCGCTGCTGGTCTGCGCGGCTTCTTCGCTGAAGCTGGTGACGCGTGCCTGCGGCAGCAGGGCATCGAGGATACGGTCTTCGGCGGCGTCTTCGGCGCGGTGGCGCACACGGATGATTTCCTGCTCGCGCAGCATCTTCAGCGCGGCATCGGCCAGGTCACGGATGATCGACTCGACGTCGCGGCCCACGTAGCCCACTTCGGTGAACTTGGTGGCTTCGACCTTGAGGAACGGCGCGTTGGCCAGTTTGGCCAGGCGACGGGCGATTTCGGTCTTGCCGACGCCGGTAGGGCCGATCATCAGGATGTTCTTCGGGGTCACTTCGGCACGCAGCTCGGCAGGCAGCTGCATCCGCCGCCAGCGGTTGCGCAGGGCAATGGCCACGGCGCGCTTGGCGTCGTCCTGGCCGATGATGTGGCGGTTGAGTTCGTGGACGATCTCGCGGGGGGTCATGGACATGATCAATAGGGTCCTTGGGCGGATGAATCAGCGTGGAAAAGCCCCGCTCGCAGCGGGGCGCCAGAACAACTGATCAATCGGCCAGGTCCTGCTCCTCGATGGTCAGGTTGTGGTTGGTGAACACGCAGATGTCACCGGCGATGTTCAGGGCAGTTTCAGCGATTTCACGGGCCGAGAGGTCGGTCTTGTTCAGCAGGGCGCGGGCTGCGGCCTGGGCGTAGGCGCCGCCGGAACCCATGGCGATCAGGCCGTCTTCGGGTTCGACCACGTCACCGTTGCCGGTGATGATCAGGGAGGCATCCTTGTTGGCCACGGCCAGCATGGCTTCCAGGCGGCTCAGGGAACGGTCGGTACGCCATTCCTTGGCCAGCTCGACGGCGGCACGGACCAGGTGGCCCTGGTGTTTTTCCAGCTGGCTCTCGAAGCGCTCGAACAGGGTGAAAGCATCGGCCGTGGCACCCGCGAAACCGGCGATGACCTGGCCGTGGTACAGGCGGCGCACCTTCTTGGCGTTGCCTTTCATCACGGTGTTGCCGAGGGAAACCTGGCCGTCGCCGCCCATGACGACTTTGCCGTTACGGCGGACAGAAACGATTGTGGTCAAGGGGAGAGTCTCCACGCAGCGGGGCGAAAGTGCCTGATGCAGACTCATATGGGGGTGGGGTGAAAGATTTCAACCGGGGGGGATGAATGGTTGGTGCTCACGTGTACCGGCCTCATCGCCGGCAAGCCAGCTCACCCAGGACATCACAGGCCTTGAGGGCAGTGACTTCCTGTGGGAGCTGGCTTGCCGGCGATGGGGCCTGTGAGGGTTGGTCAGGCCTCGTGGCAGACGTGCCCATCGACCAAGGTATAACGCACCGCACCCGGCAGGCAGTGGCCGAAGAACGGGCAGTTCTCGCCACGCGAGAACCACTGCTCGCCGGCAACGGTGGAGGCTTGCGGGTCGAACAGCACCAGGTCGGCCGCACCGCCCACTTTCAGCTCACCGGCCGGCAGGCGCAGGGCGGCAGCCGGGCCGCTGCTCAGGCGGGCGAGCAAGGTCGGCAGGTCGAGCAGGCCGTCCTGCACCAGGGTCATGGCCAGTGGCAGCAGCAACTCGACGCTGCTGATGCCCGGCTCGGTGGCGCCGAACGGGGCAAGCTTGGCGTCGCGTTCATGCGGCTGGTGATGGCTGGCAATCGCCTGGATCACGCCCGATTTGACTGCGGCGCGCAGGCCATCACGGTCCTTGGCAGTGCGCAGCGGTGGCTGCACATGGTACAGGCTGGAAAACTCGCGCAGCGACTCATCGGTGAGTATCAGCTGGTACAGCGCCACGTCGGCAGTCACCGGCAGGCCGAGTTCCTGCGCCTGGGCAATCAGCTGTGCGCCCCGGGCGCTGGTGATCTGGGTGAAGTGCGCACGCACCCCGGTCTGTTCCACCAGCAGCAGGTTGCGCGCCAGGGCCACGGTCTCGGCGGTTTCCGGAATGCCCGGCAGGCCGAGGAAGCTGGCCATGGCACCTTCATGGGCCAGGCCGCCGTGGGCCAGGTCGCGGTCCTGGGAGTGGAACACCACGGTCAGGTCGAAGGTGGCGGCGTACTCCAGAGCGCGGGCCAGGGTACGGTTGTTGGGGATTTGTTTCAGGCCGTTGCCGAAAGCCACGCAACCGGTGTCGCGCAGGGCTACCAGCTCAGCCAGCTGTTCGCCCTCAAGGCCTTTGGTCAGGGCACCGATCGGGTACACCTTGCTGTTGGCCGCCTCACGGGCGCGGTCCAGGATCAGCTCGGCCACCGCCGAGGTGTCCAGCACCGGCTTGGTCTGCGGCGGGCAGCACAGGCTGGTGACACCGCCGGCCACGGCTGCGCGGGTTTCACTGGCGATGTTGCCTTTGCGGCTGTAGCCCGGCTCACGCAGGGACACGCCAAGGTCGACCAGGCCCGGTGCGGCGACCAGGCCATCGGCCTGGATCGTGCGGCTGGCGCTGAAACCGGCCGGCGCCGCGCCGATCGCGGCAATGCGGCCACCGTCCAGGTGCAGGTCGGTCACCTGGTCCAGGCCGGTCTTGGGATCGATGACCCGGGCGCCAAGAATACTGATGGTCACTGGGCGTTCTCCTGGTCGAGTTGACGTTGCGCGTTTTGCCCGCTCATGGCCATGGACAGCACGGCCATGCGCACGGCGATGCCGTAGGTGACCTGGTTGAGGATCACCGAGTGCTTGCCGTCGGCGACTGCCGACTCGATTTCCACGCCACGGTTGATCGGGCCCGGGTGCATCACGATGGCATCAGGCTTGGCCCCGGCCAGGCGCGCGGTGGTCAGGCCGAACAGGCGGTAGAACTCGCCTTCGCTAGGCAGCAGGCCGCCGGCCATGCGCTCACGCTGCAGGCGCAGCATGATCACCACGTCGACATCCTTCAGGCCTTCGGCCAGGTCGGTGTAGACCTTCACGCCGTACTGTTCGATGCCGATCGGGATCAGGGTTTTCGGGCCGATCACGCGGATGTCCGGGCAGCCCAGCGCTTTGAGTGCCAGCATGTCGGAGCGGGCCACGCGCGAGTGCAGGATGTCGCCGACGATGGCCACCGAGAGGTTCTCGAAGCTGCCCTTGTGGCGGCGAATGGTGAGCATGTCGAGCATGCCTTGGGTCGGGTGCGCGTGGCGGCCGTCACCGCCGTTGATCACGGCGACATCCGGGCACACGTGCTCGGCGATGAAGTGCGCGGCGCCGGAGTCGGAATGGCGCACCACGAACATGTCGGCCGCCATGGCCTCGAGGTTGCGCAGGGTGTCGAACAGCGTCTCGCCCTTGCTGGTCGAGGAGGTCGACACGTTCAGGCTGATCACGTCGGCCGACAGGCGCTGGGCCGCCAGTTCGAAGGTGGTGCGGGTGCGGGTCGAGTTCTCGAAGAACACGTTGCACACGGTCTTGCCGCGCAGCAACGGGACTTTCTTCACGGCCCGGGCACCGACTTCCAGGAAGGAGTCGGCGGTGTCGAGGATCTCGGTGAGCAGTTCGCGGGGCAAACCGTCGAGCGAGAGGAAGTGGCGCAGCTGGCCCTGATCATTGAGCTGCAGCGGGCGCTTGGCGTCGATTGGCGTCATCGCGGGGGACTCTTAAAGGGCGGAAGCGGAGGCGAGGTCCTGGCGCTCGAGGGCGAGCGGTGCGGGTCCGGTCAATTTTACCCGTTCATGGGCGGCCAGCGACAGGGTGGCACCGAGCACATTCGGACGGATCGGCAATTCGCCGGCATCCAGGTCCAGCAGGCAGACCAGGGTGACGCTGGCCGGGCGGCCGTAATCGAACAGTTCGTTGAGCGCCGCGCGGATGGTGCGACCGCTCATCAGTACGTCATCCACCAGCACCAGGTGCTGGCCCTCGACCTCGAACGGCAGCTCGGACGGGCGCACTTGTGGGTGCAGGCCGTTCTGGCTGAAGTCGTCGCGGTAGAACGAGACGTCCAGGGTGCCCATGGGACTGCTGTCGCCCATGGTTTCCTGCAGGGCCTGGGCAACCCAGACACCGCCGGTGCGGATACCGATGTAACGGGGCTCGGTGATTGCCCGGCGCGCCAGGTGGGCACGAAGGTCGACAGCCATCTGCCGAATCAGGTCGGCGGGATTGGGTAGGCTCATTGCGGGCTCCTCGGAAGGGTGCGCCGGGCATGCCCGGCGGCAAAGTGATCAGGTATTGGCCTCCAGCCAGCCTTGCAGCAACAGGGCGGCGGCGATGGCGTCGACCGGGTTGTCGCGGTAGCTGCCGCGCTGGCCGCCACGGGCCATGCGCTCGCCTTTGGCCTCGAAGGTGGTCAGGCGTTCGTCGTGGGTGTGCACGGGCAGATTGAAGCGGCCGTTCAGGCGGCGGGCGAACTTTTCGGCGCGGGCGCTCATTTCGCTGGGGGTGCCGTCCATGTTCAACGGCAGGCCGACGACAATGGCATCGGGTTTCCACTCATTGATGAGTTTTTCCACCTGAGCCCAGTCCGGTACGCCGTTCTGCGCCTTCAGGGTGCACAGTTCACGGGCCTGGCCGGTGATTACCTGGCCGACGGCCACGCCGATCTGTTTGCTGCCGTAGTCGAAACCCAGCAAGAGGCGTAGTTCAGCCATCAGGCGTGACCCGCCTGGCTGGTCAGCAGGTGCAGGTTGATGCCCAGGCTGGCGGCCGCTGCTTCCAGGCGCAGGTCGCTGGCGCGGTCAAAGATGATTTCCGGGTCGAACGGGCAGTTGAGCCAGGCGTTGTCGGCCAGTTCCGCTTCCAGCTGGCCCGCTTCCCAGCCGGCATACCCCAGTGTGATCAGGCTCTGTTTCGGGCCTACCCCTGCGGCAATCGCAAGCAACACATCCTGCGATGTGCTCAGCGACAGCCCTTCCAGGGCCACGGTGGCCTGGAAGCTGCATTCGCTGCTGTGCAGCACGAAGCCGCGGTCGGTCTGCACCGGGCCCCCCTGGTAGATCGGCACCTGCAAGGTGCTGGCCGGCGGCGTTTCGTCGGGGCGCAGCTGCTCGAGGATGTCGGCCAGGCTCAATTCCTGCGGCCGGTTGACCACCAGGCCCATGGCGCCATGTTCATTGTGCTCGACAATGTACGTGAGGGTCTGGGCGAAGTTCGGATCGGCCATGTGCGGCATGGCAATCAGGAACTGGTGCTTGAGGTAGCTCGGGGCGAGGGTTTTCATGGGGGATAGTGTGGCGCCAGGTGGCGAGGCTGACAAGGTGCGGATTTGTGTCGCTTGGTTGGCGACTGTCTTGAGGTTTTTGGTGCCTGTGAGATCGAGCGCCGCCCGCGCGGCGCATCGCGAGCGAAGCTCGCTCCTACGTTTGTTTCGGGCCAGTTATTCCTGGGGTAGCGGCGCGCGGCCCCTTGGCGCTCACCTCAATGTCGCGTCAACAAACAAGGCGGTCGCGCGCGTTCGCACATGCCGCACTGGCCCGAAAAAAACGTAGGAGCGAGCTTCGCTCGCGATGCGCCGCGCGGGCGGCGCTCGATATCCGCGCCACCGCATAGCGCAAGCCCTACACCGAGGCCCGAAATCAGTTACTGGACAAACGGTCCCCGCGGGCAAAGCGCCAGGTGCGGATGATCTCCAGCCGGTCAAACTCGGCCAGATCCCCGGTAAACGGCGCAAACGGCGCCGCCAGCCGCACGATGCGTTGCGCCGCCTGGTCCAGCACCTGTTGCCCGGACGACTCCAGCACCAGCACCTCGTACAGCGAGCCATCGCGGTTGATCGACACCATCATGCGCAAGTTGCCGTAGATCTGTTGCCGACGTGCTTCGTCGGGGTAGTTCAGGTTGCCCACCCGCTCGACCTTCTTGCGCCATTCTTCCTTGTACCAGGCGCCCTTGTCGCGCATGGTCGAGGCAGCGTTCAGGCGGTGGATGCGCGGGCGCTTGGCGTACATCTGCTGCTCGTTGGACAGCTCCGCCTCCAGGCTGGCGATCTGGCTGGACAGTTGCGAGCTGTCGAAGTCTGGCGCTGGCGCTGCCGGCTTGGGCTGCGCCTTGCTTTCCTTGGGCTTGGGTTCGACCTTGTGCGGCTTGGGCGCTGTGCTCACTACCGCCGACTTCTGCGGGGCAGGAGGGGGGACCACCTCGGGCCTGGCCGCTGGCGGTGGCGTGATCTTGTTGATCTTGCTGTCCTGGAAGGGCGCCAGCTCGGTGGTGGTGGGCACCGCTTTCTTGTCCAGCGTGCCGCTGCCCTGCTGGTTGTCCTGTGCCTGGAAATCGGCCTTCTCGGGCGCTTTTTCGCTTTTGAAGGTGGCCAGGGTGATGTCCATGGTGTGGCGGATTTCGGCCGGTTTGACCACGGTGAAGCCAACGCCAAGAATCAGCGCCAGGTGCACCAGTGCAGCCAGGAACAGGGTAAAGCCGAGCCGGTCCACCGGGCGAACACGGGGCGGCAGCAGGTCGGAGGGGATGTCAGCGGGCAGCGTCATCAGGTATCCAGCAACTGCTGGGCGGGGCAGCAGCTCAGTCGAATAGGACCGGCATCATACCCCACTCTGCGGTTTTGCTTCGCGTTGGCTGTCAGCGCGCCTTGAGCTTGCGATCAATGGCATCCATCAGTTTGCCACCGATATCGGTGTTGTAGGCGGCATCGATCTCGCGGATGCAAGTGGGGCTGGTAACGTTGATTTCGGTGAGGTAGTCGCCGATCACGTCCAGGCCGACGAACAGCAGGCCCTTCTCGCGCAGGGTCGGGCCGACCTGGGCGGCAATCCAGCGGTCGCGCTCGGTCAGCGGGCGCGCCTCGCCACGCCCGCCGGCGGCCAGGTTGCCACGGGTCTCGCCGCTGGCCGGAATACGCGCCAGGCAGTAGTCCACCGGCTCGCCATCGATCATCAGGATGCGTTTGTCGCCGTCCTTGATCGCCGGCAGGTAGGCCTGGGCCATGATCTGCTGGCTGCCCAGCGCGGTCAGGGTTTCCAGGATCACCGACAGGTTGGGGTCGCCAGCCCGGTGGCGGAAGATCGAGGTACCACCCATGCCATCCAGCGGCTTGAGAATCACGTCAACATGCTTGGCCGCGAACTCGCGAATGATGTCCGGGCGGCGGCTGACCAAGGTAGGGGTGGTGCACTGCGGGAACAGCGTGGCGAACATTTTTTCGTTGCAGTCGCGCAGGCTCTGCGGGCGGTTGACCACCAGCACGCCATCTTGCTCGGCCTGCTCCAGCAGGTAGGTGCTGTAGACGAACTCCATGTCGAAGGGTGGGTCCTTGCGCATCAGGATCACGTCCAGTTCGGCCAGCGGGCTGTCCTGCTCCTCGCCCAGCTCGAACCAGTGCGCCGGGTCGGCAAACACCTTCAGCGGGCGCATGCGGGCGCGGGCCTTGCTTTCGCCCTGGTACAGGTCTTGCTGTTCCATGTAGAACAGGCTCCAGCCGCGGGCCTGCGCGGCCAGCAGCATGGCCAGCGAACTGTCCTTCTTGTAGGAGATGGACGCGATGGGGTCCATGACAATGCCGAGGCGAACGCTCATGGGGTGGTTCCTCTTGGCGGCAGGTGGCCGCGATGGATCGAAAGAAAAGTGGCTCAGGGTGGCGCCGCGAACGCCGCCGGTCAAGGGGCGGCGCAGATGGAATGGCCACCCGGAGTATGCTAAAAGTGCAGCTAATTTCCATTGGTAGGCGTCTATGGAACAACCCCTGAAGGTGATGGTGATCGACGATTCGCGCACGATCCGCCGTACCGCCCAGATGTTGCTCGGTGAAGCGGGCTGCGAGGTGATCACCGCCAGCGATGGCTTCGATGCCCTGGCCAAGATCGTCGACCACCAGCCCAGCATCATCTTTGTCGATGTGCTGATGCCGCGCCTGGACGGCTACCAGACCTGCGCCGTGATCAAGCACAACAGTGCTTTCAAGGACACCCCGGTGATCCTGCTGTCGTCGCGCGACGGGCTGTTCGACAAGGCACGCGGCCGGGTGGTCGGCTCTGATCAGTTCCTGACCAAACCGTTCAGCAAGGAAGAGCTGCTCGACGCGATCCGCGCCCATGTGCCCGGGTTTACCGCGCCTCCACAACACGCACCCTGACCGCGCCCCGCCATGGCACGGCCTTACTTTCCTGATGGGGAAACAGCATGGCCCGAGTTCTGATTGTCGACGACTCGCCGACAGAGATGTACAAATTGGCCGGATGGCTTGAAAAGCACGGTCATGAGGTGCTCAAAGCCAGCAACGGTGCCGATGGCGTGGCGCTGGCGCGTCAGGCAAAGCCCGATGCAGTGTTGATGGATATCGTCATGCCTGTTCTCAACGGCTTCCAGGCGACCCGGCAATTGAGCAAGGACCCCGAGACCAGCGCCATTCCAGTATTGGTCGTTACCACCAAAGACCAGGAAACCGATCGCATCTGGGCAAAGCGCCAGGGCGCGAGGGGGTTCGTGACCAAGCCTGTGGAAGAAGACGACCTGATCGCCAAGCTCAAAGAAGTGCTGGGCGCTTGACCACCCGCCCGCAGGGCGCGTCGCTGACCGCCTTCGAGCTGTTGCTGGACATTGACCGGCGCTGCCGCCTGCTGGTCGCTGACCAACCGCCGCTGGACAACCGCCTGCAACAGTGGAGCGGTATCGGTTTTCGCATTGCCGGGCAGTGGTTCGTCGCGCCCATGGGCGAAGTGGCCGAGGTGCTGCGCGAACCGCGCAGCAGCCGCGTGCCGGGTGTGCAGCCCTGGGTGTGCGGGGTTGCCAACCTGCGCGGCCGGTTGTTGCCGGTGATGGACCTCAGCTGCTTTTTGGGCCTGGGCCACGTTGCCCCGGGCAAGCAACGGCGGGTGCTGGTGCTGGACCACGAGGCGCTGTTCGTCGGCCTGCTGGTGGACGAGGTACTGGGCCTGCAGCACTTTGCCCTGGACAGCCTGCAGCTTTCGCCGCCGCAGCCACTGATCCGCGCCGCTGCACGTTTTGTGCAGGGGCATTTCCCGCGTGAACGTAATTGGGCGATCTTCAGCCCCTTCGCCCTGGCCCAGGCGCCGGGCTTTCTCGATGTGGCGTTATAGGACCTGCGAACGTGAACAAGCCTGCCACCTCCGTCACCGCAACCACCGTGAGCCCGCGTACCCGCAGCATCGCGCAGATTACTGTGCTGTTCCTGATTCTGATCTTGTCGATCATCCTGCTGTTCGCCAACTTCGCGTACCTGAACACCCAATCCAACTACGACAAGCAGTACATCGGCCATGCCGGCGAACTGCGGGTGTTGTCGCAACGCATCGCCAAGAACGCCACCGAAGCGGCCGCCGGCAAGGCCCTGGCCTTCAAGCTGCTATCGGATGCACGCAACGATTTTGAACGGCGCTGGGGCTACCTGCGCCAGGGTGACAAGTCCACCGGCCTGCCGCCGGCGCCGCCCACGGTGCGTGACGAGATGGAATCGGTACGCCGCGACTGGGAAAACCTGCGCAAGAACACCGACACCATCCTGGCCAGCGAGCAGACCGTGCTGTCGCTGCACCAGGTGGCGGCGACGCTGGCCGAAACCGTGCCGCAGTTGCAGGTGGAATACGAGAAAGTGGTCGAGATCCTGCTGCAAAGCGGCGCCCCGGCCAACCAGGTAGCGGTGGCCCAGCGCCAGCTGTTGCTGGCCGAGCGCATTCTTGGTTCGGTCAACACCGTGCTGGCCGGTGACGATGCCGCAGCCCAGGCGGCCGACGCCTTTGGCCGCGATGCCGGGCGCTTTGGCCAGGTGCTGGAGGGCATGCTCAGCGGTAACGCGGCAATCCAGGTAACCCGCGTCGAAGACGCCGACGCCCGTGCACGTCTGGCTGAAATCGCCGAACTGTTCCAGTTCGTTGCCGGCTCTGTGGACGAAATCCTCGAAACCTCGCCCGAACTGTTCCGCGTGCGCGAGGCAGCAGGCAACATCTTCAGCCTGTCGCAAACCCTGCTCGACGAGGCGTCGCACCTGGCCAACGGTTTCGAGAACCTGGCCGGCGGGCGCACCCTCGACACCGTTGGCGGCTACGCCCTGGGCCTGCTGGCGCTGGCCTCGATCATCCTCATCGGCCTGGTCATGGTGCGCACCACCAACCGCCAGCTGCGCGAAACGGCGGAAAAGAACGAACGCAACCAGCAGGCGATCATGCGCCTGCTCGACGAAATCGAAGAGCTGGCCGATGGCGACCTGACCGTAACCGTATCGGTGACCGAAGACTTCACCGGTGCCATTGCCGACTCGATCAACTATTCCGTGGACCAGCTGCGCGACCTGGTGGCCACCATCAACCACAGCGCCGTGCAGGTGGCCGCGGCCGTGCAGGACACGCAAAACACCGCTCGCCAGCTGGCCAAGGCCTCCGAGCACCAGGCCGAGCAGATCAGCGAGGCCTCCGAGGCGGTTGGCGACATGGTCGAGTCGATCGACCGGGTATCCGCGCATGCCTACGAATCGGCCAAGGTGGCCGAACGCTCGGTGGCCATCGCGAACAAGGGTAACGAGGTGGTGCACAACACCATCAATGGCATGGACAACATTCGCGAGCAGATCCAGGACACCGCCAAGCGGATCAAGCGCCTGGGTGAGTCTTCCCAGGAAATCGGCGACATCGTCAGCCTGATCGACGACATTGCCGACCAGACCAACATCCTCGCCCTCAATGCGGCGATCCAGGCCTCGCTGGCCGGTGAAGCCGGCCGTGGTTTTGCCGTGGTCGCCGACGAGGTGCAGCGCCTGGCCGAACGCTCGTCATCGGCTACGCGCCAGATAGAGGCGCTGGTGCGCACCATCCAGGCCGACACCAACGAGGCGGTGATCTCCATGGAGCAGACCACCGCCGAAGTGGTGCGCGGCGCCCGCCTGGCCCAGGATGCCGGGGTGGCGCTGGCTGAGATCGAAGGGGTGTCGCAGAACCTGGCCGACCTTATCCACAGCATCTCCGACGCTGCCCAGTTGCAGACTTCGTCGGCAGGGCAGATCTCCCACACCATGGCGGTCATCCAGCAGATTACCGCACAGACCTCCGCCGGCTCCGGGGCCACTGCCGACAGCATCCGCCACCTGGCCCGCATGGCCAGTGAGATGCGCCGTTCGGTGTCCGGCTTCACCCTGCCGCCACCTGCCGAGCCCAAGTGAAGCGCCGCGCTGAGGAAGTGACCATGGCATCTGTTGCTGTAAGCCCCGAGCGCCACGACACGGTGGCGCTGGCCTGGACCAAGGCTGCCATCCTCGACTGCCTGGGCCAGGCGCGCCAGGCGCTGGAGCGTTTTGCCGGCGAGCCTGCCGAGCTGTCGATATTGGCCTTTGTGGTCGACAACCTGCACCAGGTGCATGGCTGCCTGCGCATGCTCGAGCTGCGAGGTGCCACCCGCCTGGCCGAGGAACTGGAGTTGTTCGCCAAGGCCATGGCCGACGGCCAGGTGAGCCCACGGGGTGATTGCCTGGGTGCGTTGTTCCGCGGCCTGGAGCAGTTGCCCTCATACCTTGAGCGCTTGCGCGGTGCCCGTCATGACCTGCCGTTGGTGATGCTGCCGCTGCTCAACCAGCTGCGCGCCTGCCGTGGCATCGAGCCGCTGGCCCAGGCCAGCCTGATCAGCGGTGCTGCGCAGCGCTTTGCCGGCTCCGACGACCTGGCCAACCTCGACCTGTCGCTGGGCAACTGGCGCGAACAGTTGCAGGCCGGGCCAGGCCGCGATGCCCTGCGCTCGGTGGTGACCGCACTGTGCGACGACCTTATGCGCATAAAGGAGCGCCTGGACCAGTTCGTGCGCAGCGATCGCCAGCACAGCGAGCAGCTCGATGCCCTGCTGGCGCCGCTGCGCCACGTGGCCGATACCCTGGCGGTACTGGGCTTTCAGCAACCACGACGGGTGATCATCGACCAGGTGCTGGCGCTGCAGGCCCTGGCCGAGGGCCAGCGGGCCGTGGACGACGCGGTGTTGATGGATGTAGCGGGCGCCCTGCTGTATGTGGAAGCTTCCCTGAACGGCATGGTCGGCCCGCTGGAGGAAAACGGCCAAGGCGGCCTGCCAGGCTCGGACCTGGCCGAAATACGCCAGCTGGTGCTGAACGAGTCGCTGAACGTGTTGCAGCAGGCCAAGGACCTGATCGGCGACTATGTGGAGTCCGACTGGCCCCGGCAGCGCCTGCAACCCTTGCCTGGGCTGTTGCAGCAGGTGCGCGGGGCGTTGGCCATGTTGATGCTACCCGCCGTGGCCGAGCTGTTTGCCGGCTGCGCGAGTTATGCGCAGCGTTGGTTGCAACACTTGGAGGACGAACCGCCCGCCGACGAGCTGAGCCATCTGGCTGAGGCGTTGAGCGCCGCTGAATGCTACCTGCAGTGGCGGGTCGCCGACCCGCTGGCGGATGGCCAGCCGTTCATCGACATGGCGTGTGCCAGCCTGGCGGCGTTGGGCGTGCACTGTGCGCAGGCGGACGCCCGAGCGGGCCTGGATAGCCATGGCGATGGCATCGATGACGAGTTGCGCGAGGTGTTCCTCGAAGAAGCAGGCGAGTTGCTGCCGGAAATCGAGCGCCACTGGCTGCGCTGGCGTGCCGACAACCAGCAGCGCGCGGCGTTGGCGGAAGTGCGCCGTGCGCTGCATACGCTCAAAGGCAGTGGCCGCATGGTGCATGCCGAGGCCGTGGCGGAACTGGCCTGGGGCGCCGAGCACCTGCTGAACCGGGTGCTGGAGGGGCGTAGCGTGCTCAGCCCGGAAGGTGTGGTGGCCCTGCAACAGGTGTTCGTCCATCTGCCCGATCTGCTGGCCGACTTTGCCGCCGGCCAGCTGCCGCAATTGACCGAAATCGAACAACTGGCTGGGCACCTGCATGGCCTGGCTGAAAACGACGCACCGGCTGCCAGTATCGATGGCCTCGATCCACAGTTGCTGGATATCTTCCGCAGTGAGGCACAGGGCCATTTGGCCAGCCTTGATGATTTTCTACAGGGCGCCGATGGCCACGACACGCCGGTCAGCGATGGCCTGCAACGTGCCCTGCATACGCTCAAGGGCAGTGCCGCCATGGCCGGGGTGATGCCGGTCGCCGAGCTGGCCACCGCCTTCGACCGCCTCGCCCGTGAATACAAGGGCCATCAACTGCCCCTGCAGATGGCCGAGATCCAATGGCTGGAAGCCGCGCGCTCGCTGTTCCATCTGGGCCTGGCGCAACTCGACAGCACACCCCTGGCCGCCATCCCTGGCGCCTCGGAGCTGATCGAAGCGGTTGGCCAGGCAGTCGATAGCCGCCTGGCCGGCGTGCATGACGACACGCAGCATGCCCGGCGCAGCAAGCGCGACCCGCAGCGGGTTGCCAGTTTCCTGGCCCAGGCCATGGACATTCTGCTGGATGCCGAGTCGTTGCTGTCGCGCTGGCAGCAACAGCCCGGCCAGCGCGACGCACTGGATACCCTGCTCGACCAGATGACCACCCTGGGCCACGCCGCGCACCTGGCCGACTTGTGGCAGATGGATGATGTGTGCGAGGCGTTGCTGGACCTGTATGGCGCCGTGGAAGAGGGCAGCCTGCCCGCTGATGCGCGCTTTTTCGCCGAGACGCAGCGCGCCCATGAGGCCCTGCTGGACATGCTCGACGAAGTGGCGGCCGGGCAGGACATCGTGCCGCGGCCGGAGCTGGTCGACAGCTTGCGCAACCTGCTGGACCAGGCCTTGGCACCGGATGCCACTGGCCTGGTGGGCATCGATACGGTGACACCGCTGCACCCGGACATGGACCTGACCGATACCCTGGGGCTGTCGCATGGCCCTTTGCTGCCAGCGCTGGGTGAACCACTGCCTGAAGAGCCTGAAAGCCCAGGCGAAGAGCTGCTGGAAGTGTTCCTCGAAGAAAGCTCGGACATCGTCGAGAGCGCCGCCGCAGCCCTGGCGCGCTGGCAGGCCGACCCTCGCAGCAGTGTCGAGGTCGACAACCTGATGCGCGACCTGCACACCCTCAAGGGTGTGGCGCGCATGGTCGAAATTGCCCCGATCGGTGACCTTGCCCACGAACTGGAATTTCTTTACGAGCTGCTGGCTGCCGGGCGTTTGCCGCCGAGCCCGCCACTGTTTGCCCTGTTGCAGAATT
>Ga0213824_1000557_pt1 | contig 26815 bp, 23 predicted proteins | sample MC6MC0906MG_FD_179892 | JGI IMG/M metagenome (GOLD analysis project Ga0213824, IMG submission 179892) | Enriched soil aggregate microbial communities from Iowa State University, Ames, United States - MC6-MC0906-MG | ecosystem: Environmental > Terrestrial > Soil > Unclassified | place: USA: Iowa...
TATCTACTTCTTTTAACCAAAGCGTATCTTGTCGTTTTTTTAATTGCGTAAGCTCGGCAGAGCAAGAAGGATAGGTTAATCCTTTTCCCGCTTCTTTATACGTATCATTCCAAAGAGTAAGAAAATGGTTAAATACAAAGCGACTTCAACCAATCGTTTTAGCAATTAATATTTCTTGTTTCTTATTTGGATAGATACGAAATTTATATGCTTTATTTACTAACATAGGTTGCACCTCACTTTTTCATAGTATATCTACAGAATACAAAAAACGTAGGCTTACGCCTACTGACATTCATCTCCCACCTAAAATTGGTGTTTCACACCTTCACATTTTTGAGGAAGGAGTCTTTTATCAGAAAACGATTAATTAACCTTGTAATTTACTAAGCTAAAATCTTGAGTCCCTTGATACAGCTAGTCTAGCATCTCTAAAATAGATTCTAATGTTTATAATGTTTATAATGATTTTATTTTTTAAACAAGATTTAATAAATACAGTATTCTATCCTAAAGGGGAAACATTATAAGTATGTTCTTTATCATTTTCCGACAGAAGACTGTTTCTTAATTTTTGTGATTATTTGGGGAAATATATAAAATTCACAAAAAAGTAGGGAAGCTTGTATGTTTTTACAATCTCCCCTACTTTTTTACGTATTATTTAAGTTATTTTTTAAATAGTTTAGCGAACCATGATTTTTCTTGTTGAGAAGACGCAACTAACTTCTTGGTTTCTTGTATTTCTCGAACCACTTCTAATAACTGCTGATCTCGATTGTTTATTTTTCTATCAATAGTCTTTTGCTGTTCATCAATCTTGTTTGTTAGTGTTTGATTAGTTTGTTCTAAATTGTCTATGCGTTTTAAAAGTTCCATATTCATAGCTTTTTGTTCTTGAAAATATATAGAAACCTCTTTCATACTCTCATACATCGTCTGAATAATTGGTTTCGTTATTTCGTTGTCTTCATCACTCTCTTCTACTACAATATAATCTACATTTTGTTTTAACATCTGTTCTATTATTTCTGGTGGTTCTTGTGCATCTTTCATATTAGCAATTAATTTAAAAAGCTCTAATGCTTCCTGTTCATATCTCAGCGTTCGCCCCTTCGTCCCAGCGACGGTTGGTAAGTATGGTTTGAATTGATCCCGCCAGGCCTGAAGGGTTGTCCGTGGCTTCCCAAGCATCCTTGCTATATCTGCAAGGGAATATGTTTTCTTATAAGGTTCTTCCCTATCCATTCCATCGTCCTCCCCTCATCGTCATTTGTTGTTATCGATGTCCGACATGTTGTCATTACATTGTTATTGATTATCATCCATGTCGGTCATGTTGTCATTACATTGTTGTTGACCATCATTCATGTCGGTCATGTTGTCATTGTATTGTTATTGACCATCATCCATGTTGGTCATGTTGTCATTACATTGTTGTTGATCATCATTTATGTCGGTCATGTTGTCATTATATTGTTATTGATTATCATCCACGTCGGTCATGTTGTCATGACATTGTTGTTAATCATCATTTATGTTCGACATGTCGGCGTCTAACTGTTATGTGTTTAATTCGTTTGAAAGAAGGTATTTCCTTGTTTATTTTGAATTTTTTAAGTGTATAGGTTAATTAAATAATAAGTACGATTCAAGTCGTACTTATTATTTAAAGTGTTCTTACTTTTGATTAAATGTGCTAAAACATAATCAAAAGTAGCACTTAAGTCGTACTTAATGTATAAAGGGGGAATTATAAATGAAAATTGGAAGAAAAGTAGCGGATTTCGGAAATAGTTTTAATAATTTCATGGTTGATGGTTATTATATTGAACTTGCAACGAATGTAGTTAAAATTTCAAAGAAAAAAGCTGAGGATTTACTTGTTGATCGTATTTCTAGACCAGAAGATTTACTGGATAGATTACTAATTTCCACTGAAATCGAAGGTGAAGAGTCTTACTATTTAGTTGGGCAATTAGCTGAAGATAATCAGTTAGCAAACTCACATGTAAATAAGATGCACGATAAAATAAATAGTCCTATCCCATACGTATGCTTTTTAGGAGCAATTGCATATTATCATGCCCTTAACGCTGATCAAGGAGATAATGAAGTTGAAGTTGAACACATGAGTATGATGCTTCCAATTTGGCTTTTAAAACGCGAAGAGAAATTTAGCATTGCCCATAAAAAAATGGAAGAAAGATTTATCGGTGAACATAAAGTTAAAGTGTTAACACCAGGAATGGAGAAAGAACTAACTATTACAGTCCATTCAGCAAAATGTAGGAATGAATCAGAAGTTGCTAGACATTCTTTAAAATATAAAATGGTTTCAAAAGATCAGAATACAAATGTAATTAGTATTGAAAAGCGATATGAATCTGAGAGATTCGATGACTATGAAGTAGTTTTAACTGACATTGGTGGCGGTTCTACAGACGCTGTTCGATTAGGTAAAGGGCTTACTACACCTAAGCACAGAGATTCTTTCCAAGTTATCGATATTGAGCCATTCTTGGGATACCTAGAACGCTTTAGAAAAGAAAAATTGATTCAATACTTTAAGGATCTAAGAACATTAGAGAAATTTATAGTTAATAAATATAAAGTACAAAAGTATGTACTATCGAATGAAAATACTGGTGAAGAATATGATTTTACAAATGAAATTGTAGAGGCACTGAAAGAATATGCAAGAATTTTAGTTGCTAAAATTCTTGATGTATTCATCCCATCTAGTACGAATACAGTATTGAAATTCATTTATATCGGAGGCGAAGCACCCGTTTTAGAACCATACATCCGTCTCGCTTTATTGAATCATATGTCTGAAATGGCTGCTAAAAACAATCACTTCTTCTTGAACGATATTATTCAAAATAGCGACAAAGAAGTATTTGCTCCAACTTCACGTACAATTAATCTAACTGCATTAGAATTAAAAGTAATTGATGAAATGAAGGGACAGCTAGCTTAAAATAAAAGGACGTGCTGATAATGGCTACAAATAGAAAAATGGCATTACATGCTGATAATATGCCTGAAGATGTATATAGAATCCTTAATGAAAAAGCTAATAGTAGACAATTAACAGCATTTATTGTTGAACTGGTACACAATGAAAAACGCTATGAGCAACTACTGCAGAAATTAGATACTGTAGAACAGAGATTAAATCTTTTAGATACAGTCGAAAATAAATTGGATATTTTACTTACTAATGGATTTGTTCCCGTACAAAGACAAGAAGATTTAAAAACAGAGGAGCCCATATTGCAAGAAGGTAAAATTATTAACGCTAGGGTAGTACTTGGTGGGATTTCTGAAGAAGATAACGAAGAGCTTGATTTCTAACTAGTAAAGAAGACCTTTAGGTATAATCCTAAGGTCTTTTTATATTTATGTGACCTAAATTCTGTTGAATTGAACTACCCTCCACCTAACACCCTTATGGGTTGTTTGAAGTGGGGGATTCCTATGAACAGCAAAGTATCCTTCGGTTATCCTAGTAGGCTAATCCCACTGACCTAAGTCATCTTTCCCCTTTAGGGATGAAAGTGTCAAAATGAAGTAGTCCTGATATCACGGCTATACTCTCCTTTAAATTAAAGGAATATCCCTATTTCTATAATTGGATATTTCCCTATTCCTCTACTTTTGTTATCAGAACTGGTGGCATAGCAGGAGGCTTTGAAAAAATTACTGATTCTATTGTATGTACCATTTATTACTACTATAATCTTCCTTGCAATATAGAAATATCCCTATTTCTATAATTGGATAGTCCCCTACATCTCTATTTTTATTATAGAAATAATGATATACGGGGAGCTCTTGAAAATTACTGATCCTATTGTATGTACCACTTATTACTAATATAATCTTCCTTGTAATATAGAAATATCCCTATTTCTATAATCGGATAGTCCCCCACGTCTCTACTTTTATTATAGAAATGATGATATAGGGAGGAGCTCTTGAAAACTACTGATTCCATTGTATGTACCACTTATCACCATTATAATCTTCCTCACAATATAGAAATATCCCTATTTCTATATTTGGATATTTCCCTATACTTCTACTTTTATCGTTTTCTGACAGAAGACTCCTTCCCCAAAAATGTGAAGGTGTGAAACACCAATTTTAGGTGGGAGATGAATGTCAGTAGGCGTAAGCCTACGTTTTTTGTATACTGTAGATATACTATGAAAAAGTGAGGTGCAACCTATGTTAGTAAATAAAGCATATAAATTTCGTATCTACCCAAATAAGAAACAAGAAATATTAATTGCTAAAACGATTGGTTGCAGTCGCTTTGTATTTAACCATTTTCTTGCTCTTTGGAATGATACGTATAAAGAAGCGGGAAAAGGATTAACCTATCCTTCTTGCTCTGCCGAGCTTACGCAATTAAAAAAACGACAAGATACGCTTTGGTTAAAAGAAGTAGATAGTACCGCTCTTCAATCCTCATTAAAAAACCTCGCAGATGCTTTTTCACGTTTTTTCAAGAAACAAAATGATATGCCACAATTCAAGTCTAAAAAGAATAAAATACAATCCTATACAACAAAATGTACGAATCATAATATCGCCATTGTAGGTCATACAATAAAGTTACCGAAGCTCGGTTTCGTTAGATTTGCCAAAAGTCGTGAAGTGTCAGGACGTATCCTAAATGCCACAATTAGACGAAATCCAAGCGGTAGACACTTTGTGTCTATTCTTACAGAAACAGAAGTGCAACCAGTAGAAAAAACAGGTTCTTCTGTTGGTATCGATGTGGGGTTAAAAGATTATGCCATTCTTTCAGATGGCATAACATACAAGAACCCTAAATTCTTTCGTACATTAGAAGAAAAGTTAGCGAAAGCACAGCGTATCCTTTCTAGAAGAACAAAAGGTTCTTCGAACTGGAATAAACAACGTGTGAAAGTTGCACGAATCCATGAACATATTGCAAATGCAAGAGCTGATTACTTACATAAACTTTCTACTGAAATCATCAAAAACCACGATGTTATCGGTATGGAAGACTTACAAGTCCGTAATATGCTCAAAAATAGAAAGCTTGCAAAAGCGATTGGTGAAGTATCTTGGTCACAATTTCGAACGATGTTGGAATATAAAGCGAAATGGTATGGCAAAAAAGTTGTTATGGTATCTAAAACATTTACTTCTAGTCAATTATGCTCCAATTGTGAATACAAAAACAAAGACGTTAAAAATCTAACCATTCGTGAGTGGGATTGCCCTTCTTGTGGCGCACATCACGATAGAGATCGAAACGCAGCGCTCAATCTTAAAAACGAAGCAATTCGTCTCTTAACCGTAGGAACTACGGGGATAGCCTAATGAATTAGAAACCGTTAGGTTTCTGTACTTAGGAATCTCCCACTTCAAACAGCCCGCGAGGATGCTAAGTGGTGAGTAGTTCAAGAGTAAATGATAGAATTTTCAGTTTCATATAAGTAGAAATTTCATAGCTGAATAGTTTAGAAAAAGAGAAATAATTATAAAATCTGAGAGGTGTTTTGAATTTATTTTTTAGGGAAAATAGGGTTCTGGTGCAAAAAATTCAGGACAATTGCAGTAAATCTACAAATCTTGGACATACTGATACTACTAATCTAAAGAAGGTGCGTGATTGGTATGGAAAAGGAAAATGTATTCAAATTGAAGTATTATCAGCCTGATATTATTTTATTAACGATAAGATGGTACCTACGGTACAACCTCAGTTTTCGCGATTTAGTGGAAATGATGGAGGAAAGGTGCTTATCCATTTCTCATACAACGATTATGCGTTGGGTTCATCAGTACGGTCCTGAATTGACGTCATCTTAAACAAACAAATGACTCCTGGAGAGTCGATGAAACATATATCAAAGTAAAAGGTCAATGGATGTACCTGTATCGTACTGTTGATTCGAAAGGAAATACAATCGATTTTTACCTAAGCAAAACAAGAGACCAGAAGGCTGCAAAGCGCTTTTTCAAGAAGGCCTTGCAGTCTTTTCATGTTTCAAAACCTCGTATTATAACAGTCGATAATAATCCAGCTTATCCTATAGCAATTGAACAGTTGAAAAAAGAAAAAAGCATAGCTGGTGGTATGCGACTTAGACAACAAAAGTACTTGAATAACATAGTAGAACAAGATCATCGCTTTATAAAGAAGCGAATTCGTTCTATGCTAGGGTTCAAATGTTTTGACACAGCTACATCCATTCTTTCTGGAGTAGAGGCCATGCATATGATGAAAAAAGAACAGGTTGATTTACGGGACCAGTCTGTCCAAAATCAGAAAGACTTCATCCATCAATTGTTTGGACTTGCAGCATAAGATACGATTCCGTTAGGAATCTATGCACTTTATTATCTTTTATTCTATTTTTGCACCAGAACCTATTTAACGCCATGATTAAATGATTTTTTCAATTTCAAACACGCCTTTGATATGGAAATAATATACGGAAACTTGCATAAAATCGAGTGCAATAGTCATGAAATAAAAGCAATAAATGTTGGATAAATTAAGCAGTTCAGAACATGAAAATGATTAAAGTATATTTTAACTGGAATTTGCAAAAAAGCAACTCATTATCCTCTATGGACTCTTAATTTAAAAGCACATATTACTTCGTCAGGCGTGAGTAATAAAATCCAATGGTATCAAGTGAAAATTTACTATTAGAGTTCGTCATATATACTTCGACATAGATAAGAGGACATATGACGAACTCTAATGATAAAAAAAGGGTTCGTCATATGTATTTCGTCATATATGTTGTAGAGTATCAAAAATAGATAAAATTTACGGTGAATATATTTTTGCATAGACGAAGTGGTTCTGGTGCAAAACTATAAGATTTATGTAACTAATCTCTGATACTTAGGCATACTGATACTAGTACTCAAAAAAAAAGCGTGAACAGTATGGAAAAGCAAAACCTATTCAAGTGGAAACATTATCAGCCTGAACTAATCTTATTAATAGTAAGGTGGTATCTACGGTACAATTTGAGCTTCCGTAATCTGGTGGAAATGATGGAAGGGGATTATCCATTGCTCACACAACGATTATGCGCTGGGTTTATCAATATGGGCCTCAATTAGAAGAGAAAGTACAACATCATCTAAAATCAACAAATGATTCATGGAGAGTCGATGAAACCTATATTAAAGTTAAAGGGCAAAGGTAATTTCTATGGGTGCAGTAATTATCCGGAATGTGAAATCTCCTTGCCGAAAAAAATTAAAGAAAAAGCGATTCCGGAGGCACAAGCGAAAAAGCTGTTTGAGGATAAGAAAACAGACCTTTTAAAAGGATTTAAGTACAATGAGAAAGAGTTTTCCGCTTATCTAGTGTTACATGAAGGAAATATCAAATTTCAGTTCCTCACACAAGAGGAGCTGTCATTTGGTAAATGCCCAAAATGTAAAAAAGGTGAGATCCTTCATCGTAAAACGTTTTATGGATGCACGGAGCATAAAAACGGATGTGATTTTATGTTACCAGCAAAGATGAAAGGGAAAGCAATCCCTGGTAATCAAATGAAAAAGCTGATTCAGTATAAAACAACAGATTTTATAAATGGCTTTGAAGGGGAAAAGGGAGAATTTACGGCAGCTATCTATATGGAAGCGGACGGAAGTTTGAAATTCCGTTTTCCAACGACTGAAGATCGTACAATTAGCAAATGTCCACTATGCAAAAGTAGAGTTCTTGTAGGAAAAAGTAATTACTTATGTGAGCGATACAAAAAGGGCTGTGACTTCATCATTTTTGGTACATTCTCTGGTAAAAATCTAAGTAGTAACCATGTGAAAAAGTTATTAGAAAAGAATGTGACGGATCAAATCAAAGGGTTTATCTCAAACAAAAACGGGAAGAAATTTGACGCTCGTTTATCATACAGCGTACAGGAGAAGCGATTAAAATTCTTATTTGGAAAATAAAAATTAAATGTATCAACTATAAGTAGCAAAAGAGGACTAGGAAACGGAATAGTCCTCTTTTTTATTTCATTTTATAGAGTAAAGGGGGGATTCCGTAATGTCACATGTCAGTACGGAGGACGCGATGAAAGCAAGAAAAGTTGACTTGATTTCATATCTGGAAGCAAAAGGAGAAACGTTTAAGAAAGAAGGAAATTATTATCGTCATACGGAACATGATAGTCTCATCATTAAAGGAAATCAGTACGCCTGGAATAGTCGAGGGGAAAAAGGATATGGAACGATTAGCTTTGCGATGATGTACTATGACATGACATTCCCACAAGCTGTGATGGACATTCAGAAGGGGGACTACAAAGAGTTTGATCGTTCAAAAGCTGAAGAGGAGCGCAAAAAAGAGCAGCAGCCTTTTAGTTATCCCAAACACCTGGAAGTAAATAAGCATACAGAGATTAAAGAATATCTAATTCATGAACGTAAAATAGATCCTCGCTTGGTGAACTGGCTGATTAAAAAGGATCTCATCGCCCAGGATAAGAAAAATAATGTGGTGTTCAAATGGAGGGAAGAAGGAGGCAAAGGGCAAGTCATTGGAATGAACCGTCAAGGTACAGTCAAAATGGAGAATAAAAGGGGAAGCTTTAAGCAAATTGTCCCGAATTATGAAAAAATCCATGCAGGTTTTACGGTTGATGTAGGTAAACCGGATAAGATTTATTTTTATGAAGATCCAATCGACATGTTATCTCATTGGAGCATTAAACAAAATAATATCCAAAACGCTCGCCTGGTTTCTATGCATGGATTGAAGTCCAAAACAGTGATTCAATCTTTAATGGATGCCAAAAAAGAAGGGCACGATATTAAAGAGGTCATAATGGCAGTTGATAATGATAAGGCTGGGAAAGACTTCATTCAGACAATGAAATGCTTTGTAGAACTTAAAGAGGATATTCCAACGAATGAAAAAGATTGGAACGACGTCCGGAAGAAACAAGTGAGTGAGCAACAGCTAAAAGAAACAGCCCAACCAAAGAAAATGAAACCAATTAAAGAGGTGGAGCGAAGTGTCTAATCTACCAGAAATGCCAAACATATTACAAATTTTGATGTATGGTTTTATCCTTTATGTTCTTTTTCGTATTTCTAAATTTATGTACCGAAAGATCCAGGAGCGAAGAATATTAAAGCGAATGGCTAAGTCTGGTATTCGTTATATAGATAAAATGGACGGACATCAATTCGAAGTATACCTAAAAGCTCTCTTTCGAGAGTTGGGTTATTCTCCAACAGTCACAAAGCAGTCAAATGATTTCGGAGCGGATCTTATATTGAAGGGGAAAAATCGTATTGTAATCCAGGCAAAACGCTACGGGATGAAAAATAGAGTCGGCATTAGTGCCGTACAAGAGATATATGCAGCACAAGCCTATTACAAAGCAAATGAGGGCTGGGTTGTAACGAACAGTGTGTATACAAGACAGGCGAAAGAATTAGCGGAAGCTTGTCATGTAAAACTAATAGATCGTGTAGAACTTCAGAAATTGATTAATAAAATCAATCCCGAATATTCGGCTGAAGATGTGTATCAAGGGGTAACACCTGCAGAACGGAAATGTCCAACATGTAAACATGATTTAGTCGTTCGTAATTCAAATAAAACAGGAAATAAGTTTTTTGGCTGTTCACAATATCCCACATGTACACATACAGAACCAATTAATACATGAGCTGTGATGAAAATCCGGCTCTTTTTTCATTTGTTTAAAGAATGCATGAAAAAGATCAGTTCAACTAAAAAATGACCCTTCAGATTTAGTTGTATCGGGTTTTGGTGGAGTTATCAATATAATAAGTCGTATTTGTTATAAAAACGCATGTAAAGGGAGAGAGAGAATTTAAATGAGTTTTTAGGTTTTTTAGGAAAAATAAAAAGGTTAGCCATTATTTACGACTTAACCCTTTGTCTACGATCTGACGAATTGCTTCGTTTCGGTTCTTCAGCTTATTTTCATGCCAATAATTTTCTATTTGTTCTACTTGTTCTTTTGTAAAAGTAACTAAAATTTGAGTGTACTTGTCTTTATTAACAGCCATATTACAACCTCCTCTATTAAAATAATTATAAGTTATATAACTTATATTGACAACTGGGAAAATGAGCAATAGAATTATTATATAAGTTATATAACTTTATTGAGGAGGTTATTACATGGAACGGAAAGTTAAAAAGATGATGACTGATCTTCAATTTATTATGAATCATGGTCAAATCAGTGTAGATTTTATGGATTTAGGCTATAAAAGAATGCTTTTTAGTGCATTAGAAGCTACAGGAAAAAAGTTTAATGTGCATACCAATGAACATAATGAAACAACCTTGTTCTTAGAGTTAGTTTAGTAAAATTACGTAATGAGGAGCTGTTAATAATGGAGCAGTTAACTATTTTTGACGTAATGGATGAAACTAAAAATAAGCTTTATGAGGTACTAGAGAAGAATGGATTGCATTATAAGATTCAGAAGTACTATTTATATTCGAATTATGAGGGAGCTGTTCAGTATTACTATATAAGAACAACTGACAATACAATTATTGATTTGTGTATCTCTGATTTTCCAGAAATCTTCGCTATTCATAAAGGGTTTAGCGATAAACAAATTAGAAAAATTTATAACTGGAACTTATAAGTCTATATAAATAACAAATTTAATTAATGGAGGAATGAAGAATGAAGATTGCTGTATCGGAATGGAAAGCATTGAAAAAAGAAACAAAGTTAAAGTTATTACGTTATGCGATGCTGGAAAGCAAGTATAAGTATGCAAAATAAAAGCTCTTCATTTGCAAAAAGCAAACAAAGAGCAAAGTCATGAGTGACCGTCGAGGAAAGAAATTGGCACATTTCTTTCCTCTTTATTTTAACATATAAAAACATGTAGAGAAAAGGGGCGTATAGAATGGAAGAAGGGCGTATTTCCTTTCAGCAAGGGTTTAAAGAATTTCTTGTTATGATTGTCTGTTTTTGGTTCATTATGTTTCTCATGTATGGCGAAAGCCTGTTACAATAGTCAAGAATAACTTGGGTACAAATTGATAATGAAATGGGGGAAGAGAATAGATGAAAGCAACCGGAGTGACTAGAAAAGTAGATGAATTAGGGCGTGTAGTACTTCCAAAGGAACTTAGAAATACGCTTGGGATTAAAGAAAAATCACCATTAGAGATTTTTGTAGAAGGTGAAGATATTATTTTACAGAAGTATCAGCCTGGTGCTGTTTGTGTATTAACAGGAGAAGTGTCAAATCGTAACATAGCATTAGCAAATGGTAAGATCACATTAAGCCCAGAAGGTGCAGAACTATTAATAAAAGAAATAGAACAGTATCTTGTAAAATAAGTGCTCCTTTCAAGGGGCTTTTTTTATAAGGGAAATATAAAATTTCACGTACCGTATTATTTAATAAAAAACAAAATACATAATCAACACCCTAAATGTTGATAGAACTACTATTTATCGCACATTAAAACGAAATGGTTATTAGGTAATTTATTGATAACAAGTATCATCTGTGATTCTATAGAATATATCCATTTCTAAAAAATTATTATCACTTCTTACGTATTTATTATTTACATTTTAATATCTTTATGTAAGGTTAGTAAAACAAAGATTTTAACACCAAGATACTTAAGATATTAACTAATAAACCTTATGAACTTATATTTTTTATTCAATCTATAGAAATCTTGCAACAAAAATACAATTGTGATGATAGCCATGAGACCATTAACCGTAAGAGCTATTACAATCGATAATTCAGTGGTAGGTAATAACATGATGCATAGTGAAACAATAGATGCAATAAAAGGAACAGCTTTCCTTGTTCTTGTTATGCAAAACTCTTCGCTTTTTTTTAGTTGTGGCATGATTCTACCGATGATTAACAAGAAAGGAGTGGTAGCCACTATCCCTAGCAATCCGAAAGCGTTTTCGATAAACCAAGGTAAAAATGGCATGGCTGAAGAAAATATAAATAAGTTCAATATTAATAGAAATAATTGAATGAGAGATAATTTTATATGTACTCGTTGCATTTTGTTACACCTCAGAGAAATGAATAAAATGAAAGTGGGTCATATAATAGGCATAAGCTGCATAATATGACCCACTTTTACACATCGTACTTCACCCTTTATAAGAGATAAAGCTATTAAAAATCCGTTACTTTACCAAGAATGAACAGTAATACGTCCCGAGTCGTCAGTTTCAATGTACTCCTCGCCATCCAGCACACCATTCTTATAACTCTTAGAACCTGTTTTACCCTTGAAGTTTCGCTTAGTTGCACCGTTTTTATCAGTGTAATACTTACGAGTACAATTAGGCCACAATGTTCCATAACTTAAATATTCACCTTTTTCGGCGAAGTAATATAATGTTCCGTCTATTTCTTGAAGACCTCCTACCCTTTCACTTTTATCGTTCAGATAGTATTTACCATATGTACCACCATCATCACGCCATCCTGTAGGTAAAACTTCTCCATTTTGATTAACGTAATATTTTTTTCCATCAAAAGTAAAATTAGTTCCAACACCACTTATCGCTTCTCCATTCAGCATAGAAGCCTTCTCAAGTACGCCTTTATCAGAAAAATGAAGAATGATATTTTGATCTTCTAGACGTATTTCACCTTTAGTTGCATTGTAATTTTGGAAGTAATACATTTTACCATCGATTTCTCGTAGGCCTTCTTTAACAAATGCTCCAGTATGATCAGAATATTTTTGATTTTCCCATACTGATCTTTGCAAAGCACCTTCATAATCAAAGTGGTATTGCTTACCATCAATATCTGGGTTAATCACACCTTTCTTGAATGCGCCATCTGAACCAAAATAATACGTCTTCCCTTCAATATCATGCCAACTTTTCAAGAGAACTCCATCAGAACCTGTATAATACTTACCACCAGCATATGTTATCCAACTGTTTTCTATCACGTCCCCAGAAGAATCTTTTACAAATTGTTTAGTTGCATCTTTTTCATCAGTTACTATTTGAATTCCATAATAGCTCGTTTTTTCATTTTCTTTACCCGGATACCACTTAATCAACCAATTATTCCATTTCTCGCTCTTCAAATCAGCGTTGAATAAAGAAGCTTCGTTATACTGATCAGTGAACTTTGCTGAGGAATCATCCACAGATAAATATTGCCCTTTGTCATTTTGTAGAACAAAAAGTCCCTTTTTCCCTGTATCATGGAGTGTCCAGACTTTATCAGGACCGATATTATACTTACTTTCCTTAGAACCTAACGCACTTGGGATATATTGTAAATTCTCTCTTAAAATAACTTTGTTAGATCCTTTTTTAATTGGAATAATTTTAAAATGGTCCCTGCCTAATGGAATCTCACCAACTGCTTTAGAAAGCCTACCGTCCTCCCAGCTTCGAAGGAAGCTATCGCCGGTTTTAATTTTCACCGAAAGAGAGGAGTATTCCCCTTCTTTATGTTGTGTGAGAATATCATCCATACGATAATTCATATTATCAATATCCGATTCTGTAAGAGAAAAAATCTTTTCTTTACTTACCGGCTCTGAAGTAATTGTTGCTAATATTCGTTTTTCTTCTGGTAGTTTACTAAAAAGATCCACTCCTACATAACGAATATCACGCAAACCGGAACTAAGAAAATAACCTGGGAATTCTTTTCGTTCAAATCTATCTGCTAAAACATTTTTACCACCGCTATTGTCGCTTTTTAGATAATAGGTTTTAAAATTCGTAAGTGAAACACCCGTATTTCCTTCATCTAATTGTTTTTGTGAAATATACAAAATATCATGTTTAGATAGTTCTGGTTCATCAGGAGTTAAGTCTACTATTGTACCAGCATCTTTAATACGAATTTGTTCCCCATGTTTGATTGTTTTATATTCAACTTTCCCATTTGCATAAGCAATTTTAACCTTCTTGCTAAAATCTTTATTTTTATAGTAATTAAATGCACTAATACCAAATTCACCTTTTTGAAAAGTAGGAGCTTTATAAGCAACGTTTTCAAGACGAGCGGCATAACTGTTTTTTACATCTATTTCTTCTAACCATTTCCCAAATGGCTCTGCAAGAAACGCGTCATATATTGCTCCAAATGTTGTAACAATCGTTCCAAACGTATCAACATCTGCTTTCACCTTATTTTCCGTTAGTGGACTTGCTAATGGACTAGCACTGAATAAAACCCCCATTGCAATTCCTACAGGTAGGAATTTTGGTACCCTTTTTTTGTACTTTTCATTCATAACGTCATTCCTCACTTTGTATGTATGTATGTATGTTTTTTCCTAGTTATTACACTGAATGTAACGTTCAGAAGTTCATCATAATTTAAATACCTTTCAAAAGTCTTTCATAAATGTTACAAAAGTCTTTCGTAAAATTACAGAAAAATAAGATTTTTGGTGAATCTCTTAATATTGTAAATCATTAAACTCTACTATATATAAGAAGATACAACCTATACATCATTCATTTTATTGGCTTGCTATATTGTTAATTTAAAAAGATTCGTAATTCAGATCTCATTCTATATAAATCCATTTTAATTTTTCGATATATAAATCGCTGCTATGTAGCAATGTCAGTACATCAATATGCATTTCAAAAAAGAAAGATTGTGAGACGTTAAAAATAAAAAGGTTATATTCACCATTATCAAAAACAATCGATTTTGTTACAAAATAAATTATTTTGCCCCTAACCACAGCTACGCTGGTATTGGGCCGAGAAACAATGAAAGGGTTTTGTAACATTTACGAAAGAAAAATGAAAGGTATTTAAATTAAGATAAACTTACCGAGGTTCTGGTGCAAAAAATCTATAAAACTTGGACATACTGATATTACTACTCTAGAAAAGGTGTGTAATCAGTATGAAAAAGGAAAATTTGTTCAAATGGAAGCATTATCAGCCTGATATAATTTTGTTAACGGTAAGATGGTACCTACGGTATAACCTCAGTTTTCGTGATTTGGTGGAAATGATGAAGGAACGGGGCCTATGTATTTCTCATACAACGATTATGCGTTGGGTTCATCAGTATGGTCCTGAATTGGACAAACGAATCCGTCGTCACCTCAAACAAACAAATGACTCTTGGAGAGTCGATGAAACATATATCAAAGTAAAAGGTCAATGGATGTATTTGTATCGTGCTGTTGATTCGAAAGGAAACACAATTGATTTTTTCCTAAACAAAACAAGAGGCCAGAAGGCTGCAAAGCGCTTTTTCAAGAAAGCTTTGCGGTCTTTTCATGTTTCAAAGCCACGTGTTATAACAGTCGATAAGAACCCGGCTTATCCTATAGCAATTGAACAGTTGAAAAAAGAAAAAAGCATACCTGATGGTATGCAACTTAGACAACAAAAGTACTTGAATAACATAGTAGAACAAGATCATCGCTTTATAAAGAAGCGAATCCGTTCTATGCTAGGGTTCAAATGTTTTGACGCAGCTACATCCATTCTTTCTGGAGTAGAAGCCATGCATATGATTAAAAAAGAACAGCTTGATTTACGGGACCAGTCTGTCCAAAATCAGAAAGAATTCATCCATCAATTGTTTGGACTTGCAGCATAAGATACGATTACGTTAGGAATATATGCGCTTTATTCTCTTTTATTTTATTTTTGCACCAGAACCGTTTTTTTAATACCTCATGTAGACATGAACTCTGAATCTTTTATACTGCTAAGTATTTTCTCGAAAAATAAATATAGTAGCCTACCTAATTAGAAAAGGTTCGGATTGAATTGTTAGTAAATTCGTCATTGTAGTTTAATTAATGTAGTAATATATATCATTAAAATTAAACAAAGTTAACGACATGCGTTAATGCTTTGTAATTCTATCAAATAATTCATTTTAAAAATAGTCTTGTTTAAATTTCCTAATATACCTAACATTAGTTTATGAGATTTTCTTTATTGAAAAATAATTAGAAATAAGAATATAAAACAGTGTTATTTAATTCATTTATACAATTTATTGGGAAGTTTAAAAGATACTGTAAAGCTCATACAAGATTCCTTATTTCTTAAAAAGAATATCATCATGAGAGGAGATACATAATGTTACCAAATACAGTACGTACATCAAACAAAAAAAAGAAATGGATTATCATCGGGGTTATTGCACTAATTGTTATTGTAGCAGCAGTTAATATTTTTGTTATGCAAGGTAAGAAGAAAGGTACGGCTAATACAGATGCTGTAAGTTTTGAGAAAGTGACAGAGCGTAAGCTTAATAATACGAAGTTAATTTCTGGTCAGGTGAAGCCAGGGAATATTGAAAGTTTTTATGCGGATCCGACTAAAGGAAAAGTGAAAGATATTGCGGTGAAAGAAGGACAAGAGGTAGAGAAAGGAACGAAACTATTCTCTTATGATAATGAAGAAATCAATCTACAAATGAAGCAAGCTGATCTTGATCAGAAGATGGCTGATATGCGTTACGATCAAGGAAAAAAGAAGATTGATTCATTGAAGAAAGAAATTAAGAAGGCAAAAGATAGTGGGGCTGGAAAAGAAATAACAGACCCAATGGAAGAGCAAGTAAGCGAATTAGAAATGGCACAAAAAACAACTGACCTTGAAAAAGAAAAAGGAAAGTTACAAAAAGAAGAGTTAAATAAGAAACAGAAAGAACTTACGATTTATAGTAATTTTACTGGTGTTGTACAAAAGTTAGATAAAGATGCAGCACAAAGTTCATCTCAAGCGTTAGGTGGTCAAGGGAAAGCATTCTTACAAGTTGCTTCTAAAGATCCATTCCAAGTTCAAGGTACGTTAACAGAGCTTCAGAAGTCACAAATTCAAAAAGATCAAACGTTTACTGTAACTGCGAAAGCAAATAATAAGAAGAAGTGGACAGGTAAGATTATGGAAGTAAGTGAGTTCCCAACAAGTGCAGAGATGGCTCAAGGGGCTGGTCTGGGTGAAGCGAATCAAAATATGTCTCAATATACATATAAAGCAAGTCTTGATAGCCAAGATGGTTTATCTCCAGGTTATCACGTTTCTTTACAAGTAAATTTAGAGAATAAGACGATGATTGCTGTTCCAAGTAAGAGCATTATAGAAAAAGGCGAAGACACATTTGTTTACATCGAAGAAAAAGGAAAGCTTCGTAAACAAAATGTGAAAAAAGGTTCTACTGATGGAGATTGGACAGAAATTGTTGAAGGTCTGGTAGTGGGGCAAAAGGTGGTTAAAAATCATTCCGACAACGTGTATGACGGAATGGAAGTGAAAGAGAAATGATTACACTAAATAATATCTCTAAAACATATTATCAAGGTAAGCTAGCAGTGCCAATTTTACATGGTATTAGTTTAACGATTCAAAGCGGTGAGTTCGTTTCTATTATGGGGCCGTCGGGTTCAGGGAAATCAACGTTAATGAACATTATTGGTTGTTTAGATCGTCCAACAGAAGGCGAATATATGTTAAACGATGTAAATATCCTAACAGCAGACGAGTCAAAGCTCGCTTTAATCCGTAATGAATACATCGGTTTTGTATTCCAGCATTTTAATTTATTGCCACGTCTATCAGCAGTGGAAAATGTAGAACTGCCACTAATATATGGTGGTGTAAAGAAAGCAGAGCGTCGACAAAGGGCTCTTGACGCACTTGGAAAGGTTGGCTTGTCAGATAGGGTGCTTCACTTGCCAAGTGAACTTTCCGGTGGACAGAAGCAACGTGTGGCAATTGCAAGATCGATTGCGAATAATCCAACGTTCATTATGGCCGATGAGCCAACAGGTGCACTTGATACGAAATCTGGTGAACAAGTTATGGATATTTTTACGAAGCTAAATGCAGAAGGTACGACGATTGTTATGGTTACGCATGAAGAAGAAGTCGCTGCGTATTCATCTCGTCGTATCGTGCTAAGAGACGGAAGAATTACAGAAGATAGAAGGTGTGTGGTATGAGTTTACTAGATAGTATAAAAATTGCCCTATCTTCTATTCTAGCTCATAAACTGCGCTCAGCACTTACGATGCTCGGGATTATTATCGGCGTTGGTTCCATTATTATTGTTGTTGCGATTGGGCAGGGCGGGGAAGCAATGTTAAAATCACAATTTGTTGGTTCGGGTAATAGTGTGATTTCTGTTCAGTATAATCCTGACATGAATGATCCATTTGGTATGGAATCCATGGAAAACCCGAAATTGACAGAAGAAGACATTTTGGAAATTAAAAAGCTCCCAGAGATTTCACACGTTATTAAGACAAACTCAAACTCGGAAACACTTGATGTCAATGATAAAAAAGATATGGTGAATATTAAAGGGCTAGACAGCGAATATTTCGCTGCGAATAAAGTCAAGGTATTAAAAGGCCGTTCTTTAAATGATACAGATATCGATTATGGAAATAATGTTGTCATGATTAGTTCCGATGTAGAAGAAAAGATATTTGAAAAAGAAAATCCAGTTGGAAAGATTATTGAAATGAAAGGCCAACCGATGCAAATTATTGGTGTATATAAAGCCGAGGGTGGCTTCATGGGAATGGGAGGTTCAGAAGCTCTAATTCCACTAACGTTATGGCCGACGTTGTATGGAACAGATGAGATTCAAGAGATTTCTGTCCAAGCGAAAAATGTCGATAAATTAGATGAAGCTGGAAAGAAAGCGGCTGATGTATTAAATAGTCGTAAGCCAAGTGAGTTTACAGGTAAATATGATGTACCGAATTTAAAAGAAATTCAAGAGAGTATTTCTAAAATGACAAATATCATGACGATGATTATCGGCGGTATTGCTGGTATCTCATTAATCGTTGGTGGTATTGGTGTTATGAACATTATGCTTGTATCTGTAACAGAGCGTACACGTGAAATTGGTGTGCGTAAAGCACTTGGAGCAACCCGCAGTAAAATTTTATTACAATTTTTAATTGAAGCAGTTATGTTAACACTTCTTGGTGGATTAATTGGAATTGGTCTTGGATATGGTGGAGCATATATCGTTTCGACATTTGCAAAATGGCCACCGCTCGTTCCATGGGAGGTTGTTATTGGGGGCGTATTATTCTCAATGACACTTGGTATTATTTTTGGATTAATTCCAGCAAATAAAGCTGCAAAATTAGATCCAATTGAAGCACTTCGTTATGAGTAAATTACTAGTGTAGTAGAGGGGAATCTCTCTACTACACATACATATTGTTCTAGTGGGAGCTAGCTACGCCACTAGAACGGATTATATAAATAAAAGGAGGCGTTATAATGGAAGCGAATATGAATACGCAAAAAGTTGGCGGAGAAAAACCATCTTTACTTGGAATGATTACATCTCCTGGATTACAGTTTGAGAGAATGAAAATGAGCGAGAAAGTTTGGGGTATGTTCTTCTTAGTGGCACTTTTACAAGGCCTTGTAGGTGGTTTGGGTACATATGTTATGCAAACATCACCTGAAGGGGTTAAAATAAAGAAAGAATTAGGGGGACTTGTCGGACAGGGTTCGCTTACATTAGAGATTATTTACGGAGCTGTATCAGGATTTGTTGGTGCAATGATTGGAGCGCTGTTTGTAGCAGCGATTTATAAAGTGTTTATGATGTTTTTTGGAAATGATACGTCTTATAAAACATTATTGACTATTATTGTATATACAAACATTGTTCTTATCATTGGTGGACTTATTAATACTATTTTAAATTTAATTTTAGGAGGCGGAGCAACTGAATTTACGAGTTTAGGGTCATTCTTTACTGAAGGTTCATTTGCATATGAAATTGGTAATACAATAGAAGTGTTCAATGTATGGAATTTAGTTTTAATTTGGTTAGGATTACAAATTACAGCTGGATTAAGCAAAGTGAAGGCTGCTATTCCGATTATTGTTTTATTCATTATAGTTGCAATTTTTGTATTAATAACACATTTTTTACCAGTTATGTCTGTATAATAAGATAGGATTAAAAAAACGGTTCCTTGATGAACCGTTTTTTTATGGTTCTGGTGCAAAAACTTTGAAGTAAATGAAAATGGTCTATCAAACTTGGACATACTGATCGTACTACTCTATAAAAGGTGTGTGATTAGTATGGAAAAGGAGAATATATTTAAGTGGAAACGTTATTAACCAGACATCATCTTGTTAACTGTACGTTGGTACCTACGGTACAACTTAAGCTTTCGTGATTTGGTGGAAATGATGGAGGAACGAAGGTTATCCCTGGCTTATACAACTATTATGCAATGGGTACATCAATATGGGCCGGAGTTTGATAAATGAATTTGACGTCATCTCAAACAAATGAATAACTCATGGAGAGTGGACGAAACATATATATAAATACATTGGATATTTAACTTCGAAAAACACGAGATTATCAGGCGACATATGCCTTTATGAAAAGATTGGTGAAGGCTTTTGGAGAACCAACGGTTCTTATAACTGACAAAGCTCCAGCGCTACTTTGTGCATTTAATAAATTAATTGCAAGAGCTTTAGAGTTTTTGCACCAGAACCCGAAATATGATAAAGCGAAAAAAATATTGCATTTCAACGAATATTCGTGTAATTAATATAAATATATTGACAAAATTCGACGTTTTTCGTGAATGTTGGAGCTAAATGAAAGGATTGATTGGTATGAATAAAAGAAAGAATCGTAGATTACAAAAGCCAATGAAAGTATTGATGACATCTGCTATTTTGACAACGGCATTATTTACCCCTATGACTGTCAATAGCTTGCACGTTCAGGCTGAAACTACGCAAATCGAAGCGCAATATGAACAGAGGGAGTTTGATCTTCCAGCTACAGGGAGTTATTGGGATGAAGCGAAAAGAGAAAGAAGAAGTAATCAAAAAAACTATATGCCAACAGGAATTTATGTGAAACCGAATGAAGAAGTTACCATTGAAGTATCGGGAACGAAAAAGATTAGAGCGATTATTGGGACGCATCAATATGATAAAGAATGGGGAAAAGAAATTGATCTTTCTCCTGGTATGAATAAGATTTCTTCTCCAAATGGTGGTTTATTAGGGTTTGATAACTATCAAGATACAGGGACAGGTAAGGTGAAAGTAACACAAGGCGGGAGTCCTGTTCCATTCTTCGAATTAGGAAAGCATACGAAAGCAGATTGGATTGTGATGATGGACAAGTATCCCGATGCACATGCTGTCCAACTCAAATCGGAGAAAGCAGTACTTACTGTTACGCAGGAAAGTGCCAAGAAATATATAGTCGATCAAGATCCTATTCCTCTATTAAAAAAATATGATGAAATGATTCGAGCACAAGATAAAATATCAGGATTATCTGAAACAGACTCTAATCCGTTACATCGTCCAACTCACCGCATTTGGGCTTTTGTAGAAAATCCTAACAAACCAGATTGGGGCATGTATGCAAGTTTGGATGGAGCTGTATTTACTACCGCTGGTAACGCAATCGAAAGTACTTTAAATGTAAATAAATTTGGATGGGGACAAATGCATGAAGCGGGACATGCAAGACAACAAGACCCATGGATATGGAATGACTTGAGAGGAATGACTGAAGTCACTGTTAATCTATATTCTTTAGCTGCTCAAAAACAATTATTCCCGAATCAACCAACACGTTTAGAAAAAGAGGGGGATTACGATAGAGCCTTTACATATTTAAAACAAACAGATAAAGAGTATAAAAATATTGACGACTTGTTTGTGAAACTTGTTATGATTTGGCAACTTAATCTAGCATACGGTGAAGATTTTTATCCGAGCCTTCATAAACTATATCGAGAGTTACCAAAAAATCAACTTCCAAAAACAGATGAAGAGAAAATACAAGCATTTATTTACAATACATCAAAAGTAGCGAAACAAAATGTACTTCCGTTCTTTGATCAGTGGGGATTGAAAGCATCGGAAGAAACACGACAAAAAATAGAAGCTTTGAACTATCCGATATTAGCCGCACCTATTTGGGAATCAACTGATTCTAAACCTGTTAAAGCGAATGTTCTCAAGTTAGGTGGCCGAGTATGGGAAGATAGTAACCAAAATGGTATTCAAGATCAAAGTGAAAAAGGAATGGAGGGCGTTCGTGTGCAACTGTTAAATAAAGATGGGAATGGATTAAAAGAAGTAAAAACAGATAAAGAAGGCCACTACTTGTTTGATGGATTAATAGAAAACACATATCGTGTACAAGTAGAGAAGCCTGCCGGTTATGTCTTCATGCCAAAACAAAGTGGGCAAGATGTAACAGTTGACTCTAATGTAAGTGAGACTGGGATAACAGATGCTATTACTCTTTCAAATGACGATTTAGCAATTGATGCGGGAGTAAATAGAAATACGTTTAAGGATGTCCCTCAAGGACACTGGGCATTTCATGCTATTCACGATTTAGCGAATAAAGGAATTATTGCAGGTTATGGGAATGGAATATTTGGTATGGGTGATAATGTAACACGTGAACAAGTAGCTGCATTAATCTACCGCACTTTGCATATAGAAAAACAAGATAAATATGAAAATCCATACAGAGATATCGATAAAAATTCAACAATGTTTCCTGAGGAAATACTAGCTTTAACTAAGATAGGGATTTTCCAAGGCGATGATCAAGGGAACTTTAGACCGAAAGCTATATTAACACGTGCAGAAATGGCACAAGTTATTACGAAAGCTTTTAGACTAGATGTGAAGGCTCCACATAATTTCAACGATGTTCCAGTGAATTCATGGGCATCAGCTGCGATTAGTGCCGTACAATCGAACCATATTGCAGCAGGAGTTGGCGAAGGGAAATTTGCTCCGGATATGAAAGTAACACGTGAACAGTATGCACAGTTTTTATATAATGCAATTGTAAATGAGCGATCTCATCAATAAAAGAAAATAAAGTTGAGTGCCCTATTATTATTATTATTAGGGGGTAGTGCTGCCCGTAAAAGTTTAATTGGCGCTACCACAGCAACTTAAAAATTTTATAACGCCTCCAAAACAAAAAAATGTACATTTTTTGTTTTGGGGGTATTTGCTTTTCTTAGCTTAATGGGGTACGGAAACGATCCTGGGTATGAGGGGCCACTCTGGGATTTAATTACAAATCTAAAAAAGAACTTTATTCAAGTTCTTTTAATCTACGATATAGAGCAACCTGACTCAGTTCTGTAAAATTCAAGTCTATCGACAATTGCAAAAAAGCCGGAGATTTTGCCGGAGTCGAATCTTTAGGTACCCATAATACCATGCGTAAAACATTCGGATATTGGTTTTACAAGCAAACAAAAGATATTGCTATGTTATAAGAAATATTGAATCACAGTACACCACAAATTACCTTAAGATACATTGGAATCAATAAAGGAGAAAAAGATAATATCCTTGATACATTTCGCATCTAATTTATTTTAGGTGCTTTTTATAATCTTGTTCCTCAAACGAGTGTTTTAATTGAGCAATCATCACAATAATCATTAAATTTTTTCAAAAAAATAACTCCTCTACAAAATTATACCTATCCATTTTGATCATTCTTTTTTCAAAATGGATTCTTGTTATTTAGCGTAAAACTTGGGATTACGAGGTATTTTTGATCAAACTCTTTTTCAAAGTTACAATTATAAATAATATATGCTTTTCATAAGAAAATATGGTAATATTTTGTCGTGTATTATACTTGACGGAAATTAATTTATGAGTTTATACAAGAACTATACGAAAGTGTATCATTTAATCTAATTAACGGGAGAAAATAATGAATAATTCCATCGACATACAATACTTGTGTGATCTTGTACATAAAACCTTTAATGTACCTATTCACATTTTATCTTCAGACAAAAAAAACTTATTTTATTCTACTTCTGATGATGTTTGTAGTCCTTTTTATCCTTCTAAAGAAGAACATCTTAGTGAGATTTATCAAGAAAATGATCCCTATAACTTTCCACTTTTCAGAGGTAACAGTTATCTTGAAAATTTCGTCCTAATTCATATAACAAATCATGATTATATAAAAGGAACTATTATAATCGGTCCCACTGCACATCCAAAGGTATCAAATGATATGGCCATTATGCTTCGGAAAAAATTCAGCTCAAATGATAAAATTCAAGAAGGACTAGCCTATTGTCAGTGCCTACCTAAGATTAAAAAAACTACTTTAATTGATATAGGAATTTTATTACATTACATGATTTTCAATGAAAAGTTAGATGTAGGTATTGTTTTGGAAAGAAACAAAGTGCTAGAAGATGCTCCCTATAAAATCGTGAAACCTGATTTATATATTTTTAAACGCCGACAAAATGATTTTGAAAACCCCAACCTACCACATATACATAAATTTTTTTCAACAATCAAAGAGGGAAATAAAAAAAATTTAATACAATATATGCATTCAGTTTCACAAGAAGATAATGGACTTATGTTAACAGTTGATGCACTCAGAAATCGAAAAAGTAATGGTATTATTGCGATTACCCTAGCTACCCGATACGCGATAGAGGGTAAACTTCCAGCAGGTGTTGCTTATGCTCTTAATTATTTATATATACACACCATAGAACAACTAGATAATGCTCACGCTATTAATCGATTAGTAGAAGATGCTTTATGTACTTTTGCAGAGCGTGTGAAAGAATATAATACGCAAAATTTTTCAAATGCGGTTACTACATGTATAAATCATATTAACAAAAATATTTACGGTGGAATATCTCTCAATGAACTCGCTAGTTACTTGGATATTTCTCCAAGTTATTTATCTAAATTATTTAAAAAAGAAGTAGGGATTCCTTTAAGTGAATATATTCAAAGGGAACGAGTGGAAGAAGCAAAAAAATTATTAACACTTACTACGTATCCATTATCAGATATTTGTGCTTGTCTTAACTTTAATGATCAAAGTTATTTTACAAGGGTTTTCAAAAAATCCACTAACATGACTCCTAGACAATACCGTGAAAAATATACCGTAATATAAGCTTGATATCGGGTTTTGGTGCAAAAACTTTAATATACGTGTAAGTAATCTCTAAAGCTTTGATATACTGATCCTATTACTCTAGAAAGGGTACGTGATTACCCTGGAAAAAGGGCTTATCCATTTCTCATAAAACGATTATGCGTTGCGTTCATCAGTATGTTTCTAAATTGAAGAAACGAATCTGACGTCACCCAAAACTAATCACTCTTGAAGAGTCAATGAAACATATATCAAAGTAAAAAAGCAATGGATATGTATATATCATGGTGTTGATTTGAAAGGAAACACAATCGATTTTTTCCTAAGCAAAACAAGAAACCAGAAGGCTGCAAAGCGCTTTTCAAGAAAGCTTTGCAGCCTTTTCATGTTTCAAAGCCTAGTTTTATGTATTGAGGTGGATGGAATGAATTGTATTTCAGATATTTTTTGTGGCTATATAAAGATGTTTTTGAGGAATATGGTGAATTAAAAAGCATAATAAATTAAGTATCTATTAATAGTAATATCAGGAATTATTCCATAAAAATTATTAACCTAACATATATAACTCGATATTTCTATATTTTATGAAATATTGCATACCTAAATAAAGGTAAAAACAGACAATTAATTCCATTTAATTATTCTATAAGTATATTTTCTAAAATAAAACTAACCCTTATTAAATTAAAGTGGTTATTTTTTATTGAATATCTTAAATTGTAATCATAATAATTACCACAATAGAATTCAAAATTAATTTTATCGGTATAATATCCCTCGCTCATATTAAGTATGTAACAATAAAATTATCGAATAAATAAGACAAAATCTTACTATTTACGACAAAATCTTACTATTTACGCATTGGAAAGTTAATGTTTAAATAAAGGTGTAATTGGTATGAACGCTAAGAAAGGAGAAGACGAAACTAATAAAAGTGCAGTAAAGTTGCAAGTAACATTATGTTGAAGTTAGCTTTCTGAATAATCAGTTATTTAATAAGGATCTTGAATCACAAAGGTTTCATATCTAGAAAAATAGTATTCTAAGTTTCTACATAGCAAGAGTGATTTTATTTCACAATAAAAGTATAAGCAATGTACAGTTTAAATTCATCTTTTGTCATCTTGTAGAAATAATAAAAAAAGAGGAGAGATAGCATGAAACGTATAAAAAAAATCATTCCCGCAGCTTTTGTATTAAGTTCAGCTTTACTTGTAGCACCAGGATTTTCTTCAGCAGATACGAATACTACGAATGTAGGAAGTCTTCCAGTGGTAATTAGTTCTCAAGAAGGAAAAGCACCTATGACAGCAGAGCAGGTTGCTCAAAATGGTACACAACTCCCTTACATTCCTACGGGTCCTTATGAAGAATTCCCTGGTCAATGGCATGTTTCTACAGAAGATGGGAAGTTAATTGATTATGCATATGTAGATGTTGTTGCTCAACAAGATAATACATCAATGAGCAATATAATTAAGTTTTCAGGTTATAAGTATGTAAAACCTGATGGTACTTGGATTCAAGATAACGAAACTTATGCACCAAAAGGAAATAAAGGAGATGTGCTGTATTCAATAGCAATTCCTAAAACGAATCCAATAGTAGCGGATACAAAATTAAAAAAACAACTAGATTGGAAATTAATTGATTCAAATGTAATAGATAAAAATTCAGGTTATCACTGGAGTAAAGCTGTTACAAGTGGTATATCTCATAATATCTCTGTAGGTTTATCTCAAACAATTGGGATGGAAGTAGGGTTTTTTGATATTGCTAAAGTATCGACTTCATTAACTTGGAGCTTTGGTTATCAACATACAAT
>Ga0213824_1000558_pt1 | contig 26811 bp, 24 predicted proteins | sample MC6MC0906MG_FD_179892 | JGI IMG/M metagenome (GOLD analysis project Ga0213824, IMG submission 179892) | Enriched soil aggregate microbial communities from Iowa State University, Ames, United States - MC6-MC0906-MG | ecosystem: Environmental > Terrestrial > Soil > Unclassified | place: USA: Iowa...
AGAAGGATGAACTTGCCACTACCTGGACCTTTCCGTTTCTCTGATCCTTTGGAATATCATAGTAGACTTCTGCCACCTTTTCCGACAGTTCCGCAATTCCTTCCATATCCTCTATAGTTTCTGTAGGAAGTCCCAGCATAAAGTAAAGCTTTACCCGGTTCCAGCCGCCCTGAAAGGCTTCTCCCGCTCCCTTTAAGATGATCTCTTCTGACAGTCCTTTGTTAATTACGTCACGAAGTCTTTGGGAACCAGCTTCAGGAGCAAAGGTTAAACTGCTCTTTCTGATATCCTGGACTTTACTCATAACATCAAGGGAAAAAGCGTCAATACGAAGAGAAGGCAGGGAAATATTGACACCCTTGTCCTTAAATTCATCAATCAGGAAATTCACAATTCCCTCTAAATGGGTGTAGTCACTGGAGCTTAAAGAGCTTAGGGAGATTTCCTCGTGTCCGGTGCTCTTTAACAGCTTGCTGGCATACTCCTTTAAATATTCCAGACTGTGTTCTCTCAATGGACGGTAAACATTACCGGCCTGACAGAAACGACAGCCCCTGATGCAGCCTCTCATAACCTCTAGGACCACCCGGTCCTGAGTTACCTTTATAAAAGGAACCACTGGCTTTTCGATGTAGTAAGCCTCATCCATGGAGACAACCAGCTGCTTGGTTACCTTTTCCTTTGCATGGGGATTGTTGGGCTTCATGCTTTCTATGGTGCCGTCCTCATGATAGGATACATCATAAAAAGCCGGTACATAGATACCGTCAATCTCCGAAGCCATCTCCAGAAATTCCCGGCGGCTGCCACCGTTCTTCTTATTTTCCTTATAACGGTCCATAAGCTCAAAATAAACGGTTTCTCCTTCACCAATGTAAAACAAGTCAAAGAATTCCGCCAAGGGCTCAGGATTGTAGGCACATGGGCCGCCGCCAATGATAATAGGATCTTCCTCTGTTCGGTCCTCCCAGTGAAGGGGGATTTGTCCCAAATCAAGAACCTGAAGGATATTTGTATAGCACATTTCATATTGAAGGGTGATTCCAATAAAATCAAATTTCTTAATCGGATCCTGTGATTCCAAAGCAAAAAGAGGAATCTGCTGCTCCCTCATAATCTGGTCTAAATCCGTCCAGGGGGAAAAAATACGCTCGCAGTAAATATCCTCTCTACGGTTAAACATATCATATAAAATCTGCATTCCCAAATGGGACATTCCAATTTCATAAACATCAGGGAAACACATGGCAAAGCGGATGTCCACAGCAGACAGGTCTTTTTTTACCATATTTACCTCGCCGCCGATATAGCGGGCCGGTTTTTCAATTCTCAATAAAATCTCATCGCTTAATGCTAGTTTTCTCATGGTCATTCCTTTTTATTATTTCAGTTTGTGCATCACGAACTATTCTTAATGATACTTTGCATAATTATAGGACACTTTCGTAGATTAATCAACTCCCAAATTACCTGTGGGAATTATGGTCAGCTTTTTGTCCTTTCTTTTCTATGTCAACGGTTATCCAGGATACCGTCAGAAGCACACAGGCCAGCCAAATAGCCTTTTCACCAAACCATAGTGACAGTCCGCCTCCCATAAGCGCTCCAACGAAAAATGCGGACAGGATTCCGGTGTAATGATAGGCTCTTATCCGGCACTCCTTATCCTTTCTAACAAAACCTTCGTAATACATTTCCGCACAGGAACGCATATTACCTGTACAAAAAACCGGTGCATAGGAAGCATTCCCTCCAAAGTTTCGAAATGTACAAAATTGTACCGCAGCGGCAAATGACACTGCCGTATTGGCAAACAGATGCGGTAGGGTGTTGGGTACAAAACCAACCAAAAACAATACGACAATTTCCAGAAATAAAATACCCGATATCCAATGGGTATGCTTTTCTTTATAAATTTTATAATAAATATGCCTTGCAAGAAAAACCCCAAGCCAGAACGCTCCGATAGGCACACATGCCTGACCCATACCCTTATAATCCTTTGTGAGGAAGCGAATTGCAGCCAGAACGAAATTCCCTGTCTGGCCGGTGGCAAATACATTGCCTCTGTCAACATACGAATACGCATCCATCAGTCCGCCTGTTGCTGCCAAAAGCATGTGAAACCCTATATGATCGGTAAACTTTATTTTCAATTCATTTCCCATTAGCCAATATCTCCTTACCGATGCCCATGGCTTCCTCGGTTGTATCTTCTTATATACTATTCTTATTACGTCTTAAATGGAATAAAATCAAACCGCCCAGTAACACTGCAATTCCTATTACCACAATGTTAAAAATAACTTTACTATCCACCTCTGACGGTTTTTCCTTTTCACTATCATAGCTTATTGCGCTAATTGACGCTTCATCTATTTTGCCTTTTAATATCTCGTCCTTGTATCTTTCGATGTCATACACAGGAGCTGTTTTTGTGGCATCCGCACCAAAATCAATGGTATAGCTTTCCCAGGCTTTTCCTTCAAATACCATCTCGTCAGCATAATAGCACACCGTGACACCCTTGATATTAATTGGTTTATCATCGTTGTTGACTATTGTAATCACAAAGGTTTCATCCTGGGAAATCTGCCGGTCAAGCGGTAATGCAGTATCGTTGTACGATATGCCGTTTAACGATAAGTTGTAAATTTCTTTCTCCGATCCTAACGGTGCGCTCACAATCCGCTTGAACATACTATCCGTATCAATTGTGACATCATATAAACGTAGGTTTTTTAATCCATCAATTTTTATAAGCGTCGTTTTATCCTTTTCTTCTATATGGAATGTAGGAATCAGACTTTCAATAAAATAGTTTTTCTCACTCACTTTGGTGCTGTAAATTAAATTCACAGCATTAAACGAGATTTTCTCCAGATTGTTTGAGAGTTTAAATCGGTAGTACGTGTACTTTTGAGGCTTATTCAGTTCAATGATGAGCTTTGATTTGTCATCAATGATATACAACTTGTCATTTTGAACAAAATCCCAATTTAAATTATCATAACTGCCATAAACATCTACTGCCTTTGCAAAGTTCATACTTTCGGTTGCAACCTCAATGGATGTTGCAACTGTATCACGTTCCATTGCGGCAGCGAGCTTATAATCGAAATAAAAGCTGTTGTCCTTTGTATAGGAATTTATCAGCTCCATTGGGTAGGTTTCTCTGCCCTCACGATCCGTATGAAAGCCGGAATTAATAAAATATGGTACGTTTTCGCCTTTGCTGTCCTTTATCAATAGATCAGATAAATCGCTGTTAGCCGCATTGTAAATCTCTGGCGTAAGCCGTACCGCCTTGTATTTGCTCTCGCCGCCGGTTTGAACTGTTGCCGTGTGGGCAAATGCGGTGGTACTAAATAAACACAATAAAAACGTGATACTAATGATTCTCTTCCACATCCACCGGCACCTCCTCCATTCGTTCCAAACGCTTGCTGAAATACTGATATACAAAAGATATTGCCAAAAGGGTAATACCAAGTGCGAAGTAAGACACGATTCGGAAGCCTTGCGTCAGACTAAATAAATCTATTATAAATAGTTTAATTACCGCCAAAATCGCCAAACCAAGACCAAACCGCCTTATAAACGAATACCGTTTCACAAATCCGTAAACAATCCAGGCGAATGCCGTTAAGACGTAGATGATACTGATTACGGCACTTGAAAAGGATAAGTCATATTGCGTAATTAAATTTTGGGTTAATATTAAAATAAAGTATCCAGAAATAATCAGAGGATACCACTCAACCCCTAATTTTCGCCCGGTTACTATGAACCCCATCAGATCACGCACTGCAAGAACTGAAATCAGTCCTACAATTATGAGAACGAGCGTTCCAATAAGCATGATGCCAAACGGCGCGGACAGCGAGTTGTGGATTGGGCTACTCATGCTATTAATTACAAGTAACCATAAGATGCCTATGACATATAAAACAATAGACATTATTTTCGTACCCAAGTCAGACAAAATCTTTATTCTCGGTATCGTGTAAGCGATCAAAAATGTACTGACAATTGCTGTCGCAGCAATTAAGTAACCAATGTTGTACAGTCGTCCTGAGTAATTTTCAAATAACATCGTTCCCAGTTTTCCAATGATATATAGCGTATAAAACCACACATTTGCGAGAGCAAAGTACTTGTATATTTTCGCAAACCAGCCAGCCATCATTTTTTTGTACATATACATACCTAGAATAATCAAACTGCCAAGCGTGATAGCAAAGTATTTATATGCAAATAAGTAATGATACGTCCACGAACAGTCAAATAAGATAAATGCGGACAAACACAATCCACTTATGATAAGCCCGATCCGCTTAAAGATATTCTCATTGTTTAAGATGCCATAGGTCGTGAGCAGTACACCCTCTGCTAGCCACCCAAGGGACAGCCAGGTCCGCCCAAATTGAAGCGGTATAATGAGCACTACAAATGCAAGTCCTGTCAAATAGAACAAGGCTTTCGTATTACGTTCTTCAACCGTGAATTTCTTTTCAATAAACCTGCCAAGAAATAAATAAGTCACAGCAAAAACAATGGCAATCACACCATTGAAGTTATTTAACTGAAGCATATCAAACACACCGTACATGAACAAGCTGCTGAAAAACGTATTGATTGCAAGCAACACAACATCCGATTTTCGAAACTTCGTTTTCGTGCGGTATGTGCTTACAATTGGTATCAGTGTGTAAATCAGGAAAGCAAACAGAACATACAAGATCACGAACAATTTGGATTTCAAGGCCGCAGCAAAGGAGAAATGCAAGCAAATAACAAGAGTTCCTATAATATTTAAAAACAATCCAATAAATGCTGAAACAGACCATTTCTTATGGAATGAGATGGTAAGTGCCAGCAAATTCAATGCTATAAAATAAACCATTGCGCCAAATATAAAAATACTGTTTCCATCGATTGAGAACACCGGCAAATATCCACCGATGAGCGCAAACGCCAAAATCACCTGTGAATGATAGCGGTTTGAGAGGACAAATGCTGCAACGGTAATTAAGATACATACCGCAATGGCCGGATACATATCGAGGATGGAAAGTCCGAAATAGCTGGTGGCCAACGCAACATACAAAACACCAACGCCTCCAGCTGTGATTCCAAGAGAAAAAATATTTGCTTTTTTTCTGTTCATGAGCTCACCGGCAATCAGCATTGCGCCTCCGGCCATAAACATCATAATTCCTCTTAATGTATTAGGCAACTGGACGTAAGCATACCTTGCGGCGGTGATCACACCTATGATTATGAGAAATATTCCAATTGCATTAAGTAAGTTAAGTCCTACGAAACGTTCAAAATTGTTCTTCTTAGCGATAGCACGTATTTGTTCATCCGTGATTTGTTCACGCCTTAGCGCTTCAAACTCCGCTCTCTCATCTTCGGAAAATGCCGCTTGCGTATGTGCGGCCTTTGCCCTGGCAATTGTCACCCTTTCGTTAAGCAGTGCGGTTAATTCGTCAATCTTTGTATAAATTTCATCCTTTGTATCTATATTATATCGTCTCAAAGCCGCTGTAAAATTGTTTATTCTTGATCTGACACCGTTTTCAAATATTGCGAGTCTATTTTGCTCTCCGTCGACATTTGATTTAAAGTACACATCAAGCTTCTTCGCCGTGATATTCAAGATTTTAATCTTTTCATTGTAAATTTGTTCGTATAAGGCATTTTTAAGTCCTGCGTTCTCTTTTGAAAGCGCAGAAGCATTGGAGTTTGCTTTTTCATAGTCAATGTACAGTTTTTCAAGTTTTGCTTTCAATTCTACATTTTCACGTGCCATATCACTGTTTTCGATGGCACGGCATTCTGCTTCAAGCTGAATGATTCCTTCTTTTTGTCTGTCAATAAGGTCTTTCAATCTTTCAGTTGTTCCCATATTCCGGCACCTCAAATGATTCATCTTATTTAATCTGGCTGCTGATATTTCTATTAAACGCTTGTGGTGAGTATTACATAAATTCGCCAATATAAGTTTATTTTACCATATCAACGTAGAAAACTAAAGCTATCTTACAAAACCTTTATGTAAGAAGAGCTAAAAAAGACCAGTCTTACGATACTACAGACCAGTCTTTTTCTTTACATGATTACTCTGATCGTTATTCAGGCTTTTGCCATTTCCACCAGTTACAGCTGGAAAAATCGGATACACACCGGTGCCCCGGTACTCATCTGGTTTACCTGATTTATATGACCATTCTCTTCGATTTCAAATACTGTGATTGAATCACTGTCTTGATTGCCAACTAACATATACTTTCCAGTGGGGTCAATTGCAAAATTCCGAGGTGTTTTTCCACCACAAAGCTGCCTTTCGACGAATGTCAGACTTCCATCCTCTTCGATATGATAGCATGCCAGACTGTCATGCCCACGATTCGATGCATAGAGAAACTTTCCGTCCGGAGTCATATGAAGGTCAGAACACGTATTGCTATCGGTAAAATCTTGTGGAATTGTATTCACAGCATTCTGAAATTCCATCTTGCCGGCATCATATGTAAAATGCATCACCTGCGAACTAATTTCATTAATCAAATAAAAATGCTTTCCATCTTTTCCGAACTCTCCGTATCTGGGGCCGCTTCCTGCAGTTACACTAACCGAAGCGCTATCCTCAGAATATGCAATACTTCCTTCATACCGATAAGCAACAAGTTTATCGATTCCTAAATCAGAAACATAAAACAATCCCTGATCCGGTACAAAAATACAACTATGTGCATGCGGCCCTTCCTGACGTAATTGATGAATGCTACATCCCTTATGCTGAAATAGCTGGCAATCATTTTTAACATTTCCTTTTTCATCAATTGGATAAACAGTCACTGAGCCACTGGAATAATTCGCTATAGCAACAAATTGTCCATTAGGTCCAACTGCAATATGACACGGGTCTATCCCATAAGTATTCCAGCTTCCTTCTATGCTCATATTACCTTCTTCATCATAAGCGAGCTGTGTAATACCACCGCCAGTCTTTCCCAAATACTCTTTCATCTCATTAACAGCATAAATATTTTTATTTAACTCATTTACATATAAGAAAGAGGGATTTTTGACTGCTATTTCTTTTTTGACTTCTATTTTGCCGTCTTCAAATGTACAGAATGAAATTCCCTTACCTTTTCCTTGAAACACCTCACCTGTTCCAAACAAAATTGGTTCCGTGTAACTGCCTATAACAAAATATTGCTTCAAAGTTTTTTCCATCCTTTCTATCAGCTATTTGCATATTAAACATATTTTTAATATGATTCCGCTTGCTGTTACTCTTTACAGCCATAATAACTTCTACTAGAGGAACCGGTTCATAGCTGCATGGTATCACCTTGGATAAATGTTGTCAATATAATCCATATCTTTTATTCATTTTGTATAATACGAGGTTTTTTTCTTATTTCAATCAGCTTTATCGCATCATCTAAATCGTCTTCCGAGAGTATCCTGACATGCACCCAGCCGCCATTCTCTCCGCAACGATAGCGGTGTTCCCAAAGAGACTGCGTTTTTGATGAAAACGTAGGCAGCATTTGATTGAGCAAAGGAACTTCTCTATCGCCTATTTGCAAGGTGATTGTGATTGCATCCTTCTCAAAAAAAAGATAGCATAGGTGTTTTGTTTTATGGGAGCATTTGTACCCCCAGCCGTAAGTATTTCCAAATGGAAAACGTATTTCACGTTGTATATTATACCGTTTCATTAATGCGTCTTCTAAGAACTGTAAGTATCTGCAGCCGTTCAAACCGATATATCGTTCAATGTCGTTTATTTCCGGCTGAACACTTTTATCTATCATTCTTTCATACATCTTTCTTCACCACTCCCTCCAACCATATTCAATCTGTATTATCAACTATGATTACGTTCTTTTGCACTTAAAATGATATTTGCAATTTGCTGTTTATCCTTTTCCCATTGACTGGGAGGAATGATTGCTTGAGTAAATGCATAAAATTTCCCGACTTTTCTGCATGTGATATAATCATAAAAGACAGAACCTCCTTCATTTAAAGAATATAACATTTGAGGCGTTTGGCTGTCTAAGGGGAACGATTGCCCTCCAAGATCAAATATCCCTTTCTCAAACGTAACGCGGGTACGTATGCTTGAAGATTGAAAAAATAAAATGATCGTTTTCCCTTCTAAGCATTTTTCATATTCTCCTTTGTTTAATTTGTCAGCTATATTGAATATCTTTTGGATCTCGTTCGCTGTTAAATCAGCCAATTCTATTAAATTTCTCATCTTCAAAAACTCCTTAATAATTTTTATTAAGTGAATTATTCTATTCAATAATTTCCTTATCCGAATTTTTCACGAATCAGCCAGATTATAAAAAATCAATATTTAATATTTTAATGTTTTTTTATTAAAAAAGTATATTATGTTCCAAAACGCACGTTTATTGCCTTGAATTTTAAAAATGCTCAATTGCAGGGCTGAAATGTAAAGTGAGTTGCAATTTTTGTAAATAAACTGCAACAACTAGAGTAGAGCATCAAAATCTGTAAATAAAAAGCGCGATTTGTAAGGCTGATTCTAGCGCACAAAAACCGGACGTCATTTTTCGTTTACAAATTTTGTACTCCGAAATTCACGTCTGCTGGTATCTGTCTTTTCGTTCCTGCCAATGGTTTTCTGTTCCGATTATCTTGCTACTTTTTCAAAAGACCTGGTGTTCCACCCTTGTTTTCTATCACAGAATCCATCTGTGTCACTGCTGTATCAGGATGCTGCTCTAAATATACCTCATAATCATGATAGTTTCTCCCCACGCGGCAGCCTCTGTCTACCTTCAGTTTTGAGTTGATAGGGGGATTTGGACTTAATCCTGGACCAGGGACAGCGCCAAGAGTAAAATGCACAGCTGCCGCCCTTGACACCATACCTGCTCCATTCTTTTCAATAAATACGGCCGGTAAGTCATTTTATGTCTTACCGGCCGTACTCTAATTCCCAAAACCATTGGTATTGCCATATGCTCGATTGCATCCGGCAAATGTGCTTTTTTAAGATAATACATTGCGTCATTCTTTTCTTTTTGGCTATACTCCTTACTTAAAATTAATTATTTATGTAGAATTCTACATAAATAATTAAAAAATATGCCGTATTCTGCATAATTATCAAAGATAATAGCAAGCAACATCTTTGTTTCCTACTACGCAATGTGCTTGCTTATACCTTCCTAGCATCCACCGACTTTGTATATTCTGAATACTTATTCCGTGAAAGGTTATCATGGGCCTTGTGAAGTAACACTAGAAATTGTTCCTGTTCTTCAGGCGTCATACCGCTATGCAGCTGCTGTTCTGTGCTTTTAAAAACGTCACGCAGTGCTTCTAAAACCTTATCACCTTTTTCTGTAACCTTGATATTCATCGCGCGGCCATCATCTTCACGGCTATAACGAATAATAAAACCGTTCTTTTCTAAGCCATTTAATAAACTGGTTACCGAGGGGCCTTTTAGTTGCATCATATCTTCTAAATACTTGCGGCTGATATTCGCTCCATCGTAAAGACTTCTGCTGATTCCACCTAACAATCGGGCTTGCTGGTTCGTTATGCCAAATTCCTCTAACTTCTGATCATTCATATAACGCAAAGACAGTGCAATGCTCTGAATATAAAAATCAGCACTTGGATTACTTAGAGCAGAAAGCATAAAATCACCTCCAAAAAAGTAGAATTCTACTAATATTATATTCGTAGAATTCTACTTTGTCAATAGGGTACTATTCTTTCCACATATTATCTTTCTGCAAATTTCTCAACGATCTTAAGAAGCAGTTCTACCACTTTCTCCATGGACTGAACAGGAATGAACTCAAACTTTCCATGGTAGTTATAGCCACCGGTGCACAGGTTTGGACAAGGAAGCCCTTCATAAGACAAGCGGGCTCCATCCGTGCCTCCGCGGATAGGGGTTACCATAGGCTCTATTCCGATTTCCTCCATGGAAGCTTTTGCTATCTCGATTAAGTACATGTGAGGCTGGATCTTTTCCTTCATGTTATAATAACTGTCCTTTAAAATAAGGTCCACGGTCCCTGCATGATAGCGGCTGTTTAAATATTCCGCTACCCTCTCAATAAATGCCTTTTTCTCTTCAAATCTTTCTTTGCTGTGATCCCGGATAATATAATCCATACGGGCTTCTTCCACTGTTCCGCTCATAGAATCCAAATGGAAAAATCCTTCATAACCTTCCGTGTACATAGGATTTTCAGCGGCTGGAAGCATGTTGTGGAACTCCATGGCCATAAGAAGGGCATTCCTCATTCTTCCCTTGGAAGACCCTGGGTGGATGCTGGAGCCATGTATCAGGACTCTTGCGGAAGCCGCATTAAAATTCTCATACTCCAATTCTCCTAACCCACCGCCGTCTACGGTATAAGCTACATCAGCGCCAAAGCCTTTTACGTCGAAGAAATCCGCACCTCTTCCAACCTCTTCATCCGGTGTAAAGCCAATGCGGATGGTTCCGTGCGGAATCTCCGGATGGGATAAAAGATACTCCGCCATAGCCATGATCTCGGCAACTCCGGCTTTGTCATCCGCACCCAACAGGGTGGTTCCGTCCGTTGTAATGATATCCTGTCCCTTGTATTTTAAAAGATCCGGAAAATCGATAGCTTTCATGACCAATCCGGTCTCTTTATTCATCAGAATATCGCCGCCGTCATAATTTTTTACGATCTGCGGCTTTACTCCTGTCCCGGAATATGCAGGTGCTGTGTCCATATGGGCAATAAAGCCAAGTACCGGAACAGGCTTATCCATGGTTGCTGGTATCGTGGCATAAACATAGCTATGCTCATCCACCATCACATGCTCCGCCTTCATGGCCTGAAGCTGGGCTGCCAGTTCTCTGGCTAATACCCGCTGCTTTTCCGTACTGGGTACTGTCTCCATATCCTCTTTCGACTGTGTGTCAAAGGATATATACTTTAAAAAATTATCTAATACTTGTGACATAATATATCGCCTCTTTTTCTAAAATTTATTTTTCCATATTGAAAATGCCTTTTATAGCTCCTGCCGCCGACCATATGGACAGGCCGTAACCAATGGCAAGGTCAATGAAAAATCCACTCCACATATCCATATCGGACATCAGATTTCCAAAGTTGGAGAAAACATAAGCCAAGGTTTCAAAGCTGGCTTCATACTGAAAGTATGCTCTTGTCATGGATACTGCATAATCCAAAAGATTGGCGCCGGCAATCATTCCAGCTGTTATGATAAGACAAATGATAGCTCCCTTTTTATCCAGTGAGCCTCCAAGCTTCTGATAGCCACCTAAGGCAAGTTTTAATATAACAAGTCCGGCTATTCCGGCTACAAAGCCCACCTGACCGATGAGTATCCACAGCCCTACTCCTAATAGCGAGGCAAACAGCGCTCCGATCACACCAAAGAGTGGATTGGACGGCTTCTCTTCAAGGGAGGCGGATATCTGAAGGATTGCTTCTGGATCCACCGTTTCAGGATACCTGTTGTGTTCCTCAGCCAGAATAGTTTCCGTCAATTCCTCTTTTCTGTCCAAAATCTGCCTTTTCACCTGAATGGCAAGTTCCTGGAACGCATCCTTGTTCTTTAGGCCTCTTCCTTTTACCATAGCAAGGGTATGATATTTTTGATCCTTTGTTTCAGCCATAAGCCTTTTCCCTGATCCATAGGAGGTATCATAGATCCGCACAACAGCCTCGTAAGGGATGATATCAAATCCCTCTCCATTGGCAATGATATAATCATTGGTCAAATAAAGCTGTTCTTTTTCATAGGATGAGGTACTGGCCGCTTTCAGCTGTCTGTCTAATGCAAGCAGCTTTTCTTCCGGCCATGCCTTTAAGGTATCCCGGCTTATCTTAAACCTCCGGCTGTTAAGATTCCATGCTATAAGCAAGGTTCCTGCCAAGGCGGCCATAAATCCGCATGAGAAAATGAAAGAAATCGCTCCTGAAGCATTGGAGGCCGGCTTTCTAGTAGTGTCAAGATAGTATTCTCCAAAATAATCCGAAAAATTATTCTCCGTTACGATTTTCTCTCCCCACATGTCATTGTAGCTTTCCATGGCATACTCCCGGATATCATCCTCAATAGGCGATGACATGCCGTAAAATACTGCAGGCTCCGGTGCTTCTTCCGATTCATCATACAGATAAGTTTGGATCTGTAAATATTCCTCAGACAGGTTCCCATGGACTTGTACAATATAAGGCAGCAGTTTTTCATCATAAGCAAAGTAGTAGTGATTGGTTTCCTTAAAATCCGACGCAAACTCCTGGGTCATCATGTGGGCCTTTAAACTGCTGTAAATATCTGCTCCATCATACACATGAAACTCCATCGGTTCCACATCAGGCTTCGTACTTCCCAAAAGCTTCATTCCCATTCCAGCCCCAAAAAAGGAAACGGCGGTGATATACAGGAAAATGACCGGCAACACCCAGTAATAAATCCGTTTCATCCGTTTCATCCTGCCAGACATCTGTTCTTTCATACCCATATCCTCCCATTATTTCCATTTTTTAATTATACCATGGAACAATCAGGCTGTCCATGGCTCTATGTACACAAAAAGCGCCGGAAAAGCGAGCAGCCTTCCCAGCGTTTTTATCAGTCTCAGCGGTTGGACAGTTCCCTGGTAATATCTTCCCAGGACACTCCTTTATAAGCCATGAGCACCATCATATGATAAAGGAAATCAGAAATTTCGTATTTTACTTCCTCCGGATTTGGATTTTTGGCTGCTATGACAATTTCCGTTGACTCTTCTCCCAGCTTTTTTAATATCTTGTCAAGACCTTTGTCAAACAGATAATTGGTATAGGAACCTTCCTTTGGATTCGTCTTTCTGTCAAGAATTACTTTAAATACTTCTTCAAATACCTTTAAGGGATTACTCTCCTGATATTCTTTTTTTACCAGATTCTGATAAAAACAGCTTCTTGCCCCTGTATGACAGGCAGCTCCGATCTGGTTCACTTTTGCTAACAGCGTATCATTGTCACAATCCAGGGCCAGAGACTTCACATACTGATAATGACCGGAGGTTTCTCCCTTCCGCCAGAGACTTTTGCGGCTCCTGCTGTAATAGGTCATGCAGCCGGTCTTAAGCGTTTCGTGAAAAGCCTCTTCATTCATGTAGGCCAGCATGAGAACTTCCCCTGTTCTGTAATCCTGGGTAATTACAGGAATCAGACCATCAGCACCCAACTGAAACTGGTCAAAGCTTATGGGGCTTTCAAAGGTATCTACTCCGATTCCCAGGGCTTTTAAATCCTGTTTCAAATCCATGCAGTTTACTCCCCCATCAAAGCTTCCAACAAGGCCTGCCACATTGTCCACTCCAAGGGCATAGGCAAAGAGATCTGCATCTCCCCCGCATCCGGTGATCAAAAAGGCCTCCTCGCAGGCTGAAACAGCCCGGAGTTCTTCCTCTGTGACTTCATCGCCCAGAATCATGACGGAAGCACCCAGCTGGGCATATTCCTTGGTCCGCTCCAAGTACGTACAATCCGGAAGATAAGCATAAATCTTATCATCTCCGAACCGATCCGCCGCCTCCTTCATCAAATCCACATTCTCATCCAGGCTCACGTCAAGAAATGCTGCCTTTGCCCCTGCGTAAAGGTATTTCTTCACATCCTCCAGCCGCCTGACTCTTCCCCCTAAAATCACGGGAATATCAGACAGCCTTGCAATCTCCTTCATAAGGCCGATCGTCCGTTCATGATCTTCCTCTGACTCAGATAAATCATGCAGGAATAACTCATCTGCCCCGCTGTCTCCGTAAAAACAGGCCAGCGTCAAAAGATTTTCCCCATAACACACCTTTTGATCATCAAGCCTTACTGCCTTCCCCTCCCGGATTCCAAAACCTGCAATTAGTTTTTTATACTCCATCATCATATCCTCCCCTGATGATCCTGCTTTTCAAAGGCTTTAATGGCTTCCTTCAAATCGATCCGCTTTTCATACAACGCCTTCCCGATGATGGCGCCACAGACACCTGCATGAGAAAGCTGCCTTAAATCTTCCATGGAAGACATTCCCCCGGAGGCAATGATATCCATTCCGGTTTCTTCCGTCAGCCGTCTCGTATACTCCACATTGGGGCCCGAAAGCATCCCATCCCTGGATATATCAGTATAAACAATATGGCGGACACCGTATTCCTTCATCCGGTTGCAAAGCTCTGATGCGGAGATTCCGCTGATCTTTTCCCAGCCTTCCACCGCCACCATACCATCCTTTGCGTCAACACCTGCAACGATCCTGTCCGGTCCGAAATTTTTCACCATGTCCCGGATAAATTCCGGATTCTCTACGGCCTTTGTTCCGATGATCACCCTGGTCACTCCCAGGGAAAGCATGGACTCGATCGCCTCTTCGCTTCGGATGCCGCCGCCAATCTCGATTGGTATGGAAACAGTATCCGCTATTTTTTTGATCACCTTATCATTCACAGAACGGCCGGCTAAAGCACCGTCTAAATCTACCAGATGAAGAAACGTGGCACCTTGAGACTGCCAGAGAGCAGCCACCTCCTCCGGCTTCTGGGAATAAACGGTGATCTCCTTAAATTCTCCCTGTTTCAAACGGACGCACTGCCCGTCCTTTAAGTCAATTGCTGGATAAAGCTGCATATGGTTCTCCTTTATAGTGTTCCCTTGGTAGACAGTACCCCTGTAATTCTGGGATCAGGCGATGTTGCCTCATCTAAGGCCTTTGCAAATGCTTTGAAGGTTCCCTCGATCACATGGTGGTTATTCTCTCCTGCCAGTTTTCTGATATGCAGGTTCATTTCAGAAGCATAAGAAACAGCATAGAAAAATTCCTTCAGCATTTCTGTCTCAAAATCCCCCACCCGTTCGCCGGTGAGCAGAACATCGTAGCCCAAATACGGCCTGCCAGATAAATCAATGGCACAGAGGACTAAGGTTTCATCCATAGGAAGGATCATGCTGCCGTAACGTCTGATGGATTTTTTATCACCAAGGGCCTGTTTGATGGCCGTTCCCAGGACAATGCCTGTATCCTCAACGGTATGATGGGTATCTACCTCCAGATCTCCTTTTACCGACAATGTTAAGTCAAAAAAGCCATGACGGGCAAAGCTGTTTAACATGTGATCAAAAAATCCAATCCCCGTTTGGATGTCAGCTTTTCCGCTGCCGTCTATATTAAGGTTCAGTCGGATATCTGTCTCTCGGGTTACCCGGGAAATCTCTGCACTTCGTCCCATCTTTTAACCTTCTTTCATGCTTTGTTGTTGGGTAAGTTCACAGCGTTCACTGTTTAAGTGAAGCGCACCTTCACAGAATTGGCATGGGCGGTCAAGTGCTCTGCCTCTGCAAACATTTCAATATCCTTATGGATCTCTTCCAAAGCTTCTTTTGAGTAATATATAATGCTTGACTTCTTTATAAAATCATCCACACTTAAGGCTGAGAAAAATTTAGCCGTGCCATTGGTCGGAAGCACATGGTTTGGACCGGCAAAATAATCTCCAAGAGGCTCTGAGCTGTATTCCCCAATAAAGATTGCGCCTGCATTATGAATCCTGGTCATATCTTCAAACGGATTTCTGGTAATGATCTCCAAATGCTCCGGAGCAATCTCATTGACTGTCTGAATGGCCTCCTTCATGGTCTCTGCCACAAGAATGTAGCCGTAATTATCCAGGGACTTTTCAATGATCTCTCTGCGGGAAAGTTCCTGGGTAAATGCTTCTACTTCCTCAGACACCCGTTTAGCAAGCTCCATACTGGTAGTTACTAATATAGCGGAAGCCAGCTCATCATGCTCTGCCTGGGACAACAAATCTGCTGCCACAAAGCGGGGATTAGCGCTCTCATCTGCAAGCACCAGAATCTCACTTGGGCCTGCAATGCTGTCAATGCTTACATGTCCGTAAACCGCCTTCTTCGCCAAAGCCACAAAAATATTCCCGGGACCAACGATCTTATTAACCTTAGGGATGGATTCCGTACCAAACGCTAGGGCTGCTACAGCCTGTGCACCGCCCACTTTATAAACCTCGGTAACACCTGCTAAATGAGCTGCCGTTAAGGTGACCGGATTGACCTTTCCATCCTTTCCCGGCGGAGTCACCATGGCAATGCGGCTGACGCCTGCCACTTCTGCCGGAATGATATTCATCAGAACTGATGACGGATACGCTGCCTTACCGCCCGGAACATAAACACCCACGCTTTCTAAAGGCGTGACCTTCTGACCCAGGATGGTACCGTCAGGCTTACTGTCAAACCAACTGTACTGCCTTTGCTTTTCATGAAACTGCCGGATGTTTTTCATGGATTTTTGAAGAATCTCCATAAGTTCCGGATCCACTTCCTTCATGGCTTCCTCAATTTCCTGATCGGTCACCTTTAAGCTTTCACTGCTTATTTCCGCTTTATCAAATTCCCTCGTATAGGCCAATACTGCCTTATCTCCATCCCGTTTCACCGTTTCCACGATTTCCTGGACCGTGTCGGCATATGCACCGTAATTATTAGGATCTCTTTTTAACAGATCAGCAAGAATATTTTGTCTGGAAGTCTCGTCTAGTTTTACAATTCTCATCGGTTCTCCTCCTGCAGCAGGGTACGCAGATCGCGGATCAACTTCGTGATCCTGTCATTCTCTCGTTTCATACTTACCTGATTGACCACCATACGGGCAGATAAAGGGCAGATTTCCTCCAATACCGTAAGTCCGTTTTCTTTTAGGGTGGCCCCTGTTTCCACGATATCCACAATGACCTCAGAAAGCCCTACAATAGGCGCCAGCTCGATGGATCCGTTAAGCTTTATGATTTCAACGGTCTGATGTTTTTTATTGTAAAAATAGTCCTTGGCAATGGCAGGATATTTGGTGGCCACACGAATTCTTTCATGATGCTTTAAAAGCTCCCCTGCTGATGGAGGGCCGCAGACGCACATTCTGCAGTTCCCAATCCCCAGGTTCATGACCTCATAAAGCTTTCTTCCTTCTTCCAGAATGGTGTCTTTTCCCACGATACCAATGTCAGCCGCCCCATACTCTACATAAGTGGGCACATCACTTGCCTTTGCAAGAAAGAACCGCATGCCCAGCTCCTCGTTGGTGAAAATCAGCTTCCGGGAATCCTTATCCTTCATCTCTTCACAGGTGATCCCGATTTTTTCGAACATTTCAAGTGATTGTTTTGCAAGCCGCCCCTTTGCCAGGGCAAAAGTCAAATATCTCATACGTACCCCCGATTATCTTAAATATTCCGACAGCGGTATCTCATCTACGCGGTCCAGAATAAGGTTCATGACCTTAACGGAAAAACCGCTGTGGTCCAGATACAACAGATTATTTAAATCCCTGCGCCTTGCATAAGCCTGATAATCTTCAAGGGAACGGGCCGGGTCCTTTAACTGGAGCTGGACCGCCATGCCGGAACCTTGGAAATGACTGGAAAGGCAGATAGCATTTTCCCTGGCTTCTTTCTCATAAAGGATCATGGTATTCACCAGATCAACCTTCATCTCGATCTTCTGCCTGGAAAGAGCCAGCAAAAGCTCATCCACCGATATTCCAAATCCTACGGCAGGAGCATCCTTTCCAAATTGCTCTAAGAGCTTATCGTATCTCCCGCCATTGACCACATAATCACCGGTCCCATAAGTGTAAGCCTTAAAGATAATGCCGGTATAATACTGGTACTGGCTCAGCATGCCAAGATCATAAGAAACGTAATCAGAGAGCCCGTAATATTCAAGAATCCGGTGTACCTCCTCCAGGCGCTCAATCGCCTTTAACGCTCTTGGATTAGAAGTCAGTTCCCGGGCCGCCTGGATCTGATCCAGGGAACCGAACAGTTCCGGAAGCTTTAAAAACACCTGCTGTAACTCCTTTGTAATGGACTGTGCCATCACCAGTTCTTCTACACCAAAATAATTTTTATTTTCAATAAGCTCCCTTAGGGCCTCCTCCGTTTCCTCGTCCATGCCGGCCTCTTCGATCAGCCCTTTGAAAAAATCCACCTCACCTAATTCCACCTGGAACTCCGTAAGTCCTGCTGCCATTAAGGCCTTGATCACCATAGCGAGGATCTCTGCATCCGCATCCGCGGAATCATCACCAATAAGCTCCACACCGGTCTGGCTGGCTTCCTTAAGTCTGCCCTGATAGCTGGAATTATTGATAAAGGTTCTCTCAATATAACAAAGACGGATGGGCATATCCTCGTCCAGAAAATATTTGGCCGCACATCTGGCTATAGCAGGCGTCTCATCCGGACGCAGCACCAAGGTGTGGTTATCCCTGTCAAAAAACTTAAACATCTCCTTTGCCTTAACACTTCCACGGGACTCGTTGAAAATATCAAAAAATTCAAAGGTGGGAGTTTCAATGTCCTGATATCCGCACAGATGGAAAACCTTTAACATCTTCTCCTGTACAGCAGCTTTTCTCGTACACTCTACTCCATAGATATCCCGGACTCCATCCGGCGTATGTAACAGTTTATTTGCCATAATAACCTCCGTCTTCTGCTTCCATCTTCCATGATAAGCCGCCATAAACGCAGTGAAGAAAATTATTTTCACGGTTTATCATTTCACGTCACTTTCTTGTAGTAAAGTGATAATTTGATAACGTGTAGTCAATTATAGGGGAAAAAGTGGTGCTTGTCAATCTCTTCTGTCCAAATCTTTCTGGATCATCTCTAGGTAATGAACGAAAATATCCCGACATCTCCGGATCCGCCAGGTTTTATCTAGCTCCTCATAGGTAAAGCTTTTCCGCCCGCCCTCTTCCATCCGTTTCCAGTACTGTTTCAACTGGTCAAATGGAAGATAATACATCTCATCCTTCTGGGTATAGGATAATATGATAAAAGCAATGCCTCCCTGGCTTTCAAACTCCTCCATAAAAGCGACCTGATGAGGATGGATATTCTGAAGGGGAAATGTGCCCGCCGAACATTCCTTGGCATCAAAGCAGACCGGAATCCCCTGCACAGCCCCGATATAATCCACCGTACTTTTCTGGTCAAAATAAGCCAGGGTGATGTGGCGGCTTTCCTTATCAATGGAAATGGGTGTAATCGGTGTCGGTATCTTCTGGATCAAAGCCAGTCCTTTTTCCCGGTAGCTTTCATTGCTTCGGTTAATCAGATCTTCAAGAGCTGAGCCTCTTAATCCTCTTGTATTCCAGGTTCCCATCTCTGCCTCCTACCTCCAGTCCTTGCATATCTTAGAAAAGGTCTTTGGTAAAGGCGCATAAAAGGTGCGGCCGGATAAATAAGCAAGTGGCTCCGAAAGCTTCGGAAATGTGACCTGATAGGAATGGAGGAGCTGGGACTGAATATGATAAAGCCTTTTTGCTTCCTCATTCACCTTGCTGTCCCCATATTTATAGTCTCCTACGATCGGGTGTCCGATGGAGGATAAATGTGCGCGGATCTGATGGGTACGTCCTGTGATCAAGGTAACCTTTAGGAGCGTGTATCCTTCCTGCCACTTTACCGGCTCATATTCCGTCGCAATGGGAGCACTCCCGGGAACCTCCTGCTTATGAACCGTTACCTGATTGGATGTTTCTGACTTGATCAGATAGCCTGTGATCATCTGTTTTTCTGTAATCTGCCCCTTTACCACGCACTGATAATACTTGTGGATGCTCCGGTCCTTAAAGGAGGCTGACATAAGCTGAAGGCCTGCTAATGACTTTCCTCCCACCACCAGGCCGCTGGTGTTCCGGTCCAGACGGTTGCACACAGAAGGCCGGAAGCTTCTTAACTGTTCTGTGGATAACTGACCGCTTGAAACCAGATAATCGATCATGTATTCCACCAGAGATTCATCCGCTTCTCTGGCTTTCTGAGAGAGCATGCCTGCCGGCTTATTTACCAAAAGGATGTGTTCATCCTCATAGATAATGTTTAAAGATACTTTTTTTACCTTCTGAAGCTTTACCTGGGAAAACTTTTCAATGGTTTCATCGGAAAGGAAAAGTTTGATCTCGTCTCCTTCTACAAGCTTTTCCGAGCCTTCGCACTTCCTGCCGTTTAAGGTGATGTTCTTCTTTCTCATCATCTTATAAAAAAAGCTCTTTTCTGCAAGATTCAAATATTTAGAAAGCAGCTTATCAAGGCGCTGCCCTGCTTCATTTTTCGATACAATCAAAGACTGCATGTTTTATCCTTTCCATTGGGTATTTCTGTCCTGACGGTTACATGGACAAACTTTTTAACAGCGTAACCCCACGCTCCACACTGCCGTCATCTTTGTACTCTGCTTCCGGTCCCAAGCTGGAAAGGCAGTTGAAAAATTCCCCTTCTTCCAGAATGATCCTTATATCAAACTCCAGGTGATGGCTAAGGAACATATCTTTTAAAAAACGTTCTGCCTTTCCTGTGTCCAGCCTTTTGGCGGTACAGTAAGCATAGATGCCGGTGGAATGAACCGCAGCCACATCCACCGGCATGACCGCATCCCTTGAGGTAATGATCAGATCATAGAGCATTCTGCTTTTTCCTTCATGGGTACACGCTTTTTTATAAAGTTCTGCGTTCAGCGTTTTGTACTTCCATGAGGCCAGAAGGGGCGATGCCCAATTGGCCACCGGAAGTACGGAAAGAATGGCTGAAACCGTCAGGATGTTTTTAAGGGAGGAGCTGTCTGTTATCGTCCGGGCCAATAGCTGTATGAGTATCAGAGCCGCCCCGGCCAGGACCTTCCCTAATTCGATTCTTCTGTGATAGTTACGGTAACCGTACTGTCCCTTCCTGTATCGTTTCACTTTTGTATTCCTCTTCCTTTTCCTGCTCTTTTATATAGCCTTCATGAACCCCTTCATAAGACGAAAGATGGCGGTATGAGGCACTGTTTTGCATAAAAGCCGAAAGAACTTCATGGTAATTCCATATACGGAAACCGGACGCCCCATCATGCTGTCACGCAAAGCCAGACGTACCACCCTCTTCGGATCTGCCATGACCACCCGCTTGTACAGAGGTATCTTTCCTGTGGTTTCCGCAATATCAAAAAATTCGGTTTTCACAGGGCCCGGGCATACTGCCGTCACATAGATTCCTCTTTTCTTCAGTTCTTCATTCAGTGCCCTGCTATAGCTTAACACAAAGGATTTTGTAGCCGCATAAATGGCAAAGCCAGGCTGAGGCAAAAAGGACGCAGCAGAGGAAAACTGTATGATGCGGCTGTTTTCAGACATATAGGGAAGAACCATATGAGTCACAGCACAAAGGGCTTTGCAGTTTAAATCCACCATGCCCATTTCATCCCCTATGTTTATGGTACCTACATCGCCGATTTTCCCATAACCTGCCGAGTTGATCAACCACTTTACCTCCGGCTTTTCTTTCGCCAGGATATCCTGTAAGCTCATCAGTTTGCTGTCATCCGTTAAATCAATGGCAAAGGACCGGACCTTAACAGGAACAAGAGGAGACAACTCCTCCAGCCGTTCCTCTCTTCTGGCAATCGCCCATATCTCACCAATTCCACTAAAACGGTCAGCAATCTGCATGATAAATTCTCTTCCCATGCCGGAAGACGCACCTGTTACAATGGCAATCTTCATAATTGATTCCTTCTTTTCTTTTATTTTTACCCACGCATTTTGGGATTTATTTTTTACCTGCTTTTTTATGGACGTTTCTTATGGTTTTTTTCTTTTGTTCCCGACGGTCTTTTGTCTCTGAAGCCGCCCCTCTTTTCCCGCTTCCAGGATTCTTCCCTGCTTTATGATCTGAGTAGCCTCCCGGAGTACCTGCCTTCGGACGGATCAGACACTTTTTATCAAACCCGATCAAATCGGTACGGCCTGCCAGCCTTAATGCTTCGGAAACCAATTCATAGTTTTTCGGATTCCGATACTGAATAAGCGCTCTTTGCATCGCCTTTTCATGTGGATTGACGGGCACATACACCTTTTCCATGGTACGGGGATCATATCCCGTATAATACATACAGGTGGATATGGTGGAAGGGGTAGGATAAAAGTCCTGGACCTGCTCCGGCATATATCCTAAATCACGTAAATATTCTGCAAGCTCCACGGCTTCTGAAAGTCCGGAGCCTGGATGGGAAGACATCAAATAGGGAACCAGATACTGTTTCATACCTAGACGCCCGTTCATGTCCTTATATTCCTTTACAAACTGGCGATATACCTGATTCTGTGGTTTTCCCATCTTTGAAAGCACCTTGTCCGACACATGTTCCGGGGCCACCTTTAGCTGTCCGCTGACATGGTACTGACAAAGCTCTTTTAAAAACTTTTTGCCAGGATCCGCCAGCACATAATCAAACCGGATTCCGGAACGAATGAATACCTTTTTTACTTTTGGCAGACTTCTCAGCTTTCTCAGTAACTCAATATAATCCGTATGGTCTGCTTTCAGATTTTTGCATGGTTCCGGGAACAGGCACTGCCGGTTGGGGCAGGCTCCTTTTGTCATCTGTTTATCACAGGCCGGGGACCTGAAATCTGCCGTAGGTCCGCCTACGTCATGGATGTATCCCTTAAAGTCCGGTTCCTCTGTCAAAAGCTTTGCTTCATCCAGAAGGGAGTTATGGCTTCTGGCTTGTATAATTCTGCCCTGATGAAAGGTAAGAGCGCAGAAACTGCAGGCGCCAAAGCAGCCCCGGTTGCTGATCAGGCTGAATTTAATTTCACGGATAGCAGGGACTCCCCCTAACTCCTCATAGGAAGGATGGTAATTCCTCATATAGGGAAGGGCATATACCTCATCCATCTCCTCCATGGAAAGAGGCTTAGCCGGTGGATTCTGAACCACAAATAAATTGTCTTTATATGGCTCTACCAGACGCTTTCCAATAAATGGGTCCGTATTATTATACTGAATGTAATAGCTTTTTGCATATTCTTGTTTATCGGCCTTCATCTTATCAAAAGAAGGAAGGATCTGGGCATCATATACGGATTCCAGACTGTCCGTCTTATAGACCGTACCATCGATAAACGTGATGTCCTTGATTTCGATCCCGCTGTTCAATGCATCCGCAATTTCCACAATGGACTTTTCCCCCATGCCATAGGAGATTAGATCCGCCTGGGAATCAATCAGAATGGAATGCTTTAACCGGTCCGACCAGTAATCGTAATGGGCCAGACGCCTTAAGCTGGCTTCAATTCCGCCGATGATGACTGGCGCTTTCTTATATGCAGACCGGATCAGGTTACAATAGACCGTAACCGCATAGTCAGGACGTTTTCCCATAACACCCCCTGGTGTATAAGCATCCTGCTGCCTGCGCTTCTTTGAAACGGAATAATGATTTACCATGGAATCCATGTTGCCGCCGGAAACCAGGAACCCAAGACGTGGTTCTCCTAAAACTTGAATGCTAGCCCGATCTTTCCAGTCCGGCTGGGAGATAATCCCTATTTTATAGCCATGTGCCTCCAAAAGGCGGCTGATGATGGCATGACCAAAGGACGGATGGTCCACATAGGCATCTCCGGTGACATAGATAAAGTCACATTGCTTCCACCCTCTGATATTCATATCAGTCCGGCTCATGGGAAGATAATCGTGCATCATGATCGTTCGACCTTTCTTTTCAGTATCTGGTGATAATCGTATATAAAATAGTCAGCTAGCTGCCGTTTTTCTTCTTCCATCTCTCTGGAAAATTCATCATCAATGGCACAGACTGTCATTCCTGCCCGCTTTCCTGCTAAAATCCCGGCAGGAACATCCTCAAAGACCAGGCACTGAGCGGGAGATACGGAGAGATCCCCGGCAACCTTTAAATAAATATCCGGTGCAGGCTTTCCATAAGTCACCTCGCAGGAAGTAGCTACTACTTGAAAATATTGCCCGATATTTAAAGAATCAATCACCGCATCCACCATCTGCCTGCCATTGCTGGTGGCGATTCCGGCCTTTAATCCATTTTCCGTAATGTATTTAAGAAAATCTCCTGCTCCCGGCTTTAACAATACCTCATTCCTGTATTTTTCAATGGACATATCCGTCCACACAGCCTTGATTTCCTCAAGGGATTCTTCCAGCTTGAACCGCTCTTTAAAATAAAAAGCAGTTTCCGAAAAACTCATCCCTTCAATCTCTTTTTGTAAATCTTCCGGGCATGCAAGCCCTCTGCTTCCAAGAAATTCTATATCAATGGATTTCCACATCCACATGGAATCAACCAGTGTTCCATCCAGATCAAAAATCACAGCTTTCTTTTCCTTTAACATCCTCTGCTTTTGTCTTCCTTTCCATGACTTTTTAGTTTTAGGATTTCATCCTCTGAAAGCGGGCGGTATTCACCCGGTTTTAACGCCTCATCTAAGATCAGGCTTCCCATAGACATCCTCTTTAAGTATATCACACGACACCCAAGAGTTTCAAACATCCGCTTGACCTGATGAAATTTTCCTTCCCGAATAGTTAAGTAGATTTCAGAAGGCACTTCACCGCCCCCCTGCTTTCGTACTTCCAGCTGTGCTGGCATTGTGGGAGTTCCATCGGAAAGCACAAGTCCTTCCTCCATACGTTCCTTTGCATCAAGCGGCAGATCTCCTTCAACCCGGGCAAAATAAACTTTATCCACATGCTTTTTAGGAGACAGTAGCTGATGAGCCAGGTCTCCGTCATTGGTAATGAGAAGAAGCCCTTCCGTATCAATATCCAGCCGCCCTACCGGAAATAGATCATCTCGTTTCCGTTCCTCAATGAGACCGATCACAGTTTCATAACGGGAATCTTCAGTCGCGGACACCACGCCCTGAGGCTTGTTTAACATGTAATATTCATACCGGACATAGGATACCAGACGTCCATCCACGGATACCTGTTGTTGTTCCGGATCGATTTTGCGCTCCGCCTTTTTCTCCGGTATGCCGTCCACCATAATCCTGCCTTTTCTGGCCATTTCCTTGATCTGGCTTCTCGTTCCTTCTCCCATTTCTGTTAAATATTTATCAAGTCTCAGTTCTTTCATTATTGCCACCGCCATCCTGGATAGTATTTATTTTTAAGCGTCGCTCCGCTTCCCTTGGCAAAGCCCAGGGGAAAGCCTTCCACGCAGATCAGGCACCAGCCTTTGATTGGATCCTCTCCGTCCTTTAAGGATATGGTTTCTCCCTTTAAATAGCGGATTACCCTCTCATCCTGTTTTTCCCAGGAGACAACTTGTTTGAACTCTTCCGGCTTTAAGGCCATGGCAAATGCCTGTCCCGGTTCAAAACGGTCCTTCTTCATCTCTCCAAGCAAAAGTCCGGTCCTTAAGTAGCGCAGGCCTTTCGTATTCTCCTTAAAATATTCCGGCAGATAGTAAACTGCATCATTTTTTATCCGGATTCTGGAACAATCCAGGGGCTTTGAGACCATGGAAAGGAAATTAGAAAGTTCCGCGGGAAGGGGTGGCTGTTTGCTTCCGGCCTTCCCATAATCTTCATATCCTGCCGAAGAGCCTTTCTTCTTTAACATAGCTATAAAATGCCCTTCTCCCTTAATCTTATGGGGAAAAAGGCGGAGACATCCGGAGAGACCGATTCCACCGCTGGCCCCTTCAAAAAGAGGAAGCCTGATTAACTCCATTTCCTCATGGCAGTCCAGAGTCCGTCTGATGATGTCTTCATTTTCACAGGCAGAAAACGTACAGGTGGAATATAAAAGATGTCCGCCAGGAGCAAGCATGTCTACTGCCTGATCCATAATTTCCCTTTGAATCGCAGCATAATACTCCGGCCCGTGTTCCTCATAGCTTTTCACCATATCCGCATCCTTACGGAACATCCCCTCTCCGGAACAAGGAGCATCAACCAGTATTTTATCAAAAAATTCACCGAAGGTTTCCTTTAGTTTCTTTGGTTCCTCGCTGGTGACACAAATATTCTCGATTCCCCACAATTCCAGATTCTTAAGCAAAGCCTTTGCCCTGGAATTGCTGATGTCATTGGATACCAAAAGGCCTTTGCCTTTCAGCTTTGCACCAAGCTCTGTGCTTTTCCCTCCCGGTGCTGCGCAAAGATCAAGGACCTTGTCTCCCGGAATTACGGGAAGCAGGCTTGCCGGCGTCATAGCGCTGGGTTCCTGGAGATAATAAAGCCCGGCGTAATAATAAGGATCTTTTGCCGGACGTTCATCTCCCTCATAATAAAAACCGTTATGGATCCAGGGAACGGGCTTTAGTTTAAGGGTTGTCATGTTTGTAAACTTTTCCGGGGTTATCTTAAGAGTATTGACTCGCAGCCCATAGAGCCGTTCCTCTTCAAAGCTTTTTAAATACGCCTCATACTCTTCTTCCCCTAATAATTTCTTCATTCTGTTTAAAAATTCTTCCGAAATCTTCCGTTCTTTCACGTTGCAGCTCCCATCTTGCGTTAAGGAAGTTTGATTCGCCTTTTGCTTATCGAATAAACTATGCCTATGTAAGCAATATTAATATAGCTTATCGAAATTTGCAAGGCAAGTTTCGATAAATGGCCATATACTAATACGAATATTTCAACCGGTATTTCTCCATATATCTTAAGACCCAATATGGATTTACGCTCATCTCTTCATTATGATCGGTCCTTATATAAATCCCCAGATGTAAATGGACCGGAAAGTTGCCGGTAGTCCCCTCTACCTGGCTGTAGCCGGTATCCCCCATAAATCCCAAGAGCTCTCCAGCTGTTACCTCGTCCCCTTCCTTCCACTGCCTGCTGTAGCCGTAAAGATGGGCATAATAAAGATACGCTCCCTTGGGAGTCCGTATCCCGATCCGCCAGCCTCCT